>Ga0209676_1000178_pt1 | contig 150383 bp, 149 predicted proteins | sample AraplaCvi_mLB_r2_FD_184282 | JGI IMG/M metagenome (GOLD analysis project Ga0209676, IMG submission 184282) | Arabidopsis root microbial communities from North Carolina, USA - plate scrape MF_Cvi_mLB_r2 (SPAdes) (version 2) | ecosystem: Host-associated > Plants > Roots > Endosphere | place...
TGATTCATAGCTATCTCTATCTTTTTATTCGCGTTCAGTTCCATCATCGGATCGTACTATTATGGTGAAGTAAATATCAAGTTTATAAAAGATAATCCGAAAGCAGTTAATTTATTGCGTATTATCACATTAGGATTCGTCCTATTTGGTTCGCTTGTTTCTGCTAATACGGTATGGAATCTAGCAGATATGAGCATGGCACTAATGACGATTACAAATGTTCTTGTTTTATTTATTGTTTCACCAATTGCTTTGCGATTAATTAAACACTATAAGCAACAGGTAAAGCAAAATAAAGACCCTGTTTTCTATATAGAAGATATGCCTGAATTAGACAATGGAAATATCACAGCTTGGTCGAAAAAAGTTGTTCAAGAGAAAAATCTTAAACAAAAGGCAGGATAAATTATTAGGTGCCTAGTGCTTGCTAAAATTGAGGGATGTCATATGAAAAGAAATCAATAATTTTTTAGAGGTTGTTTTATTACCAGAGCTCGAGAACCTTTTATAGGAACAGTATGAGCGAGTTCGCAAGGTACTGACTGGTCGTTTGAACGAAATCACACCTGCTCTTACAACGTCAACGGGACTAGATTTGCATAGTCCAATGGAATTACTCAGTTATAATTTGTATCATGAAGGATTACATTTTGGAATCATCACAGCTTACAAAAAAATGTTATCCCAGTAACAACGAAGGTGAGAAAAACCTCTCTTTGTAAGGTTATCGAAAGTGTTAGATAAATTGAAAAAGGTACAATCTCTACTAAATAGTAGTGGATTGTACCTTTTTCTTATGTGCATTAATAATTGTAGTAGGTGATTTTGACAATAAGATATCGAATACATTTCGCACATAAATACATTTTACCAGTATATTCAAGTATGCCTTCTTATTAAAGAAAAGCGTCCGAAAGTTTGCAAGGCTTACTATGATAAATGGTTATTGTGAAAAAATACATCGTCAATAATCATCCTTTAAAATGATTTACTTCCGTTACTATAAAAGGTAAGGCTATTTTAATATATTGTTCCGCTGATAAGGAACTATTATCTTTCCAATCCACTGAGGCTCCGTATATTCCCCAACTTAACACAGCGGCACCAATTTTTAAGTCTTCCAAATCTAGCTTAGACTGTTGTTTTAAAAAGAGAGAATAAAATACTTTTTCCAATTCTTTCTTTAATTTTTGTTCTATGATTGAACTAAAAGATGTATAACTTCTTCTACATTGTGTGTCAAATTGTGTAGCTAGGTCTGTGTGAAACTTAGTCAATGTAACAAAGATATTTATAATAGACTCTTCATTTAACTGATCGTATTGGCTCAAATTATTCACAACGTTCTCTATTATATCTTCAATAATGCCAGCATCCATTAAGTCGTATTTATCTAGAAAATGAGAATAAAAAGTAGCACGATTAACGGTTGCTTCATCTGTAATGTCCTTTATCGTAATATCCTTGAAATCTTTTTTTGTAGTTAATTTTAAAAAGGCCTCTATTAATAGTCTTCTTGTTCTAATACTACGAGGATCCACTTTTTTATCTTTCATATTTATACCTCTCTTTCTAGACATCCACAACGTTTTTCTTTATTTGTTGCTTAAGCAATAAAACACCAACATTGATGATTGAGACTAGATGAATTCTATTTTAGAATCAATTATACAACACGTGTTGTTTAAGTTCTATCTTGCGAAGAGAATTCTGATCATAAACTTGTTGGGAATAGCGATGGAAGAATCCATTATAAATATTTTAAGAAAAGGAAGTGTTTCAACATGACACAAAAAATAGTAAAAAGACAAGAAATTCTTGATGCGTTTAATTTTAGACGTGCAATAAAAACTTTTGATCCAACAAAAAAAATCTCAGAGGAAGACTTTAATGTCATATTAGAAGCAGCCCGACTTTCACCAAGCTCATGTGGTCTTGAACCTTGGAAATTCCTCATTGTCCAAAATCAGGAATTCAGAGAAAAGCTAAAAGAAATTTCTCCAGGCGCACAAGGTCATCTGCCAACTGCGAGCCATTTCGTTATCATTCTTTCAAGAACAAGTAAGGATACTAGGTACGACTCAGAATATGTAAAAAATCAAGTGCTTAATGTTACGGGTTTCCCAGCAGAAATATCGGATCAAGTAATAGAGAGTATAAGAAATTTCCAAGTAAACCAACTAAATGTGTTAGAAAATGAGCAAAAAGCGTTGGATTGGAATAAAAGACAAACTTTTCTTCCCTTTGCCAATATGATGACTGTAGCAGCGTTACTTGGAATCGACTCTTGTCCTATAGAAGGGTTTTATATCGATAAGGTAGAAAAACTCCTTGCTAAAGAAAACTTACTAGAGGATGGTTACCTAGCTGTTTCGGCTATGGTCGCATTTGGATACCGAGCAAATGATTCTACATTATTCCCTAGAGGAAGAAGAGAAATGAAGGATATTGTTCAGTGGATTAATTAATGATTTCAGAGCGGTTGGAAAGATAATTTTTTAAAAATACAATACAGTACCTTTGCTTGGTTACAACATCTAAGAGTACCTTAAAGCATTGAAAATTTAGTTATTAACTTAATGAAAGCTGTTGGTAATTCAAGAGTAGTAGGATCCTCAACGGAAAGATTAGATGTTAATAAAGTAACTTACTGGAATGGAAAACTTTAAACATTACTATTTTACAATGTATTTACTATTGCAGGGGGACACCACCGATAAAGAGGTTCCCCTGACACTAAATGCGCAAAAATATGTTTTTAGTCACAGGCTCTATAAAAAATTTTTATTAAATCAATATGAAATAAAAAATAATCACTAATTATCGATATTAAGTATCTAAATTAGCTACGAAAGAAGGTTTTTTTATGAGATTAAGCGTATTGGATCAAACTCCAGTTTCAAATGGGCAGTCTGCTCATGAAACTATACAAAATACAATTGAATTAGCTCAATTAGTAGATGGTTTAGGATATCAAAGGATATGGTATTCCGAACATCATGGATCTGCAAACTTAGCTAGTGCTTCACCTGAAATATTGATTGCCCATATTGCATCAGTAACAAACCAAATTCGTGTTGGTTCTGGTGGAATCATGCTGATGCATTACTCGCCATTAAAAATGGCAGAAATTTTTAAATCATTAACGACAATATTCCCTAATAGAATTGATTTCGGGGTAGGTCGTGCACCCGGTGGTGACCAATTTTCTACTCTTGCATTACATGAAGGAAAACAACCGAACCTGTTCAACCAGTACGATAAATTAGTAGAAACGATGATGTTTATGTCAGAAACGATGCCTATTGACCATCTATATAATCGTACTCTGGCAGCTCCATTGGGTGCTCCATTACCTGAAGTTTGGTTATTAGGATCAAGTGGCGACAGCGCTGTACAAGCAGGACGATTCGGTATTGGATATTCGTTTGCTCAATTCATTAGTGGACAATTATCTGCCGAAACATTGGAGTCTTATCGTTCTAATTTTATTCCATCAGAGTTTATGCAAAACCCTCAAATTAATGTTGGTTATTTCGTAATGGCGGCAGAAACAGATGAAGAAGCTGAATATCATGCAGCTAGTTTAGATTTAAACTTATTATTCTTAGATAAAAGGATGCCTTTTCAAGTAGTATCTCCTGAGGAAGCTTTAAATTATTCTTATACTGAAATGGATAAGATGCATATACAGAATAACCGTAAACGATTCTTAGTGGGGAGTGCAAAAAATGTAGCAAATACTTTACGTGCACATGATGAAAATTTTGGTATTAATGAAGCAGTGATTGGGACAATCAGTCATAGCCATGAAGCAAGACTACAGTCTTATCGATTACTTGCAAAAGAACTTTTATAAAAAGAAAGGCGGAGAAAGAAATGATTGAAATTTTAAATCGTATTAACATATTAGCTAAAAAACAAAAAGAAGATGGTTTAACACAAATAGAATTAAAGGAGCGGCAAGCATTACGGAAAGATTATCTTCAAATTATTCGTGGACAAGTAATCAGCACAGTTACAGGGTTAACAATATTAGACCCTTTAGGTAATGATGTTACACCTGAAAAATTGAAAAAAGAACAGAAAAAAACAATCATAAAAAAGAATGATGAAGCATGAAAATGACCGCTGGGGTGGAATAAGTTGTATATGCTCTTTTGTTGCTTAATGGTCGTTTACCTATGCAGGCTGTGTTTATCAGGGATTCATAATTCAACAACTGCAATAAGATGAATTTATGGGTCCACACATTTAAGAATGATCGGTATTAAATAATTCTTGACCGAACGTTCTTGAATGTGTTAAATTTGTTTCGAAAGGATAACCGTTAAGATTTCTTAGATAAACCGATTGTTCGAACTTCATTAAAAAATAGATAAATGAGTTCAATTTTGGTTACGGTTATTTTTTTAAAAAATATTTGGGGGAGTGTTTTCAATATGAAACATAGTTCAAAGCAAGACTTCAATAAAGGTTTTAACAGGGAAGAAAAGCTGAAGAAGCTGACGAATATCCAATATAACGTAACTCAGAATGGCATGGACGAGGCACCGTTTCATAATGAATACTGGGATAACACAAAAGAAGGTATCTACGTTGATATTGTTTCAGGTGAGCCATTGTTTAGCTCGAAGGACAAGTATGATGCGGGTACAGGTTGGCCAAGTTTTACAAAACCTATTGATCCAAAAAATATTGTTCTTAAACGTAAAGGATTTTTGTTGGGGGCCGAGGTCAGAAGCCAGAAAGCTGATTCTTTCTTAGGTGACGTGTTCGCCGATGGGCCAGAACCAACAGGAGGACTGCGATACTGTATGAACTCTGCAGCAATGGAATTTATTCCGAAAGCTGATCTTGAAAATAGAGGATATGGCGCCCATCTAGCGCAATTTAACGAAAAGAAACTTTAAAATAAATGAAGTGCAAATTTAATAAGACCCTTGGGCTTTATCTCTTTTGATGGAGGCGCACCAATGGTGTTAGGACTTTATTGTATATAAGTAGAAGGACTTAGGATGAAATAATTAAGTTGCAATTCCTTTAAATATATTGTTTGGTGGTTTATTCAATTATTAACTAATAGGGAGGCATTTATTTATGGTTACAAATTATGAATTAGCTACTTTTGCTGGTGGATGTTTTTGGTGTATGGTTCAACCATTTGATGAGTTACCTGGCATTATAAAGGTAGTTTCTGGCTATACAGGAGGACATAAGGATAATCCGACCTATAATGAAGTATGCTCTAATACAACTGGCCACTATGAAGCAGTCCAAATCACATACGATCCGAACATTTTTGAGTATGAAAAGTTATTAGACCTTTTCTGGATACAAATTGATCCAACTGATGCTTTTGGTCAGTTTAATGATCGAGGCGAGTCTTATAGAACAGCTATCTTCTATCATAATAAGGAGCAAAAACGTATGGCAGAAGAATCTAAGCAAATATTAGAAGATAGTAATAAATATAATAAGCCAATTGTAACCGAAATCAAAGAAGCGTCTTTGTTTTATCCAGCTGAAGAAAATCATCAACAATATTATAAAAAAAATTCCTTCCACTATAAACTTTACAAGGAAGGTTCCGGTAGAGCACAATTTATTCGAGAAAACCAAAAGAGAAGCTAAAAGAAGGTGGCTGTGACGAGTACATTTTCTTTTTAAATAAATATAGTAAAGTTCTTGGTGACTTCACCAAGGACTTTTTTTAAACTAGCAAAAACTTGACTATACACTTATCAACAAACAAATCAGGCATTTTTTATTTACTTTAATTTGAATTTTTATAGGAGTGATTTTATTGGATACTATTACATTTGGAATGGGCTGTTTTTGGGGACCGGAAGCACGCTTTGGTTATCTACCTGGTGTTGTCAAAACCAGAGTTGGGTATGCAGGTGGAAAAGAAGGTCAACCTACGTCGAAAAACACTTTAGATTTTACTGAGGTTTTGCAAATCCAATATGATCCAGAGCTACTAAGTCTAGATCAATTACTAACTCAATTTTTTGAACAGCATAACACGACAAGAGCACCGTATTCTAATAAGTATCGATCTGTTTTATTTTTTCAAAACGAAGAACAGAAAGAGAAAATGTATCAAAAAGTAGAGGAAATGCTACAAAAATATGGAGTTATCTATACTGCTGTAGAGCCACTTGGGCAATTTTTCGAAGAAGTAACTAGGCATCAAAAATATTATCTTCAACGGTGGAAACCAGTTTATAAAAAGTGGTGCCAGCTTCATTTTGGGGAAGAATCACTTGTTCAATCAACCTTAGCAGCTAGGTTAAATGGGCTATCAAGAGGAAGTGGAACGCTTGAGGAGATACAAAGCGAATTTCAAGATCCAATTTTGGAACCGCTTTGGTGTGTCATTCGTGAGGAATTAAAGGGAGAGCGAGAGCAAACCGGAGATACCTGTAGTATTAATTAGTGATAATAAGATGCACTAGATTTCCTTAATGGAATATTTAATAGGCGATAAATTCCACATGGCTCTATACAGCTCAGCTCATAAATAACTATGGGTATGTACATGATTTAGAATAAATGATTAAATTTTTTTATAATACTGAAACTAAAAAAACTGCTATTGAAGAATCCATTTTGAACATCTTGTACTCAAAATGGATTCTTTTTATTTTCCATTGAGATAAGGGCTATTAGGTGTTTTAGATCAAACTTAGCTTCATAACAACAGCTATTTTAGAGTTTGATATATTCAAGAACGATTGGTCAAAATAATTCTTGACCGCTCGTTCTTGAATATGCTATATTTATTTCACAAGGAGGTGACAAACATATAGTTGATAAGAAATAGAGAGCTCAGTATTAAATGTTTGTTTGTAAATCATTCATTCATTTATTCCGCGAACAGGGTATGAAAAATACCCAATGCTAAGGACAAGCCTATAAAAGGTGGATCAAATGTAGTAAATAGAATATACCTTATTAGATAATCAAGCCTTTTATATAAAATATTGGTATTGTAAGTTGAGTTATCAGATAAATCAGAATAAGTGTTTCATGGGGACTTACTTATTCTGACAAGGATACCATCAAATATTTGTTTGAAATGAAGGTAAGCATCTAGCCAAAATCTTGAAATAAATAGATTGGAACTAAAGGTTACTGCAGAACAGAAAATACAAGCATAATTACGCCATGAGAATTCGACCTTTCTATGAAACAAAAAACTTATCATTATCTACTGGTTGAAAATACGGATTTCCGTGAAACTTTAAGTAAAAAATAAAAAATGTGATTAAAAGGAGATTTAAAAATGACAACTATGACTGACAAAAAAGCAATTCGCCCGTTTCATGTAAATATAGCTGAAGAGGAATTAATCGAATTACGTAGACGAATTAACGCAACTAGATGGCCTGAGAAGGAAACGGTAACGGATCAATCACAAGGTGTGCAGTTAGAGACAATTCAAGAACTAGCTCATTATTGGGCGAATGAATATGACTGGCGCAAAATGGAGGCAAAATTAAACTCCTATCCAAATTACATTACAGAAATCGATGACCTGGATATTCACTTTATTCACGTTCGTTCGAAGCATGAAGATGCTTTGCCTCTTATCATTGCACACGGATGGCCTGGGTCAATCATCGAACAGATGAAGTTAATTGAACCACTTACTAATCCAACTGCATATGGAGGAAGTGCTTCAGATGCTTTCCATGTGGTTATTCCATCTATGCCAGGATATGGTTTCTCTGGCAAACCGACAACTACGGGCTGGAATCCTAAACGCATCGCTAATGCTTATGGTGAGCTAATGACTAGACTTGGATATACGAAATATGCTGCACAAGGCGGTGACTGGGGTGCGATTGTTGTTGACTTCATGGGAGTTCAGGAGCCAGAAGGACTAATCGGAATTCACACTAACATGGCTGGCGTAATTCCACCAGAAGTTGATGCGGCTATTTGGACTGGTAATCCATTACCATCTGGTCTTTCAGACGAAGAGAAAAAAGCTGCTGCACAAGTTGGAGAAAATAAATTCGCATTCGCAGCTATATTGGGAACGCGTCCACAGACGATGACAGGACTGGTTGATTCGCCTGTCGGGTTAGCAGCCTTCCTACTTGACCATGATTGGAAGAGTCTTGCTATGAAGTCGAGATCTATTGCTGGAATCGAAGAAGGCATAACAATCGATGACATTCTAGATAATATCTCATTGTTCTGGTTTACGAATACTGGTGTTTCGACGTCTCGTATTTACTGGGAGAACACAGTTGCTGGAATCTCATTCTTCGGCGTAAAAGGTGTAAAAATTCCAGTTGCTGTAAGCGTTTTTCCAGATGAGCTTTACGAAGCACCGAAGAGCTGGGCAGAAAAAGCATACCCAAATCTAATTCATTACAACAAACTACCTAAGGGTGGACATTTCGCTGCTTGGGAGCAACCGGAACACATTACTTCAGAACTACGCACAGCGTTTAAGAAGCTACGCTAATCGAAGAAAAATTTGATCCACTAAAGTGAACCAAAGCTTTTATTCGATTTGAACATTAAGAGAATAATGCAGCCTCAATAATAATTGGGGCTGCATTTTATTTAGTTTTTTATGTTGCAATTTTAAATTGATTCAAACAGCCATTAGACAATCAATTTAAAAGTAAAGTAGAGGAAGCGAGGGTATTATGGGAAGACTTAAAAAGAAGACATTTTATGAATTAATAGAAGAAAATAAAAAAATGATTAATAATGATCAAAATGCTTTAGATGAAATAGACCTAAAAATCGTAAAGAAACACGAAAAATTGAGAAAATTACTTCAAGAAATCAAAGAAAGAGAAAATAATCTTATGTAAGATTTAAAGCGACAATTCTATAAGTTGCAAAATCATTTTTTGTTGTTGGATATAATAGAAAAGAATCTATCCGTTTTAGGGTAGATTCTCTTTTTTGGACAATAAATAGATTCTATTTAATCCGCACGGCATTGATCCCGCTCAACCCTTGATAATGATTATTTAATAGTACAGCATGGTGACCTTTTTATGCAAAAAAATTCATAATAGATAACTTGCTTATAATTGGACTTAAATATGAGGTTGCGATATAATAAAATCTCTCATATTAAGAACGTTTGTTCAAAAATGATTTCTATTTGTTTATATAGTGTTAAATTTGTTTTCAAGGAGGGATTTTTTAGATGGCAAGGAAAAAGGAATTCGATGTAAACGACGCTTTACATAAAGCCATGTTGTTATTCTGGGAGCAAGGTTATGAGAAGACGTCTATGAAAGAACTTGTTTCACAAATGGGCGTTCATAAAGGGAGCATGTATGATACCTTTGGTGATAAACATACCTTGTACATCAACACTTTGGAACATTATTTTGAAATGGGCCAGCAAATAATTGAAAAAGGCATAACAGATACCAGTTCTGCAAAGGAAGCTATCCGATTCATTTTCAATTGGGCGATCGAACAAGAAGAAGACTTTCCCTTGGGCTGCTTAATAGTCAATACAGCAGTTGAGTTGGCAAAACATGATCCTGAAGCGAGACAGTTGGTTCAGAGGAGCTGGGATTTTGCAGAACAATTAATATGTGAACTTATTCTGGATGGCCAACAATCAGGTGAATTTTCCAAGATGCTAGACGCGAAAGAAATGTCTATGATTTTATATAATTCAATAATAGGACTCCAGGTGAAGGCAAAGACGACATCGGATAGAGAAAACTTAAATAAAATTATAGAATTAAATTTGTCGTTTTTGGATTAATGGTATCTTAATCTTTTCAATTGTTTGGACACTGATAAAGTTTCCATGAATAGAATTAGGAACAAGAGATATTATTTCAAGTGGACCATCAATAATAAAACTTAATTTATAACTAAATAATTCTTATTCAACTTACGTATGCGATAGTTGAACAAATTCAGGAGTCGATGATGATCGACTCCTATTTAAGTATTTGGCAGTGAAAAATTCTTAATGGATTTACTAAATGAATATATACAAATTATTCAAACTAAAGCATGCGATAGTTCAATTCGATATAGCTTAGAGCGATGAGAATAAAATAACATAAAAAGCTGTTGAATCCACTGCTGTTGAATCCACTGCTTATTTAATGATATTATACTTACATTTTACCTGATTTTATAGTATCGAGCACTCCAATAGAGAACGTCATCTTCATTTGGCAAGCCACTTTTTTTAATGAATTTTTTATCTTTGGTGAAAGCTAAGAAAATAAAAGTCAGGGTTACGAACATCTCCATAAAATTAGGAGGTATTTCATATTGAAACATAAATGTATTTTATTTTTCACAATGCTTTTTGTTTTTTTTATTCCTTTATTTTCAGCTCAGGCATTAGTAATTTATGAAGTAAAACAAGGTGATAGTTTAAATAAAATTTCAAAACAATATAAGGGAAATTCTAAGGATATTTCTAAACTCAATGGTCTAAATCGAGACGATAAACTTGTAATTGGACAGGCCCTGTTATTACCAGGTACAACGTATTATGTAAAAAGTGGTGAAACTTTATGGGACATCGCTTATCGCCATTCATTAAGCACAAGCAAATTAAAGGATAGAAATAAAATGACGAACGACACCCTAATACCTGGGCAAAAATTAATAATCCCTTCGTCTCCGAAAAAAACTATTTGGACAGGCACATATTTCGTTCCAAAGGATAAACATTACAATAATTGGATACTCGAGCATTCTAAAAATGCGGTTACTGGAATTTTCGTTTTTGAATACCATCCAACTACTAATGCAAATTTAATTCAAGTAAATGAGAAGGAATCGAATAAGCTTGCATGGAAAAAAGGAATTATTCCATATGCAACATTAACGAATCTTAGTTATAAAGGCTTTGATCCAAATTTAATTCATAAATTAATAAGCAATATAACTTTACGTAAGAAATTTATAAATAATATATATGCATTATTAGATCGTAATGATTATAAAGGCGTAAGTATAGATTTTGAGATGGTAAAACCAACTGATCGAAATTACTTAAACCTATTTATAAAAGAATTGTCTACAAAGTTACATCGTTCAAAAATGGAAGTGTTAATTGCAATGCCGCCAAAAGAAGGGGATCGAATTCCGGATTACTATAATGGTTACGATTACAAAACAATTGGTAAATATGTAGATAAAATGTTTTTAATGACTTATAACTGGCATTGGCCAAGTGGTCCTCCTGGTCCAATTGCTCCATTAGATAAAATAAATACAACTTTACAATATGCAGTTTCAGTAGTACCAAGATCCAAGTTACTATTAGGAATACCTCAATACGCATATGATTGGCCAATTACTGGTGAAAATCGAAAAGGGAGTGCCTATTCTACGCAAAATGCAATTGAAATGTATAAAAAATATGAAAGCCAAGTATACTTTGATCAAAATGCATCTTCACCTGCTTTTCGTTATATCGATAAAAATGGCATTCAACACGAAGTATGGTTTGAAGATCCAAGAAGCTTACTTTCAAAATTTCGTTTAGCCAAAAAATATGGCTTGGCCGGAATGGGATGTTGGCATTTAGGTATATCAATACTTCAAACGGAAAAATTACTTTTAACAGAATTTAGGATTAAATAATTCTCAAATTTAATACCATTTCAACAAGGTTATTACTCAATTATTTTATGATGGAGAATATGTTGGTTGTATTACAAGAAAGGCTGCTTAGCAGCCTTTTATTGTGCAAATTGGCAGTGTAGTGTAAATATAATGAGGAATTTAACAGTATGGATCAGTTTATTGAGAAGTTACATGAATATATTCACTATTATAATCATGAGCGTATTAAGATAAAACTAAAATGATTGTCCCCTGTTCAATACAGAGTCCACTCCTCTTTATCTTCATAAAAACTATTTGTCTAACTTATTGGGTTCACTTCATAATCGGCTCCTATTTTACTATTTGGGAAAGTTTTGTTGATGAATAGGTTAGTGTATCAATGGAAAATATATTCATATTAATGAAATAAATCACTAGTAGATATTGGGAGGTATTACTCGAAAATGAATAATGAAAAAATTTTCATTAGTGCAGCATTAATCCTCGTACTACTTTCCAGTGTACTAATGAACCATTTTCTAATGATTCCAGCACTATTTGACATAGTGGGTCGAGATGCGTGGATATCGGTAGTAATTGCTTTTCCAGCTCTATTAGTCTGGCTTTGTATTTTATACTATATCATGAAAAAAACAGAACAAAAATCTATTACCTTACTGATAAAACAGCGATATGGAAATATAGCATATTATATCATTGTAATCCCATTATTAGCTTTTTTATTGATAAATTCATACATTGCTTTAAAAAGTATTTCATCTTGGATTGCGATAACTTATTTACCTAAAACGCCAACAATGGTGATCGAAGTTTGTTTATTAATGATCTGTACTTATTGTGCTTTTGCCGGCATAACATCCATAGCTGTTATATCGGTATTTCTTTTTCCTTTTATTCTATTTTTTGAGCTTTTTATTGATGGAGCAAATATCCAATTTATGCACATAACTTGGATGAAACCGATGTTACAAAATGGTTGGAATCCTATTTTAAAAGGAAGCTTTTACATAGCAGGAGGTTATATTGAACTCTTGTTTTTATTACTAGTTCAACAACATATCAAAAAGCGAGTTAAATTCTGGCAATTATTATTTTTAGGAAGTTTGATATTACTTTCATCAATTTTCCCATTGTTTTATTCAATCTCTTTATTTGGACCTCAATTATCTGAAAATATGAGATACCCAGTTTATGAGCAATGGCGACTTCTCGGAATTGGTGAATTTATTCAACATGTAGACTTTATATCTGTTTATCAATTTATGTCATGTTCCTTTGTTAGAATTGCTTTAACTTTATACTTATCTATAGATATTTTAAATATTAAATCAAAACGCAACCAAAAAAATTTGTTATGGTCTATAAGTTTTGCGTTATTTGTAGTCGCTTGTATACCGATTACGGATTTAAAGCTTCATTCATTTATAAATCATAATTATTTCCCTATATTTGTACCAGTAATCTTTTTCATATCGATTTTATTAGTACTCTTTGTTATAAAATTTAAAGTAAAACCAAAAGTGGGGTGATTCTCATTTCAAAAATAAACGAACAAAAAATAAGAAAACTCTTTAGCACCTGTGCAGATGTGCAAATAAAAGTTCATAGCTTATACAATGCTTCGAAAAATGAACGAGTGCTTTTTGTCTATTCTAGTGGAATGATTGATACTATTCATATGAATCAGTTTGTTTTACCTAATCTCCAAAATAATACTTTACAATTAATACCCGTCATTAGTAACGAAAAAGATACTGATCAACAAATCATATTGAAAGTTTTTTCTGGTGAATTAATAATATTATTTGAAGAAACTGGTGAGCTTTGTTCATTAAATTTATCAAAAATTCCACAACGTCAACCTGAGGAATCCACTTATGAGGTTTCAATTAAAGGTGCTCGTGACGGGTTTACAGAATCTCTAGAAACAAATGTGGCATTAATTCGAAAACGAGTACGTAGTACGACATTATGCAATGAAATATTTACGATTGGTAAACGAAGTCAAACTAGCGTTTCATTACTCTACCTTTCAGATGTAGTAAATGAGGGTATTATTGAGGAAGCAAGAAAAAGACTTAATTCAGTAGATGTAGACATTCTAAATGGGGTTTCTCCTCTTGAAGAGTTACTGTCAGATTCACCCTATACGATTATCCCGTCTTTAACTTATAATACTAGACCAGATATGATAGTAGAGTCACTCCAACGAGGACGCTTTTGTATATTAATAGATGGTGCTCCAGCAGCATTAATCGCACCAATTAATTTACAATTTTTACTGAAATCTGCTGAAGATTTGTACATGCCATATTATTTTGTGACACTTGAAAGAATATTAAGATATTTAGGTTTATTAATTTCAGTCTTACTTCCTGGTTTTTATATCGCAATGGTATCTTTTCATCAAGACCAAATTCCTTTTCCTTCACTTGCAACAATTTCACTTAATTCTAAAGGGATACCATTTTCTCCAGGGATGGAGGTAATTATTATGACGATTCTTTTTGAAATTCTGTACGAGGCAGGTTTGCGTTTGCCGAAATCAACAGGTCAAACTGTTACGGTGGTAGGAGCGTTAATAGTAGGAGAAACTATGATTCGATCAGGACTTTCTTCTCCGAACGTAGTTGTCCTTGTTGCAATTACATTGATTTCTCAGTTCCTAATTGTAAACCAGTCTTTTGGAAGTGCTGTGATTTTAATGAGGGCGATAAGTATTATAATGGCGTGTATTTTAGGTTTGCCAGGTTTAATACTTGCTCTTTATCTAATATTAATTTATCTCTCAACGTTAAAGTCTTTTGGAGTGCCATACATGTCTTCATTTAATAATCCAAGTGACAGTGACTATATAAAAGGTTTAATTCAGCTTCCAAAAACATTTATGAGAAAGAGTCCAAAATTTTTATATACGAAACTTGGAAGAAAACAGGGGGATAAGTCAAATTGAAACGGAGGTTAATACTACTAATAGCTCCTATTTTACTTTTAACCGGTTGCTGGGATATAAAACAATTGAATCAATTAACATATGTTTCAGCTCTAGGCGTAGATTATGTAAATAATGAATTTGTTTTATATGTCCAAGTATTGGATTTTACAACGATTGGTAAATCAGAGCAAGGAAGTAGTGGAGTTGAAGGTCCTAACATTTGGATTGGTAAAGGAAAAGGAACAACATTTGCAATGGCTTGGAACGACTTATACAATAGCACTCAACAAAAGACATTATTTGGTCAAATTAGTTCGATAGTCTATAAAGAATCAGCCTTGGGTAAAATACAAGTTGAAGAATCCTTGGACACATTTGAGCGATTTGTAGATGCAAGACTCACACCTTGGATTTACACTACAAAAGAGACAATTGATAAAATTTTTGCAATAGAACCTATGTTACCTAATTCACCAATTATGACTTTATTACATTTACCGAATGGAAACTATGAACAGCATTCACTAATATCACCGATGAAATTAGTTGAATTCGCTGCACTTATTAATGAACCTAGTGCGTCAATTATCGTACCAACGCTTGGTTTAGATGACCAACTGTGGAAAAAAGATGACAAAAATATGCCAATGATGAATGTAAATGGAGCTTTTTTGTTTTATAAAGCGAAAAAACCACAATGGTTATCCAAAAAAGATTTATTAGGATTGCGTTGGGTTGATCAGAATACTGAACGTACACCTCTAACACTAAACGAAAAAAACGGAAAAATAAAAGCATTACTTCCAATTGAAAACCCAATTATTAAGATTCATTCTAAGGTTAGCAAAACAGGTGTTCCAAAATTTGATATGAATATAAAAGTAAAAGCAACAGTAACTCAACTAAACTCCCAAGTCAGCAACAAAGAATTAAAAAATGAAGTTAAAAAGAAGATTAAAAAGGAAATTCGTACGACTTATTTGAAAGGAATAAGTCAAAAGGTGGATGTATTTCATTTAGAAGAAAATCTATATAGGAATAACTATACATCTTGGAAATTAACTAATAAAGAAAATAAATTTCCATTAACGTCCAAATCTCTTGGAACTATTAATATTAATGTAACACTCACTGATAAAGAAAGAAAAGAATAAAGAAAAATTTAAAAAGTATTTATTTATTGATCCCAATATTAATACTATCCCTTTGCAGAAACTATTTTGGCTAATAAAATGTTACCAAAAAGGAAAATTATAGTGAGGTGAGGGGATAGCAATAAAAAACCTGTAAAAAATTAAATAAAAGAAAATAAGGAGTAAACTGATAAAGGGTTGTAATTGACAATAAGATTAATAAGTATTTTATCTTCAATTAAAGATATATCTGAAAAGAAATTACTAATTTAAATATATAAACATCAATACCGATTAATATGGAGTGTATTACTGTTTATAGAATTACATAAAAATATGCAACCTAAGTCCAATAGTGATTGGCGTAAAGGCTGCATATTTTTGTAACTACTTAACAAGGTATAACCATAATGGTAAATTTTTCTTAATCTAATTATCTACCTTAAGGGAAATTATGAGATCCATGTCTAAATTTTCAATAGTTTGAAGAGCTGTTGGAATAAGGCTAAATCAAGTCCCAGTTTTGTGAAATGGTTCTGAAGTATATTTAGTAGTAAGAATATGTAATTATCCCATGGGATTAAATAATTGGACTATATAGAAAATGTGATAAAAGGGAAATTATTGTAACAAACAGTGGCACAAGAACGGATAACATTTGTTTCCTAGATCTAAAGAAGGTTGGATTTTAGAATTCTGGCACGACATTAAAAATATTAAATCAAAGACGCATCTCCATTATAAAAAAGGGGGTGTTTTTTTGCTTTTGAAGGATGGACGTCAGAATCAAAATTAAATTGTGGTCTGTTAATATGGTTGAAAATTATCGAAATATTATAATCTAAAACTCTGTATCGCACATTTTTCAGAATACTTTTTAAAATTAGGGTTATTGGCGATACTACGAACTTAATTGAAGAAGAAAAAACTTAAAAGCTTATCTGCAAATAGCTTCTAAATAAAGAAAAAATAATTAGAATGAAAAACGCGTAAATTTTTTAAAAAAATTTCTATATTATAAAAATATAAATAATATTGACTTCAAGGGTATATAAGTATTAATATTATCTCGAATTCGAGATAATATTTAAATAGATATGAAAATATCATACTAAATACTAAATTATGAAAAATTGTCTTGTAGTAATTAATAGAAAAAGTAAATTAGATTGGGGGGATTTAAATGAAAACTCAACATTTTGGAATGACTATAGGGTTATATATTAATTACTTCCTTTTAGGTATGATTAATATCATTTTTACATCAAATATGAGTTTTCTAACAACACAATTAAATACAGATAATACAGGTATAAGTTTCTTAGTTTCAGGTATAGGGATTGGAAAATTAATCACTTTAAGTGTGTCTGGTAGGCTTTCAGATAAATTTGGCAGAAAGCCACTTGTGTTAACAGCATCATTTCTATATCTTATTTTTTTGATTGGAATACCATTAGCACCTACTTATAAAATAGCGTTTATTATTGCCATTATTGCTGGGGTAAGTAATTCAATATTAGACTCAGGATCATATCCTGCACTTATTGAAGCATTTCCTAAAAATACAGGGATATCTACAGTACTAATAAAAGCATTTATATCAATTGGGGCTATGATTTTACCAATCATAATTTCATATATTATGAATCATAATATTTTTTATGGATATTCTTTTTTTATACTCGCTTTTATTTTTTTTATTAACGGAAGTTTCTTATCTATAGTTCGTTTTCCAAAAAATTCTAATTATAGTGATGAAGATACCATTTATGAAGCGCTTCGATTCAAAACAAAACCTATCATCTGGCTTGAAGGCTTAGCTACTATTTTTATGGGATTTACGACCACTACATTATTTATGGTCGTTCAAGTTTGGCTCCCAACATATGGACTTAATATACTTGGTATGAGTAAAACTGATTCCATTCAGTTATTGAGTTTTTTCAACATTGGATCTCTTATTTCCGTTTTAATACTAGCAATTGTTATAAATCGGTTTATAAGTCCAATAGTAATTTTAATTTTGTATCCTTTTTTAACTTCTTTATCTTTATTGATTTTATTATTTTGCCATCAACCAATTTTGTTAATAATAAGTTCTTTTCTTATAGGTTTTTCAACTGCTGGTTTATTTCAATTGTGTATTACAGTAATAGTAGAATTCTTCCCTAAAAATAAAGCGACAAAATCGGCATATGTAAGCACTGCATCAAGTACTGCATTCATAGTAATCCCTTATATTACAGGGTTAATAGCAAAAAATATCGGTGTAACCGCTGTATTCTGGTTAGATATTACCATTGCGATAGTCAGTATTATACTTGCAACTTTTGTATTTTATCGTCATAAAAAAGTTTTCAAAAAAAATAGATCATTCATCCAGTCTAATGAAAGCTTCTTAATTGAGTACAAAGATACTAACTATCTAGATTGAATGATTATTATTAACTTTAATTTCTTGTTTTTAACCTATTAAAACAATCTAATTAAAAAATAACAAAATGTTTATATTTTTGAAACATCTCTTTGCTATTATTTTCTCGAAGTTAATATCATCAAGACTTTTAAATCATTTAGAATTTAGAGGTGAAGTTATGAAAAAAAACATTAGAAAATTATCCATGATTGCCATTAGCAGTTTTTTACTATTATCTGGTTGTATAGAAGTTAACGCTAAAAATGAAAGTAAGGACAATGTAAATCTTAAGAATACATCAGCAAATAGAAAACAAAGCAGTATTGCTTCTAAATTAGACTCAATACAGGATGAAGTTAATAAATTAACACTTAAAGAAAAAATAGGACAAATGATTATTGCTGGATTTGATGGAACAACATCAAGTAATGCAAAGGATCTTATAAAAAATTATAAATTAGGAGGGGTTATATTCTTTGGACCTAATGTAAAAAGTACAAGTCAATTAGTAAATTTAACAAATGAAATAAAAACATTTAATAAAAATAACAAGGTTCCTTTGTTTGTCTCTGTCGATCAGGAAGGCGGCAGGGTAAATCGAATGCCTTCAACGGTTTTAAATACTCCTTCTGCAAGAACAATTGGAAATAAAAATAATGAAAAATACGCATTTAATATGGGGAATATGATTTCAAAAGAGCTATCCTCATTTGGATTCAATACTGATTTTTCACCAGTATTAGATATACAAAGTAATCCTAAGAATACAGTAATTGGAGATCGTTCCTTTGGTTCAAGTTCAAGTGTTGTTTCTAAAATGGGTGAGAGTATGATGGAGGGAATTCGTAAAGGCAATACGATTCCTGTTATTAAACATTTTCCTGGGCACGGAAATACTTCCGTAGACTCACATTTAGAACTTCCTATAGTTAATAAAGATTTATTAAGTTTAAAAAAATTCGAATTAATTCCTTTCAGCAATGCAATAAAGAATCATGCAGATATGGTGATGGTAGCACATATATTAGTAAAGAAAATAGATTCTAAGTATCCAGCTTCAATGTCAAAAACAGTCATAACTGATCTTTTACGAAAGCAATATGGGTTTAATGGAGTAATTATAACTGACGATATGTCAATGGGTGCTATTTCAAAACACTATACCTTAAACAATGCGGCAGTAAGGTCTATAAATGCTGGTAGTAATATTATTTTAATTGGGCATGGAAACCAAAATGTAAGATCAGTTTACAACAGTTTATACAAAGCAGTTCAAAATCACACAATATCAGAGGATAAAATAAATAAAAGTGTATATAATATTCTGTCTTTAAAACAAAAATATAAACTGAATAATAATAATGTACCACCTGTGAATGTTATGAGTTTAAATAAACAAATTAAACAAACTATTGCTAATAACAATGAAACTAGTAATATACAAATCACTCTTGAAAAGAATATTGCAACTAAGGCTAAAGACGGAAAAATCATAAATGCAGAATTTAATGTAATGAATACAAATATAGAAACAATTTGGAATAAATGGGGAAAAGAAGATAGTAGTGCTTATGTTGCTGCTGCAAAAGGAACATATAGCACTTATCTTAAGAAAAACGTAGTATTTGGATATGAAAAAGGCCATAAAATATTTGAATTACGATCTTTTGATCCACATTTGAAATATTTATCTATTAATGATATAAAAAATTATTTTGGATCTCCAAGTTCAGAGTATATTACTTCAAATAACGAAAAAATAATAACTTATTCCATTAGTTCCAATATGCTTAAATTTGTTTTTCCTTTAAAGAATCAAAATATAAAATTGGATCATTATTCCATTTATAATCCAGAAATTGCTAAAAATAATATGAGTAAATAAATTGGAGTTATCCTAATCAAAATTTGAAAAGTTAATTAGGTTAAATGGAGGAGTTAAATTTGAAAATTGCTATTGTCTGTTTTGATAATTTTACAGATATAGATGTATTTTTACCTTGGGATTTGTTAAATCGTGTACGTTTGGTTGGTGGTATTAGTGATTGGGACGTCCAACTTCTAGGAACTGATAAAACACATTTTTCTATGGCAGGATTAAGAATTCCAATGACAGGGAATATATCTGAGATTCCAACAGCTGATGCAGTAATATTTGCAAGTGGTCCAGGTGTTCAGCATTTATTTCAAAATCAACAGTATTTAAACAAAATAAACTTCGACCCAAAAAGTCAATTGATTGGATCCATGTGTTCTGGATCTTTAATTTTAGGAGCTAAAGGGTTGTTAAAAGGTCTAAAGGCTACTACTTATCCAACAGTAGTTGAACAACTTAAAAAATTTGATGTAGAAGTTATTGAACAAAGTTTTGTTAATAATGGAAATGTTTCAACCGCTGCTGGTTGCTTCGCTGCTCAGGAACTTTCAGCTTGGATTATTAGAACCTTAGTAAGTGAAGATATGGTAAACACTGTATTAGAAACTGTGCAACCTGTTGGAAAAGGATTATATTTTAATTAATTGTTCATGAATTATGAAGGACATAACAGTAATATTAAAATCAAAGAATTCAATGAAAATGATTTTGCAGAAATTGTAATTTAGATAAAGTCGCCTAAGGAGATAAAAGGAACTTTAGAAGGGGCATCTTTAATGATAATGTTCGTTTAAAATATGAACGTACAATACTTTAAAAGGAATATTTTTTATTTAGTAGGAACTAAAACAAGTTAACTTTATTTAATGTATAAAAAATGAGAACGAATGGTAAAAAATGATTCTTTACTGTTCGTTCTCATAATGATAATATGAAATTCGTAGGAAGAAGGATTCACGAACATTCAAAAGTTTAGAAAGAATGATGTGGAAATTTCTTATACAAGTCTTGAGGGAAGTATATTAATTTGAGAATGATTATTCCCAAAAAAAAGCGAGGATCTCCTAAATATTATCTAATTTCAAATCACGTATATAGTTATAATAGATTTGCCCTTTAAAAAGGAGGTTGCATCACAACCAATTAATTACCTTTTGTATTTTATAGGATAGATTTTTAAGGTAAATTCTCAAATGATTGAAAGAAATTCGTTTATATAAATTTGTAAAATAAAAATTATGAGGTGAAAATAAAAATGGAAATTTCAAAACAAATAGCATTAGTGACAGGAGCAAATAGAGGTCTTGGTCGTCATATTGCACAAGAACTAGTTTCTCGAGGAGCAAAGGTTTATGCAGGAGCTAGAAATCCGGAAATGATTGATCTTCCAGGTGTCATTCCAATACAAATAGACGTTACAGACGAAAAATCAATTGCTAAAGCGGCAGAAACTGCTAACGATGTAACTTTATTAATTAATAACGCTGGATCATTAACAGGAGCTTCATTACTTGACGGTGAAATGGAAAAAATCCGTTTAGAGATGGATACTCATTATTTCGGTACTCTCAGCGTGATCCGTGCTTTTGCTTCGATTATCGAAAAAAATGGTGGAGGAACAATTCTTAATATCCTTTCTGTTTTATCGTGGGTGAGCAGCTTGAACGAAGGTAGTGCATATCCAGCAGCCAAATCTGCAGAATGGAGTTTAACAAATTCATTCCGTCTAGAACTAGCATCTAAAAATATTCGTGTTGCTGGTCTACATGTAGGTTACATGGACACAGACATGACAGCAGGAGTTACTGCACCAAAATCTAAACCTGCAGATATTGCAAAGATTGCAATCGACGGTATTGAAGCCGATAGCTATGAAATTATAGCTGATGATTTAAGTCGAAATGTACAACAACGTTTATCTGGTGGTGTAAAAGCGATTTACCAACAATTGTTTCAACAATAAATTAGCTAATGACTATAATAAAAACCATTAGGAGGCTACTACTTTTACCTTTCAAATTCAAAAGCAGTTTTACTTAGAATTTTTAAATCTTCCTTAATATAAGCGAGAACAAATTTAACTACTATATTGTTTTATTCTTTTAAAATAGATTATTAATTAATTACAAAATAGTATAATTCAAAGTACAAATAATCACTCCTTTTGGTACATGGATTCATGCTGCATCTTCAAGAGGACAACTCGCGATAGTAAAAAAAATAGATGAAATTGGAATAGATATACAACGCGTTAGCTTTTGCAAAAGAACAAGGACAAAGAGAAATCGTTGGGTTAATAGAAAAAAACTTATGTAACTAACACATGCCTTAGTTACATAAGAAAAAAGGAACTTCGTTTCATGAGAAGTTCCTTTTTTCTTTTTTCAAACAGTCGCCCAGCTAAGGGATCGATTGAAGGATTTACACACTAAATTAGTAGTTTGAAAAGCTGAAACGCTACTTTTATATACCAGTTAAAAATCAACTTTTAAATAAAATAAATGAGTAAAAAGAAATCCCAGAGAATCACTATCATTTAAACTAAAGTATTGTTCGTTTTTCTGAATACTTATTGATTTTCATCTTATAATCTTGCCTCATTCATCTTTATTGATAACTGAAATGAATCATTATGATAACGAGAATGTCATTTACTAAAAAAAAATATCACCATATAATAACCTTAATATTTTGAATAGTCTAAATCCCCCTATTTTTATTAATGAATTAATTCCACTATCCCAAAATGCAATTTATGTTAGAGATGATGCTTTAGAAAACATTAGATTATCTGGAAAATAGAAACAAACAGCAGCAAACACTATTTTATTGATTCGTTCTGTTGATATTTTCAGCCAGTATTTACAGGTTGTTCAATATAAAAAAAATATGGAGGTTAACAAATGAGAACAAAGATGACAAAACGAATTACTTCATTAGCACATGTCTAACCTTATTCATTTATTCAATTTAGAAGTTTGGTTTTTGCCTCAATTAAAAAGTCACTAAAAGCATCATAGAACCCACCCAATTGAATCACCAGTCTCGCACTCCCATTCTCAAAAGTCACTACAATTTAAAGGGGGAAACACAGGATAAGGATCGTTCTCTGCAGTAGTAAAAATGGACTTTACTAGAAGAGAAAGTTGTAACAGTTGCTATGAGGTGTTTAGTGCAGTGTAAGCAAAGTCTACACATGTACAATTTAATCTTGGAACTGCTGTTTTAAAGTTGAATAAATATTACTAAAGACGAACTTGTTTTAGGTCAAATACCTAGATGAGTTAAGTAGGAGGTAAGTGGATGATGAGGAAGAAAAAAGGTATTCCTTTCAAAGTAATTACTACAGCAACTTTAGCAGCAATATTGTTAACGTCAACGGGTTTTGCAGAAGAAACAGAAAGTAACACGGATACAGCTGCAAGTATTGAGGACATTGTAAAAAATGGTCAAAAAATTTTCTTAGATGAAGAGAAGCATTTAAATGAGGATCAAGTAGATGAACTAGATTATAAGGAATTAAGTGAAAATGGTATTGTTAAAGCTTATAACCCAAATGAACAAGTACGATTAATAGTTGAGGTAGAACAACCAGAATCTATTGATATTTCTCCTAAAGAAAAAAAGAAGCAACAAAAACAAAAGCAAGATAACATTATAGCAAAAATTTCAAAGCAAAGATCTGTTTCAAAGGTAAAAAATCGTTTCTTTGAAGGCTTTAATGGGTTTAGTGTTGAAACAGAATTTCGTAATGTTAAAGAAATACAAAACACACCTGGAGTTGATAATGTACATATTGCAAGAACTTTTGAACCATCTATGGGTGCAAGCAAAGAATTGGTACAAGCTCAAAATGTTTGGCATCAATATGGTTATGAAGGTGAAGGATTACTAGTTGGGGTTATAGATTCTGGAATTGATTATACTCATAAAGATATGACACTTACTGCAAAAGGTAAAAAAAATGAAAAATGGACAGAGACGAATATCCAAAATAAGTTTACTGAAACTGAAGTAAATGAGAAATGGTATAGTGATAAAGTACCTACAGGTTATGATTGGGCGGATGATGATAGTGATGTAATTCCTCATGGTGAATATGGAAGCCCTCATGGTACACATGTAGCAGGTACAGTAGGAGCAAATGGTGACGAAACAAATGATGGTGCACAAGGGATTGCGCCTGGTGTGCAACTCTTAGCTGAAAAAGTGTTTTCTGACAATGGTGGAGGAGCATATGAAGATGACATTATCGCTGGTATTGAGCACGCAGTATCATTAGGAGCAGATGTTATTAACATGAGTTTAGGAACTGATGCTGGCTTTGTTGGTGACAACGATCCGATGCAGAAAGCAATTCACGTAGCAACAGAGAATGGCACACTTGTAGTAGTTGCTGGTGGGAACTCTGCTTACAGTACAAAAAATGAACTACTGCAATCTTCTTTACAACCTTATGCTGAAAATCCAGATATTGGTACAGTGGGTGAACCAGGTATCAGTCCATATGCAATTTCTGTAGCTTCATATGAAAATTCGAAAATTCATATGAACACCCTTGAAGAAGAAAATGGAATTCAGCTTCCATATCAAGATCAAACTCAGTTTAACTTTAAGTTTTCTAAAGTTTTATCTCCATTTGAAAGTTACGAGATGATTTATGTAGGTGAAGGTAGAACTGAAGATTTTAATAATAAAGATGTCACAGATAAAATTGTTATTGCAAAACCAGACCAAATATATGGATCATACAGTCATATTCAATACGAAGCAAGTAGAAAGGGTGCTAAAGCGGTTATTTTAGTACCATCGAATACAGATGTTGACTATCCATTTGTCTACTTTAGTCCTTATTATGCAACAACGGCAACAACAGGCAAAGCAATTGGTAATACTTTAATATCTAAGTTAACAAGTGGTTATATCGTTAAAATGAAATTATCAAAAGGAATTTATATTGATAATCCAAATAAAGATACAATGTCATATTTCTCATCTTACGGAACACCACATACATTAGACTTTAAACCTGAGTTATCAGCACCAGGTGGTAATATTTATTCAACTGTTCCAGGCAATGAGTATGAGATTATGAGCGGAACATCAATGGCAACTCCACACGTAGCAGGTGGATCTGCACTATTATTACAATCCTTATATGAAAAAGGTTTAGCTCATTCAAAGAAAACAGCTTTAAAAGCTAAAATTGCATTAATGAACACGTCTAAAATTATACAAGATCCACGGACAAATTCTGAAGTACCTTACTCACCACGAATTCAAGGGTCCGGTTTGATGCAAATACAAAATGCAATTAAAACACCTGTACTCGTGACAAGAGAACAAACTCCTCTAGAACAAGCAGGATCAGTTGCATTAAAAGAGATTAATAGCAATAATGTCCAATTTAAATTGAATTTAGAAGCACTTTTAAACAATAAAGATAAAAATAAAGATAAAGAAGAATTTGAATATAGAGTTTATGTAGATGTCCTAAAAGACGGCAAAGAAACGAAAGAATTTGACTTAGACAATGATGGTATATTAGATTCAAAAGATTATTTAACATTAAAAAATGAGCGAATACAAGGTGCTATAGCTTCTGTGAACGGAGAAAAAGTAACTAACTCTCGTGGGAATATAATAAAAATTAAGTCAGGGCAAAATAAGAATCTCGATATTCAAATTGAATTACCAACTAATTTAAAGAAAGGAATTTTTGTTGAGGGATATGTACGACTAGTTCCAACAGGTCAAAACGCAGATTTAGCTGTTCCAATTTCTATACCATATATGGGCTACTACGGAAAATGGGATCAACCACAAAATATTGACCCTGTGGGATGGGATAAAAATGCTTTCTTAGGTTACACAGTTCTTTGGAATGATGAACTAGGTTCAGAAGGTACCTTCCCATTAGGGTATGATCCGCAGACTGGAACATTTAACAAAAGTCGAATGGTTATTTCTCCAAATGCATACTTAAAAAAAGTATTCTCAACTTTTACGACACTAAGAAACTTACAAAAGACTGAAATGTATGTTGAAAATGAAAATGGTGAAAGGATTCAATATCTTGGCGACTTTAGTGAATATACTGGTAAGCCATGGAAATTCCGTAAAAATATTATGTCTTATCAAAACTATATGAATGGTGGATATTGGTGGGATGTAAAAGATCAAAATGGGCAGGTAGTCAAAGATGGTAATTATAATTATGTCATAAAAACAACACTAGATTATAAGGATGCTAAACCACAAATAGTAAAACTACCTATCCAAGTAGATTCTGTTGCTCCAGTAGTTTCGGATATTAAAGTACAACCGAAAGATGGAAAATTTGAAATCTCTTTCAAAGCAGTTGACAACAAACATGGTAGTGGATTTAAAGGGGCAATTATTTGGTATAACGGTCAATATATGCCATTAAAGATTGGACAGACTTCAGTCCTTGTGGAAGAAGAACCGAAGAGCGTAGTCGTATTGGGATATGATTATGCTTATAATCATGGATACTCAGTTTGGGGAGACCCTTCATATATTAATGAGGAAATGCTAGTCAGTTACTTTAGTGTATGGCCAAATGAAAATATTTCTGCAAGTACACCTGCAGGAATCAATGCATTTGCTAGTAACAATGTAAATTGGACAATCAATATAAAAGATATTAATGGAAAAGTAATTGATTCTATGAAAGTTGAAAATGAAACTGAAATCCATTTGAACTGGACGCCTAAGTTAGATGTTCCAAATGGTACGTATTTTGTTTCAGCAGACGTTGTAAATAAACAAGGCTTTAAAGTTACGACAACTCCACAAACTGTTACTGTAGTACAATAATAGAATGAAAAAATGCCAGTCTCTTATTCTACGAGCTGGCATTTTTTCATTAACTTTAAATTGATATAAAAACTATAAATCGATGCTTGTGCAGCAGGGGTGTAGAGACAATTGCCTTATTGAATAGTCTACAGGAATTTGTGATGCCAAAAAAGAGGGAATTATATTCCCTCTTTTATAAACTATAATTGTGCTCCTATCTTCCTGCTGATTTTTCACCTCGAAGAATCATACACGTACTTAAAGCATGGGCGACTAAAGAACCTCCTTCATCAAAAACATCACACTTAATCAAACCTATCGTATTTCCTCTTTTCATAACCTCTGCTTTTGCTATAATTTTTTCGTTCCAGACGGGTTTTAAATAGTTAATTTTAAGTTCAACGGTTGTAAATGATTCATTAATTTCTAATGTACTAACAAAGGCTACACCCATCGCCATATCTGCAATATCGCATAAAATCCCACCGTGGATTGTACCCATAGGATTTGCATGTTTTTCTGTATCACATTGTAATTCAAAAACTGCTTTTCCTTCTTCTACATTTACAAGTTCCGCTCCAATTAACCTTGCAATGGGCGGAGGTGGAAACTCACCATTCATAAATTTTTGCAGATAAACTTTTTTACTCATTTTAACATCCCTCCATTATAAAAAAATACAAAACGGTCTGTTTTTATTATATATTATCGAAGATATGATTTGTCAATATAATCTAAATGTTCAGATAAAAATAATGTGATTTTGAGGACTGATAACGTTATACTAAATTTAACAGACTACTCAGTTTGAAAAATTAGTCAGAAATGAGGACAAAAAAATGCGCAAAGGCGAAAGAACTAAGCAAATGATTATTGAAAAAGCCTCTGGACTATTAAATACACAAGGTTATATGAGTACTCCTATAACTTCTATCATGGAAAAAACCGGGATGGAAAAAGGAGGAATATATAATCACTTTAAAAGTAAAGCAGAACTTTCATTGGATGCATTTTCTTACGCAATTAATACAATGTCCATGACTTTTCAAAAAGCAATTGAAAACCAAAATACTACTATTGGAAAGTTGAACGCTATACTTGATGTTTTTTTGTTTCTAGTAGAAGGAAATCCTATTCCTGGAGGATGTCCGATCTTAAATGCAGCAATAGAATCAGATGATGCACATCCCGATTTACGGGAGGCGACAGTAATGGCCATGAATGATTTATATTCAATGATCCTTCGAATATTTCGAGATGGGATAAAAAAAAGAGAAATCATTCCTACGATAGATTCTGAAACGTTTACAACAATATTTATATCGACAATTGAAGGATCTCTAATGATGACAAAGCTATATGATGACAACATTTATATAAATCGATCTATTGGTTTCTTAAGAGATTACCTTACTACACTTGAAACGACTAATAATAATATGAGTAATTAAAAAGCTAAACTATCTTAAGAAAAAACCTGTTCTCAAATCGGAGCAGGTTTTTTGATTTTCTTAGACTTCGTTTTTAGAAAGGATCTAACTCTCATCTTAATAATGTGCATAGAGTTATATTTGTTTTCCTGCTATAGTTTTATATTTCATTCTTTTGTATTAATAACTAAAATGAATCATTATGATAACAAGAATGTCATTTACCAGAAAAATATATCACCATATAATAACCTTAACATTTAGAATAGTCTTATTTATCTGTTTTTCAATAGGTTAATTCCGCTGTCCTTAAATGTAATTTGTGGTAGAGGTGATGCAAAAGATGAAAAAACGAACGAAGTGGTATAAGGGAAGAACTGCGACTTGTATGGTTGCTACAGCCCTAGTAATCTCTAATGCTAAATTTATTTTTGATACTCCATTAAGTAAGGCGCAAGGATCTAGTCCCGATGATGCGATGACACGTGTTGTGGTTGAAATGGAAGGAATTCCTGCCATTCAAACCATGCCTCATTCAGAACATGTTGAAGCCGTTTCCAAAACATTAAGAAGAATGATAAAAGATCAAACTGAGAATTTGAAAAAATCTCACTTGAAAGTAATACAAGAAATAATAGAAAAGAAGATTCCATTCAAAAAGTCTAATGAATATACGTACATATTTAACGGAGTTTCATTACAAGTACCTAAAAACAAATTGGATGAATTACGTTCACTTCCAGGAGTAAAGGCTATATATCCCGATCAAGAATATCACGCAAAATTAGACAAAAGCGTTCCCTTGATAGGTGCTCCGGATGTCTGGTCTAAGCACGACAATGAAAATCAAGCAGTTACTGGCAAAGGAGTCACAGTCGCAGTGATTGACACTGGTGTAGACTATGATCACCCTGACCTTGGCGGGGCGCTAGGCTCAGGGCATAAAGTAGTTGGGGGATATGATTTTGTCAATAATGATAATGATCCTATGGATGACAATGGCCATGGTACTCATGTTGCTGGAATCATTGGAGCACATGGAAATTTGAAGGGGGTGGCACCTGACGCTTCGATTACAGCTTATAAGGTCTTGAATCAAGATGGTATGGGGACAACATCCGATATCATGGCAGCTATAGAAGCTTCTATTTCACCGGACAACCCATTCCCAGCAGATGTCATTAATATGAGTCTGAGTGGTCCTGGTGATGGTACTGACCCCATCTCCAAAGCTGCCCAAAATGCGGTAGATGCAGGAGTTGTTGTTGTTGCGGCAGCCGGGAATGAAGGCCCTAGTTACGGTACGATTGGTGCTCCAGCAATTGCTGAGGGAGTACTTGCTGTTGGAGCAAGTGTAAGCGGTATCAAAGTACCCGACGCGAAAATGGTTGCCCCACTTGTAGAGAATTTAACCGTTACCCGTCTAGGTTTTTCAGCTAATCCCCATGATACTGCAATTACCCAAGATCTGGTAGACGTTGGAGAAGGTGGAATGGAAAGCTACAATGGATTAGATGTAAAAGGAAAGATTGTCCTAATTCAACCACCAGTAGGTTCAGATGGACGTGCAGAGGCGATTACAGCACAAGAAAAAGGGGCAGACGCTGCGATATTTTTCGTGCCTGAGCAACCCGGACCTTCTTTTAAAATAGGAGATACTATTCCATCTCAATTTACATCCAACCCTTATTCAGAGTTAGAATCACAACATCAATTCTTAACAGGTTCTAATGTAAATAGCCAGTTAGAATCGTTAGTCGCTATGAAAATTGGTGCAAGTAAAGCTGGGGAATTAAAGTCTTACTTGGCTAAAGGACCTGTTAAAATTACGATTACAGGAAAAGACGTAACGGATCAAATTGCAAACTTTAGTTCGCGTGGACATTCCGAATTTCGAGCAAAGCCTGATTTAGTCGCGCCAGGCGTTGAAATCAACTCGACGTTCGTTAAGAATGAGAGTAATGATACAGGATATACAAAATTAAGTGGGACAAGCATGGCTGCTCCTCATGTGGCGGGTGCAGCTGCACTTCTGAAACAACTTAAACCGTCATGGAATGCTAGCGAGATTTCCAGCGCTTTAAAAGAAACTGCTAAACCACTGTCATCATATGATGTGCTTACACAAGGGACAGGCAGATTGGATGTAAAGGCTGCAGCGGAAACAAATGTTATAGCCTCTCCCAATGTACTAAATTTAGGATTAGCTGATTTAAAAGATTCGGAGATTCATAGAAACGCTTCATTATCTTTGAACAATCAAGGCGATGTACCAGTTGATATGGATTTTACTATTAAAGAAGATAAAAAATCCGGGGCAACCGTTACTGTGAATCCTTCCCATATTCATATTGAACCAGGTAAACAGGTTAATGTTGAAGTAAATATTAACATGACTCGACCGGATCAGGATATCGATATCTTGGGCTGGGTAGAAGGAAATATTCAATCTGCAAAAGAATCGAAGCACTTACGCGTGCCATACAAGTTAATTGCAAGGCATTTCCGCATTACTGCATCACCTGATCCAATAACAGCAACAGTGAGTGAAACAAGTGCCTTTATTTATAGCCCGGTTAATCTGACACAAGCTCCTAAAGTAACCGTACGAACTCCAAGTGGAAAAACAAATGAAGTGACTGCTGTATTAGATCATGATCGTTGGTGGAAATTGCAGGTTCAGACAAATGAAGCGGGAATATATCGTATCGATGCAAGTACTACAGTCAAAAATTCATCTAATGTGGAATCTACAATTATAGGTTCTGGTTATCTGGAAAAATTACCTACAGATAATGAACATGCTTCAACCTGGAAATCTATTGGCCCATACTCTAATGCAGGACTGATGAATTTTGACTTAAAAAATTCTAAGGACATGACAGTTTTACCTTCATCGACTCTATCATTGTTCCGTACTGAAGATAGGGCTGAAACTTGGCATGAGTATAGAAATTTCCCTGTAGCAGGAGGAGTAGCTGCTGAACTAGTGGCTGATCCTACCGATGAAAAAAATATGTATGTGGCTATTAATTCTAAAAATAATGATCCAACTTATATTGGAAAGATATTAGCTAGCAAAGACGGTGGAAAAACATGGAACACTTTATCTTTTCCGAACAAAGAGATAACTGATTTAGTAATTGATAAAAGTGGGAAAAAACTGGTTGCTATTTCGAGTAACGAAGTTTATATCAGCTTGGACAGAGGAATTAGTTGGGAGATGCTACCTGGATGGTGGGGATTTCTTAATAATGCAATTCTTCTGAATAACGACCTATATATTTCAGCAGGTTATGATGGTGTTTACTTATTTAAAGATGTATTCTCTGGATCAGCTAAATCTGAACTATTATATCAGCCACCTTTTCCTTTTAGAAGTACAAAAGAAATTGAAGGCAATGAAAGTATGCTAGTTGTTGGCACTTTTGGTGGCGGATTGTACGCTTCATATAACGAAGGTAAAGACTGGAAAGAACTTACTCACTCTCAAATACCATTTAATAATGTATCTCATTTAGAGATTCTAGATGGGGATATTTATGTAGGCACTGGGTATGATGGAATAATGGTGAGTCACGACAAAGGAAAAACTTGGGAAACTTGGAAAAAACCTCTTCCTGGGTCTAACTCCTATGAAGTCGATTTCGCCATTGGACCAAAATCTTCTCCTAAAGGGATTCGACCAATTTATGTATCTTCTGAACAGGCAGGGATATATGGTACACAGGATAACAGCGAATCATATAAACGAATCGGTATTCCTGGAGCAACGGTTTACGACATGGCTATTTCGCGGAATTCTAAAGGATATCAGTTACTTGCCGGGACTGACTCGAACACTTACATGACTGCGTTACCAATTCAAAACAAGGTTGATTCCACAACATTAGAATGGGGAGCAGCGGAAGGTGAAGGAAGAGTAGGAGAACAAGTGTATCAGATTGCTACTTCTCCAATAGAACATAATGTTGTTTACAAACTACGCTATAGTGCGGTTGGGAATACTAATGTATACCGAAGCAACGATGGCGGTGAAAAATGGGAATTAAAATTTGAAGATAGAGGAGTCCCATCTGATATGCTAATTAACCCAGCCGACTCCAAGCAAATTATGATCACTTATTATATTCCAGGAACTAGTGAATCAGGTATCTATATTAGTAAAGATTCTGGGGAGAATTGGAAAAATATTAAGCTAGAACACAAATTTATAACTTTAGCATCCGCTGATCCTAACAATCCAAACCGGATTTGGGCAGGTGGAAATGAGGGTCTATTCTTGTCCAACGATATGGGTCAATCATTCCAAAAAATTCAAAATGTACCCGTAAGCAGTATTGCTATTGACTCATACAATCCTAGTCATTTAGTGGTCGGTGGAAATCATTTATATATTAGCACTGACGGTGGTAAAACATTAGAAACAGCAAAAGGTGCGGGTGTTGATGAGCTCAACATATATGTAAATGATATGATAGTTTCTCCTAATAACCATAATATCGTTTATGCAGCCACGGGTTCCTTTTATGAATATGGCTTACTTAAGGGAGGTCGCGGTGTGTTAAAAAGTGTGGATGGAGGAAAAACATGGACCAATATATCCGGGGGTCTCGAGAATAGAAATGCTACTGCAATTGAACTTTCTCCCGACGAAGAATATTTATTTGTCGGAACACAGGGTGGCAGTGTACACCGAATGAAATTAGCTAAAAAACAACATTAAAAAAACTTCCCCATTCCGCTTCTTTGAATGGGGGAGTTTTTTTATATAAACAATCAGGAATTAATAAAAGTTTTTTCAGTATCCTCTACATAAAGACTTGTCTCTTTCACATAATTAAACAACAATTCTATAAAATTTCTAGCAGCATTTCCAATATATTTATCTTTATGATGCACAATAGCAATTTCCTTACAAATTACAGGGTTTACTATTTTAATTATATTGAGTGTCTCAGCATCCTTTGAAGCGAGTAGTGTAATCGGTAGAATGGTTGCTCCAATACCTGCTTTCACTAAACTCAAAATAGATTTTACATCAGATAATTCTATGATTGGTTGAATGACAAATCCCAAAGAATTAGCGGCAATATCTATTACTTTTCGGCAATTGTGGCTTAAAGGACTTAATACTAGTGGTAAGTCTTTAATCTCTTCAAAATCAACCTTATCTCTTTCAGCCAAAGGATGTTCAAATGGTACAGCTAAATAAAATTCTTCATTAAATAAAGGAATATTTGTTAACTGTTCATTCGCTAAAGGCATTGTCAGAGCTATATCGACTTCATTTTGAATAACTTTATCTTCAATATCATCTGACTGAATGATCTTTAATTGAACATTTGGAAACTTTCGATGAAGTTCTTGGAAAACTACAGATGCAAGTTGGCTCAACTCTTCCGACATTGTACCAATAATCAGTTTTCCTCTTTTTACCTTTTGGAGCTCTCCGATTTGTTCATAGATTAATTGTAAATTGGAGAATATTTTTTCGGATTCTTCTTTTAGAATTTTACCAGCTTCCGTAATGGCAATTTTTTTACCTAAACGATCAAATAAACGAACCCCTAATCTATCTTCAAGCGCTTTCATTTGACGACTTAAAGCAGGTTGTGAAATTCCTAATTTCTCTGCTGCCCTTGTAAAATGTAATTCCTCACAAATAGCTATAAAGTATTCCAATTCCCTTAATTCCATGATTTCACTTCTCTCTATTCTAGATGATTTTATTTAATGTACTAATTTATTATTAAGAGAAAAACTAAATAAAAGACTGGTCATTCCCATAATAAACTATTGAACATAGAAACAACAACTCAGGAGTTTTATTAAGGAAATAGTAATTCTTCTCAACACTCTCTTTGCAACCATTAATGAAAATGTTTTAAAAAAAATAATTCAATTCCTTATAATATCTATCCCTTAGATGAAATGGAGAAACTTAGATGTTAAAAGACAGCGGATATCAGTCATATATCTGCAATGATAAATAATTCTCAACTAAATATAGACTTTTATGCAGGAGTTTCGGGGCTAAGGCTTGTGTTAAAAAAGGATATAGGAAAAAACTGCTATTTGACTGATAAAATATCGCATAGTATATTTATCTCGAATTAAAGATAAAATAATTCAAAATGAAAACTGCTTTAAGTACTTTTTTATAAAAAGGAATCAATTGCAGTTATAATTCGAAATATGAATATCTTGAGTTCAAAATAAATTTAATTGTATTTAAACAATAGTGTGGTTAACTTTTATTTTTTATATTACGTATAGTAAATAAGATTATAAAAAACAACAACACTGCCAGACCAAACTTTAATTTTTGTTGACCATATACGATTTTTATACTAAAGGGGTGAAAAAAATGCTAGAAGTAACAGTGAACCTTAAATATAAAGGGAAGAATTATCAAACCAAAGTAATTGTTCAAAAGGGCACACCACAAGAAAAAATATTCCGTATAGCAAAAGAACAAATTCAAAAACAATGGTAGTTATCTTTTTAAAGAAATAGTAATAATTTTTCTAGATTTCCCAATAATACAGCAACAAATAAGAAATAAGAAACCTTTATCTGTCACACTCCTTTTAAAAAGTGTATTACTGATTATTCAAATTTTATTTTTAAATATGCTATAATCTTTCAAAAGGAGGTACTAGCGTGGCCAGACATAAGGAATATGATGAAAAAGAAGTTTTACAAAAAGCAACGGAACTATTTAGGTATCAAGGTTACGAAAAAACCTCATTGCAAGATCTTGTTTCTCATATGGGGATTCACAGAAGAAGTCTATATGATACATTTGGTGACAAACATACATTATTTTTAAAAGCGTTGGAACATTATGATAACAATATGAAGAAAAATATGGATATACAAGTAAAGAATTCATCAACTGCGAAAGATGCTATTAGAAGTATATTAGAAATGGCCATTTCCCAAGATAACGAAAAAACAGTTGGTTGTTTGACAATTAATAGTGCAGTTGAGTTGACTTTACATGATCAAAAAGTAGCAGAAAAAATTGAACAAAATTTTTCTAAGACAGAAAAAATTATACTTGAATTACTATTACGTGGACAAAATTCAGGAGAAATTCCTAAACACCATGATATAGAAAAATTATCACAGTTTATTCATAATTCTTTTGTAGGTTTACGAGTTTTAGTCAAAACAACTAACGATAAAAATAAATTTAAAAATATTATTGATACGACACTCTCTGTATTAGATTAATTATTTAAAATTGATCGAATTTACCTTAAAGGTCTTTTTTTAAAATGACTGAAGGGGGTATAGTATACAATTGAAAAATAATTAAATTCAATATAATAGGACCGGATTTCTATCTTTAATTGTGAATGAAAATAGTTAACTAAAATCAGTTAACTTTTTTTGTTGCTATTTATTTTTAATAGTCATTAGAGAACGAACGGTAAAAAATAATTCTTTACCATTCGTTCTCTATATGTTATAAATATAAACGTCGAAGGGAGTTAATAATTGTTTAATTAAAAATACAATTATTGGATCACGAATTCAGCCTGAAATTTTTATATTAATGAAAACTGCGAACTTTCACAAATCGTAATATTACCGAAACGTTAGTATATCCTTTGTTAATCGCGGAGTTGTGGAGGTTTGTATATTTGAGAATGAACATTCTCAAAAGAGGAACGAATGGCTATAGAGTAAGAAAATTGTTAAAAAAGATAAGAATTAAAATTAAGCATTAGAAAGGAAAATGAATGTGAAAAGAATGTTATTAGTTATATTATTGATGTCTTGTGGAGCAACTTTTGTAACTCCATTATTTCCGCTGTATAGTGAATATTATCAATTAAACAGTTTGCAAATTACGATTTTGTTTGCTATCTATGCAGCATTCCTGTTACCGACTCTTCTTGTTGTGGGGGCAAAAGGAAGTGCTTGGGGACTGAAAAAAGTTCTTGGCATTAGTATTTTGATTTCAATAGTTTCAACTTTGCTCATGATTGGTAGTACAGAAGCGTGGATGATATATGTTGGAAGAAGTTTAGAGGGAATTGCGTATGGTTCGTTTACTGGTACGTCTGTAGCTTTTCTAATTAGACAATCAGATCCCAAAAAAATAGGTAAAGCTATTAAATATTCAGGAGTTACAGTACTTGTTGGCTTTGGACTTGGACCAGCTATTGCGGCTTTTATGTTACAATATTTCCCTATTCAACCACTTAGATTACCATTTTGGATATTAATTGCATTATTAATTTTCTCGATTATCATACTAGAATCTCTACCAAAGGATGTAGTTTCGAAAGAACAAAAGCTTGCAAAACATAAGATATCTCTTGGGGTTCCAAAAAAAATACGTTCTCACTTTTGGTCGATGTCTGGACTATCTATTTTTACAGTATTTACGATTCAAGGAACAGCTCTTGCTCTAATTCCTACTTTCGTGAAAAATGTTATTCATACATCTAATTTATTTATTTCTGGTTTGATCTTTTTAATTCTATTAGGTGGTGGTGCATTCGCACAGTTTATTCCTAAACCTTCTCAACCGGTTACACGTATAAGATGGGGGATCTTGCTTTTAGGTATTGGTTCTTGGTTGATTGTTACATCTGGTTTTACAGCAAGTTTACCATTATTATGGATCAGTATATTCATACAAGCACTTGGTGCTGGGTGGACTTTCCAAAATGCATTATTTTTTGCAGGGCAACTGCCTGAACCTGAAGCGAAACCACGTGTGATTTCGGCTTTCTGGATATGTGCGTATATAGGATTCATTGTGCCTCCAGTTGTTGTTGGAGCACTTACTCAAATTTACAGTTTAAATATTTCTCTTATCGTGCTAAATCTGTTTTCTTCCTTGATTGTTGTTTATGTATTGTTGTATTCAGTTAGATTTAAACGTGAGACATATAGTACAACAGTTCCAAATAAAGGAGCTTCAAGATAATATGTAATAATGAACGGAGAGGGGGAATGCAAACAAACCATTAATTTTTATTTGGATATTTGAGAATGAACGTTCTCAAGTTGGGTCTTCAGCTATTAGTTACGATTAAAGCAACTGCAAATATGGTTTTATAGATAGGAGAATCTCCCCTATGAATGGAAAATCTTTGAGGGATTCTATTAAAAAGCATCAAATTAAAATATGTTATTAACGATCGCCATCAAGTTTTGTCATCAAAGCGGAGGATCAGATCTGATTAATAAAAAAGATAATCACCTTCATGGGTTTTATCATAAAAATAAGATTTTATAATAAGGGGAGTGACAATATGTATGAACGATTTTTGGTTCCAGTTGACGGATCCAAACACTCTAAACATGCATTGAAATCGGCAAAAAGGTTGGCGCAAAACATGGGGATAAATGCCCGTATAACGCTTCTTCATATCATTCCTAGTAATAATATCAATACAGTTGCTTTCGGAGTGGATATTGATATTGAACAATTGCAAGTAGAGGAAGTTAGGAGGATTTTAGATGAATCCGCACAAGTCCTTTCAGGGTCATCTATACAATATGATAGCGAATACCATATTGGAGATCCTGCAGAAATGATATGCAAGAAGGCAAAAGAGGGAGATTACGATATTATCGTTATGGGTAGCAGGGGACTTAGCCTCTTTTCAGAACTGCTCTTGGGAAGTGTAAGCCATAAAGTGGTCCAACATGCGAATTGTGCTGTAATGATTGTAAAGTAAATAAGAGGTGATCGTAACCCCAAGTACTAAGAGAATAAGTACAAGAAGTAACCAGGTTTTATTATAGAGTTTTTAAATGGTGAATTAATTAAGCAAGCTAAATCGTATGGATATGAATAGTGTTAATATGGTTTGTTGTTAGAACAATATACTTACTGTAAGGAGGGGTTATAAGTGGATTTTCAAATAACTGATTCTGCAAAGGAAGTATTGAGCAATAAAATGGATGAGAATCAATTTATTCAATTGTCATTTGATCGTGGAAGCTGTGATATAGTAAATAATATTTACGAAATGAAAGTTATTAACAAAAGACCAAATGACGCATATGAAAAAATTTTAACAGTAGATAACATTGAATTTTTAGTTAATAATGACTTTGAAGAAGTGTATGATAATCAACTAGTAATAGATTATTTAAACGGATCATTTATCTTTAAAAATAAAAACCAAATATTTAATAATAAAATAGGCCTTAGATATGTTTAGTATTAAACACGCGCCATAGGTAGTCATAAAATATTAAGGTTCAAAAAAAAGTTGAAGAGGTAAAACCTGGAAGGTGATTTAGCATCCTAATGGCTTTCCCTGGTTGCTGGTATAATTTTATTGAAAGTCAAGCAAATGTGATTTGAATCAATTTTGCCGATTTGGCAAGATATGCTTCAAGATACTGTTGGCAAAAATATGCTTCAAAAAATGCTTGAAGTAACATTGAGAGTAGTTAAAGAATAAATTGTATATGACAAATAAAGATGAAACTGCACTTTGAATATAGTCTGTATTAAACAGCTTGTTAGGTATCGAAATCTTAGCAAGTTGTTTTTTATTTTGCAAAAAATCCTTTTCTTATTAAACAGAAATTGATTATTAATTTAGTATTAATTTTATATTATGAAGAATTACACTTAAACTAATGGCAGTTTAGTTTAAGTGAGAACATTCACAAGTTGAATCGTATCTTTATATTGTATAACCTAAATTCAAGCACGTTTATCCACGATTGGACCAAATTGTTAAGCAAGGGGAGTAGTTTACGCATTTATTAGAAGATATAAATAAAACCTAACTCAAAGTCTGGTGCAATAGGTTTTACAATTATTTTAGATATTTGTTTATTGTTCTTCAATAAAATCAGCTAATAGCTACAGTGTCTAAGTTGGTGTGGTGAAATTTCTTTATTAAACTCTGAACGTAAAGAAACATTTTTTATTCAACTATCTGGCAGGATAGTTGAATAAGAACAGGGACATTTAATTAAATAATCGAGTGCAATTTAAAATATAGTTAAGAACAAAAGGGGATTTTGATATAAATTGAAAAAAGAAAGTAGGTAAATTATAAACCACTCTCTTGACATATTATCTCGAATTAAATACAATATTTCTAGAAATACTGAAATAATAAATGATGAAAGGAGGTTTTTAACGGTGAATGATGATATTGCAGTAAAAGTCTACAAGGCACTAGGTGAATCAACTCGTTTACAAATCGTTAAATTACTTGCAGGGCAATCAGAGTTAGCTTGCCTGGAAATGGCAAATCAATTAAATGGTCCTGCCAATTCAACATTAACGCATCATTTAAAACCATTACTCGATTGCGGATTATTAGTAGTTCGCAGAGAGGGAACCTTCAGATATTACAGTTTACAACGAGAGGTCCTTGCACAATACGCCCCCGCTTTACTTTAATGTTAAAGCGGTATTATTTTAAATTCTATTTCAGCATTTGTAGAAATACAGAATAATTAAAATGAACGGAGGAAAAAATATGAGTCAAATTAGCAAAGAAACAAATACTTGGGGTTATTTAAAAGATGGTTTAGAAAGTAAATTGTTTGAACCGATAAAAATCGGTGCTTGGAATTTAAGATCTCGTATCGCAATGGCACCTTTAACAAGATCTTTTGCAGATGATCAAACAGGAGTAGTAGGAGATGATATTGTTGAATATTACCGAAAACGTGCTGCCGATGGAGTTGGTTTAATCATTTCAGAAGGAACGGTCATTAGTCCTCGTGGTAAAGGTTATCCTGGAGTTCCAGGCATTTATTCAGACGAACAAATTAAGGGATGGAAAAAAGTAACTGAAGCTGTGCATAAAGAGGGAGGAACAATGATCGCTCAAATATGGCATGTTGGTCGTTTATCTCATCACGAGCTTGCTGGAAATCTGCCACCTCAAGCACCATCAGTTATTCCAGCTGAAGGTCTTGTCTCTCGTTTCCGTAAGCCATATGATGTTCCAGAAGAAATGACACTTGAAGATATTAATGAAGTAATTTATCAATATGCACAAGCTGCGAAAAATGCAATAGCAGCAGGTTTTGACGGTGTGGAAATTCACGGTGCCCACGGATACTTAATTGACCAATTTAATTCAGATATAACAAATCATCGTACAGACAAATATGGTGGAGACCTTAATCAAAGATTAACGTTCATGAAGGAAGTAATTAAAGCAGTTATCGCCGCAATCGGTACAGACCGAACAATGATTCGATTCTCTGCTCATAAAGCAGATATACCAAATTACATGTGGGAAGATCCAGAAATGGCCATTCGTACATTTGTTGAGGCATTTAAAGAAGCGGGTGCAACAATGATTCACCCTTCGATTATGCAATTTGATCGAGTGCTTGCTAACGGAAAAACAATGCATCAATTAGTCCGAAAATACTGGGATGGTGTCATTATTGGGGTAGGTACTTTAAATCCAGAAATGGCGAATCAGGCGATTGAAGAAGGAATAATTGATGTTGCTGCTTTCGGTCGTCCATTAATTTCTAATCCTGATTTTATACATCGTTTAAAAAATGGGAAAAAAATAGAAGAATACGATGTTAAAAAGCATCTTAATACATTAATTTAAAGCTCTAGAATAGAAAGAAGCTTAAATAGCTTCTTTTTATTTCACACTTTATTTCAGTGTTTATAGAAATACAGAAATTAATACGTTATTGAGGAGAAAATTTCACATGTCAAATACAGCAAAGATTTATATTTTATCATTAATAAGTTTTTTAGTTGGTACATCACAGTACAACATCTCAGGGAACTTGGATAAAATGGCAGATGTTCTAGGAGTGTCAATTGGAGCGGCCGGCCAATTAATAACGGTCTTTTCATTAGCCTATGCAATCGGTACACCTATATTAATGGTATTAACGGCTAAAATGGAAAGACGTAAATTACTGATTTATATGTTGTTTGTTTTTATTATAGGGAATTTTCTTTCGGTAATTGTTCCAAGCTATGGATTATTTATGATTGCTCGCATTATTATGGCTTTAAGTACAGGAGTAGTTATCGTTACAGTTTTAAGTATCGCAGCAAAGATAGCACCTGCTAATAAAAAAGCAAGTTCAATTGCAACTGTTGTCATGGGATTTACTGCATCTCTAATCATTGGTGTTCCTATTGGGCGTTTTATTACATCTACCTATGGATGGAAATTTGTATTTATTGGTATCGCATTATTAGTTTTACTTGTCATTTTAATTGTATTAAATACAATACCAAAAATGAATGGTGATGTTTCAGTCCCTTTAACGAGACAAATTGCAATGTTCAAAAAACCAAAAATTGCTTTAGCATTGTCAATCACATTCTTCACGATGACAGGGTACGGGATTATTTTTACTTATTTATCTCCATTCCTTGTAAAAACTGTAGGTATGAGTGATCATCTTTTAAGCATTACTTTACTTGTTCTTGGAGTTGCAAGCTTATTTGGTTCAAAATTAGGTGGCATAAGTGCAGATAAAAGAGGCATAATTTTTACATTAAAAAGAGGCTTACTTGTAAACTTAGCGTCTATAGTCGTGCTTTCATTCATTTCTCATTCAATTATTGCAGTACTTATTATCTTGACAGTCTGGTCATTTGCAGGCTGGTCAATAGGTGCAACTCAGCAATATAATCTAGCAACGATATCACCTGAATCCTCAGATGTGTTGCTAGGTCTGAACCAATCGATGATGCAATTAGGATTTGCGGTTGGTGCAGGTTTAGGTGGTGTAATTGTGGGGCAAATATCATTATCTTCAATTACATGGTTCAGTGCGATAAGTGTTGTGTTTGCAAGTATTACAACTTTTGGATTATCACGTTTCTTAAATAATAAAAAGATGGTCAAGCAAGTTATTGTGGCACAAAAGGAAGCTTGATCATGGTGAGAGTATTTAAATCATTATCTTTGCATTTTATTTACACATTTTGACAAGCAGTCTACGAGGTTTTAAAAGAAGAAAGTTTTCGAAACCCCGTAAATTGAAAACTGAGCCAGATGCGAAATATATTGAAAAGTATTGCCATATATTCATCAGTTATCGAGTATAGGCGTTAATTTCGAGACGAATATTCAAGGGAAGTCAGTGCTTTTAAGTTACGATGGGAAGAATATCGATTGGAAGTATATTTAAAACCACCTGAGAAAGGTGGTTTTTTTATTAAAAATAAATTGAAGCAACATGTGACAAATTATCTATTTTTTATTAAATAGCTAACTACCCAAGCTACTAAAACATTGTACAAATTAAATTGGTTTGTAGTCAAAGAAACTTAAAAGCTTAGACTTATATGGATTTTTCCTCCTTTAATCTCGTCCTATTCTCCTTTATTGATAACTGAAATGAATCATTATGATAACGATAATGTCATTTACTAAAAAAATATATCACCATATAATTACCTTAACATTTTGAATAGTATAATTTTTTTTCGTTAGATTATGCTGAAAATTAGAAACAATACAGCAGCAAACACAAGTTAATGATTCGTACTATGGATATTATCAGCCAGTATTTACAGGTTGACCAATATAAAAAAAATTTGGAGGTTAACAAATGAGAACAAAGATGACAAAACGAATTACTTCATTAACACTCGTACTAACCTTATTCATGTCTCTATTTAGTAGTTTGGTTTTCGCCTCAACTGAAAAGGCAGCTGGAGCAACTAATAGCCCACCAACGAAGGAGATTGTAAAACTCATTCCGAGTGAATCAACAGTCTCGCTCTCTCTTTCTCAAGGTCACCACGATTTAAAAGTTGAATCAGAGTATAAGGATGGTAGTAAAGCAGATGTTACAGCGTTAGGAAAATGGACATCACTAGATGAAAAAGTTGTAACTGTTAAAACTGGAAGACTAACAGCAGTAAATGTTGGGACTACAAATTTACAATTCAGTCTTGGTAATGCAGTCTTAAACATAGAAGTAAATGTTACGAAAAATGCTCAAGTTTTAAGTCAATTGTCAAATCCTTCAGAAAGTAAAAAAATTGTATCGCTTGTTTTAGAGGCGAATCAAGTTACATACATAGATGAAGGGAAAGAGCGCCCTATTTCTTTGAAAGCGCTTTATAGCGATGGCTCGATGGAAGACGTAACGAAATTAGCTAAATGGGAATCAAGAGATCCTTCAATTGCATTGGTTGAAAAAGGTGTATTAAAAGGAATTTCACCAGGTAATGTTTCAATGAAAGTAACTTACGCAAATTTTCCACAAATAAATTTCTTTGCTTCGATAAGTGATATTCCTGAAAATGTAACGGGGCTGTACCTGTCGGCTGACATGTTGAGGTTAGAAATCTCTGATAAGTCGGTTCAAGTAAGTGCCATCACAAAGAACCCCATGGTGGGGAATAAAGAGGTTACTTCTTTAGGAAGTTGGACAACGACAGATCGAAATGTAGCTACGGTAAGTAAAGATGGTCAAATAACCCCAGTTGGAATCGGCCAAGCATATATTTATTTTAAATATGATAAGTTGGTTGGTGCTGTACTTGTTAATGTTGTTAAGCCTACAAAGCTTATAACTGATGAACCTACAGTTGAACTAATGCCAGGACAAAATTGGCCTGTTAATTTAACCGAAATATTCACTAATGGAATATCAGAAGGTGATATGACTTTAGTTGAAAATGTAAATCCTAATGATGTCAAATGGACAGTCGAAGATAACAGCATTGCAACGGTTACTGATTCAGGATATATCATTGGAGGTAAGACAGGTAAAACGTTTGTGACAGCTTCCTATCGTTCAGATGTTCTTCTTCCAGTTAAAATTGAGGTTACTGTCACCAATAAGCTTACAACTCCTAGAGTTATTGGTTTGACAGCTTCTCAACCAAACATTTCTTTAGGAATAGGTGAAGAAACGCCTATTAAAATAAATGCGATTTATAGTGATGGGAGTACTGAGGATGTAACAGATTCAGTTGAATTGTACTTCGACAATTTCCACGTAGCTTCAGTTTCCCGAAAATATGGTAGTGAATCAAAAGTTATTGGTCAATTAAGTGGCACAACTGTCTTGCATGCTTTCTATAATGATTTTCGTTACTTTGTAGATATCCCGGTGGCAGTCACGGATAAAGACGGTCAGAAGCAGGCTCCAAACCCTGAATCAATTTCTGTTACACCAGATATGAAAAATATGGTAGTAAATCAACAGCAGCAATTAGAGGTAAAAACGACCTATTCAGACAGATCAAATTCGACTTCATATGCGGTATATAAATCATCTAATCCTGATGTTGTTAAAGTAAATAAAGATGGCCTACTTACAGCTGTAGGCACTGGTACAACAATTATTACCGTAGATAGCTCTGGATACTCAAAGCAGATTTCAATTGTCGTTTCAAATGAACCTTCTAAAGATTTTGCAAATAAAATTGTTGATCTGATTCCTAGTGAAAATGATATCACCTTTAGTTTATCTGAGCACACGCATTCGTTCTCTGTTAAAGCAAAATATAAGGATGGTTCAACTGCTGACGTTACATCAGACTCAAGATTCACAACATTAGACCCGGACAAAGTTACAGTTAAGAATGGGGTCCTTACAGCAGTAGCAGCAGGAACAACGCAGGTACTTATCGATTACGGAACAAGCACAAAAATCTTGAATGTTTCAATTCTTTCTGGGAATGATGCGTTAATAAAAGATTTAAAAATTGAGTCCTTGCTTGCTTCCTCATTGGATGTTGTTGTTCAAAAAGATAAGCTTTATCCAGTACATGTTTTTGCTCAATACAATGATGGAACTCAAAGAGAAATAACGAATTCAATTCAATGGTCAACAGATGAACCTATAGTTGTAAGTGTTAAAAACGGGAAATTTATTGGAATGAATACTGGAAAAACGACGGTTAGTGCAACAATTGCAGGTTTCTCTTCTATTAAAATTCCAGTAAAAGTACAAGATCAAGCTGGACCATTAAATTTAGTAGGAATTGTTAGCGCGGGGATGATAATACAGCCTGAAGCAGGAAATATAGTAGAAGCGATAACTAATAATAGCAATGGGATGATATTACACCCTGAAGAAGGAACTATAGATGCGAACGCGTTTGCTGAATATACAGATCATAATATCGTTCAGGTTGATACAGAAGGGAAATGGGAATCTTCCGACGAAAGTGTAGCAACTGTGGACCAGAACGGAGTCATTACATGGGTCGGTCCTGGTGAAGCATACATTTGGTTCAATTATTATGGTTTGAGAGATGCTATTTGGGTAAGAAACACTAAACCTGTAGATTTATATTGGGCTGAAAACAATAAATGGACTACTAGAAATGTAATGTTAGAACCTAATAAGTCCACTGACATCTCAATTAATGGCTTCTTTGGTCATCATGGCAGAGATGGAAATTGTGATTGTTATAATCTTAATAGCAAAGCAAAATTTACGGTGGCGGACGAATCGGTTGCAACGATTTCTGCTGATGGACATATCATCGCTCACTCTGTAGGAAAAACGACAATAACTGCTACTGTTTATGGAATGTCAAAGACAATTGATGTTGAAGTTGTAGCAAAGTATCCTACATTTACTAGGGGTATAAGTTCCTCGCCTGGTTATATCGTAAATTCAGCAGGTTCAAAAAATGATATAGTCATTAATGCAATGTCAAGCGATGGAACGATAAAAGACGTTACAGCTGATGTAAAATGGTTTAGTTCCAATCCGGAAGTAGCGGAAGTGACCGCTGATCATAAGATCCAAACGAAGTCTGAAGGAGCCGCTGTAATCATTGCGGAATATGATGGTTCTAAAATAATTATACCTGTTATCGTTAAACCATAAAGATTATAAATAATTAATGAGTAGATAATCAGCCTGAGGCAGGTGCTCCTGTAGTAGATGTGAACGCTTATGCGGAATATACAGATCATAATATAACTCAGGTTGATTTAGAAGGTAAGTGGGAATCTTCCGATGAGAGCGTAGCAACTGTTGATCAAAACGAAGTCGTTACATGGGTAGGCCCTGGTCAAGCATACATCTATTTCAATTATGGAGGTTTGAAAGATTCTGTTTGGATAAGAAACGTTAAGCCTAATCTTTTATTTTCAAATTCTCCAAATGTAATGTTAGAACCTAATAAATCAAAGGATGTAGCTATATATGCTTTATTTGGTTTTGTTCCACGAATTGGCGTTAACCTTTTTGAGGTTACTAACCAAGTAAAATGGACAGTTTCGGACGAATCAGTTGCAACGATTTCAGCAGATGGACATATCATCGCGCATTGAAGTGATATGCCTATAGTTGAATCAGATAGCGAATAACATTAGATATTAAAAAATTAAAAATAAAGTTTAAAAAGCTAACAATTTGTTAGCTTTTATTTTTGTTGCTTAAATACATTTCGCTAAATCTTTATTTCATCTTTATCTCATCTTTATCTCATTAGGATATACTTCTTTCCGAGCAGAATTATTTCTCAAATTATAAATACTCAGTAATAGAAAGAAGTGAGTACATGAACATACGTAAACGATTAAATAACGACGGTAGGGTTGCAGCATTTTTCTTATTACCTAGTTTGATAGGTTTTTCCCTTTTCTATCTGATTCCATTTGTAATAGGTACGATCTATTCATTTAAAGGTGGAGCGGTTGGTGGTTCATTTGGTGGTTCATTTGTTGGATTTTTCAATTATAAAGAACTATTAGCAAGTAGCTCATTTTTAAAGGCAGCGTCAAATACATTTTGGTTTACAGCGATCAATGTCCCACTTGTAATCGGTATTTCTTTACTACTGGCACTTTACTTACATCAAACAGTACTGTTTAAAAATGTGATTATCAGTTCATTCATCTTACCAATTGTTGTCCCAGTCGCTTCAATTGTGATGTTATGGCAAATATTATTTGATTGGAACGGCACTCTTAATTCATGGTTGGTGAATTTAGGCTTTTCTCAAATCGATTGGATGAAATCAGATTGGTCGATCGCTGTTGTATCAGTTGTTTATTTATGGAAAAACATTGGTTACAACATGATCATATTCTTGGCTGGCCTTCAAAATATACCAAAAGATTACTATGAGATAGCCGACATGGAAGGCGCAGGTCGTTTCTTTAAATTTAGACAGATAACGTTAGTATACTTAACGCCAACAATGTTTTTTGTACTTTTAATGAGCATTATTAACTCCTTTAAAGTATTCCGTGAAACTTATCTAATTGCAGGAGATTATCCTTTTGATCGAATTTATATGATTCAGCACTATATGAACAATATGTTTGCATCTTTGAATGTTCAAAAACTGACTGCTGCTGCGTCATTAATGGTCTTATGTATTTTAATGCTAGTGTTTGTGTTCTTCGCAATTGAACGTCGATATCGAAGGTTTATGAGTTAAGAAGAGAGGTAAAGAGGATGAAAAGAAATACTTTAATTCGTAAATGGGTTCTAACCTTTTTTTTATTGCTTATGGCAGCAATGATGGTTTTTCCAGTCGTTTTTACATTATCAAATTCTTTTATGACAGAGAATGAAATTAGTCAAAACTATCCATCTGATCGTGAAATTCAACAAGATAACATTGCACACAAAGAGTCGTTCGGCCATTTGAAGCTGTTCCCTGAAAAGTTCTCGTTTGAACAATATAAAGCCTTCTTTGACAAGAAACAATCATTCATAGACAAAGAACAATCAAATATGAAATTTTATGGGAATTCAGTATTAATGGTATTCCCAATCATACTTGGTCAACTGATTGTTGCATCACTTGCGGCATATGTCTTTGGAAAACTAAAGTTCAAAGGAAGGGATACGTTATTTTTGGTGTATATGGTTACCATGCTGATGCCTTTTCAAGTAACACTTGTACCGAATTATCTCATAGCGGACAAGTTAGGGCTCTTAAATAGCTTTGGCGCGATCATCTTCCCTGGAGTATTTGGAGCGTTTGGTGTATTTATGCTTAGACAATTCGTCATGACGATTCCTTATTCTTATATCGAGGCTGCAAAAATAGATGGGGCAAGTCACTTTTCCATATTTATGAAGATCATATTGCCACTCATTCGACCAGGACTTGCTGCGCTAGTCGTTTTATTATTCGCCGATTATTGGAACATGGTTGAACAACCACTTATTTTTCTAGATGATCCTTCTAAATTTCCATTGTCACTTTATTTATCTCAAATAATAGAAGAGACAAGAGGTATTGGTTTCGCAGCATCTATTCTCTATATGGCGCCAATGTTATTAATATTTGGATTCACAAAAAAATATTTAATCAAAGGAATTCAGTTATCAGGAGCCAAGGATTAATAGATACATCACTAATTAATAAAATTCCATCTTGGATAAAATATAAGTATGGGAGAGCATAGAAAGTGAGCGTGTATATAACATGAAATACAAAATCTTAATCGTAGAAGATGAAACGATTTTACGTGAAATAGTGAAAGATTATTTAGTAAATGAAGGTCACGAAGTAATTGAAGCGTTAGATGGTGAACAAGCATTGGAATTGTTTCAAGAACAAGAATTTCATCTCATTATTCTTGATATCATGTTGCCGAAAGTCGATGGATGGGCAGTTTGTAGAAGGATACGTAAAACTTCCAATGTACCAATCATCATGTTAACAGCACGGGTTGATGAAGATGATACACTACTTGGATTTGAGTTAGGCGCCGATGACTACGTTACAAAGCCCTATAGCCCACCAATCTTGCTTGCCAGAGTCAAACGTTTGCTTGAAAGTAGATATAAAACCAATGAGACCTCAAAAGATACATTATCTAAACATGGCATATCGGTGGATTTTTCTTCACGGAGAGCCCAAGTAGATGGTGAAAATATTAATTTAACCCATACTGAATTTGAAATATTAACCTATTTAATGCAGAACCAAGGGATCGTGATTACAAGGGAACAACTCGTGCAAAAGGTTTGGGGCTATGACTACAACGGTGATGATCGAACAATCAACACACATATACGTAATTTACGGACGAAATTAGGTAGTAAATCAAAACTGATTTCAACGATCATTCGAACAGGTTATAAGTTTGAGGAAACTGTATGAAATTTGGGATAGTCTTAAAACTGTTTTTATTAACAACAACTTTGTGTTTGCTTATCACTGGTTCCATTTATATTGGACAAACAATCTTTTTTAAACAATACTATGCAAATCGAAAAGTAAATGATCTAAAATCAAGTATCAAATCATTTGAGAAACAATATCTTAAAATCGAAGGTAATGTTCAAGCAATCCAGCAATTAGAGCAAGACTTTTATCGTGCACAAAATACATGGATTACTACATTAGATCAAAATGGGAATATAAAAACCGCAAATGATTATTATGCAGAAATTAAGATAGAAGGAGATAAAAAGAATCCAAATCAAATATTAAAGATACCGCTGTATCATTTAATAAAAACCGAAGATGTTTTAAAAAATCCTCCTACCATTTCAAAAGGTGAGTCTGTTGATCTTTTTACGATTGAAAAAAATAATAAAATGATCCCATTCTATCTATATTCTTTACAGACCGATTCAGATTGGGTAAATCAGCTTATTTGGACAAACATTGATAAGGAGATTCAAGCTGATAGTAAAAAATTTAATCTGAAACAGAAAATGGAGTTAACCCAAAAATATAATACTAATTTTAGAATCAATAGATTAAAGGGAATCATACAAGATGTACGAATTCCTAATCGGAATGATGTATCAAGCATCATATATAATAATAGTTTATTAATGGATCGAATTAATGAGTTCCAAACAAGCTTAATCTTTGACGATAAAAACAATTACACAACTTTTAAAACGCTTGATTATGAACAAAATGGCATTAAATATATACTTTTTATCGATCCAATCAAAAATAAAAATGGTGACATAACTTATATTTTTTCAATGGCCTCCTTACAACCAGTAGACGAAGCAGTACAAATGGTAAAAGATTATTTTGTCTATATAATTGCGTTTGTTTTACTTCTTACAATTTTAGCGTCCATTTACTATTCATTTAAAATTGCGAGACCATTATTAAGAATTAACGATACAACTAGAAAAATTGCGCACTTAGATTTTTCGGAACGAATAGAATATCATTCGAAAGATGAAATAGGTGATTTATCTCATAATATAAATTTACTTTCAAGTACGCTCCATTCTCATATCTCGCAACTAAAGCAAGATATTGAGAAAGAAAAACAATTGGAAAATACAAGAAAAGAATTCATTTCAGGTGTTTCGCATGAATTGAAGACCCCACTCAGTATTATGAAAAGTTGTATTTCAATATTAAAAGATGGTGTTGCTAGTCATAAGAAGGACTACTATTTTGAAGCGATGGAAAAAGAAGTCGACAAGATGGATTTATTAATTGTCGATATGCTTGAACTAGCAAAATATGAGTCTGGAACGTATAAAATGAAAATGGAGCCCTTTTTTATTGATAAAATAATTGATCATGTTTGTAATCAATTATCTTTAGAAATTGAGAAGAAGGAACTAGCGATTCATAAAGAATTAGTATCAACCGAAGTATTCGCAAATCAACATCGAATTGAACAAGTCATTACGAACTATATGACAAACGCGATCCGCTATACCCCAAATCATGAACATATCTATATATCAACGACAATAGAGGATGAACTAGTGAAAGTGTGCGTCGAAAATAAAGGATCACATATTCCAAATGAGCAACTAGATAAGATTTGGGACCGTTTTTATCGTGGTGATACGTCTCGACATCGTTCAGAAGGAAGTACTGGCTTAGGACTTGCTATTTCGAAAAATATCTTAGAACTACATGGTGCGCAGTACGGTGTCATGAATACATCAGATGGCGTATTATTTTACTTTTATTTAAATAAAAATAAGTAAAAATATGTTTCGAAAGTTTTAATTGGATCGCCCTAGTTTAAAGGGCGATTTTTTAATTTCAAACTAACGCTCCTAGAATTAAACGATCATTTATTATGTTGAAATTTTTATCAATCTTTTAAAAAACTTCATTTCATCTTCATTTCATCTTTATTTGAGGAGGGTATTCTTACATTAAATTAATAAGTGAAATGGAGATGAAAAAATGAAAAGAATAGTGGATTTAATGATGAGTTTACTCTTACTGTTTAGTTTAGTAGCTTGTAGTAGTGGAAACTCAAAAAGCAAGGAAAGCAATAATTCCGAACAAAATAATGCTAACAATAGTAATACTAACGATGGAAAAGAAATAATTAGAGAAGATCTTTCTTTAAAGGTAAACAAGGATGAGAAAAAAACGATTACGATCTCAGTTATGGGTAAATTTCCAGATTTTGAATTTGCAGCAAAAGAATACGAAAAAAAACATCCAAACATCAATATTGAACTGAAAAGCTTTGCTTCAGGCGGTGGTGGGATGTCTCTTCTTGAACTTGAGAAATACGTGAAACAAACGACAACAGAAGTGCTATCTGGAAAAGGAGCGGATTTATTCATTTTGAACGACCAAAGTTTGCCGATTGATCGATATATTGATAAAAATGCCTTTGTTGATCTCAATCAATATATTGAAAAAGATACGTCTTTTGACAAAAGTCAATATTACATGAACATTCTTGAACATTCTAAAGTAAATGGCGGTCTTTACGTTTTGCCTACGCACTTTTCCTTAGGAGCTTTGTTTGCGAATCAAGAGGCGATTTCGAAAACAGGTGTCCAAATAGATGACCAACAAAATTGGACATGGAATCGATTTACAGAAATAAGCAAGCAGCTAAAGGTAAAAGGGACACTTGATACTGTGATGTTCGTTTCACCTGAAGGCATTTTAAATCCGTTAGTTTTCTCAGATGAATACTATGACCAACTTGTTGATACGAAAAAAAAGGAAGCCAAGTTTGATTCTCCTTTATTTATTGATTTACTTAAGAAAGTAAAAAAAATGTATGACGATGACGTTTTATCTAATTATAAGCTTGGGTCTGACCCAATGAAAACATATTTTATGAGCTCAGCAATCTATTCTGCAAACGATTATGCGATGCGTTCATCTATTTATTATCAGAATGGGACTATTTACGATTTTCCACATTCTTCTGAAAAAGAATCGGGTATTACCTTTTCTGGATATGACCGCTATGCGATGAATGCAAATTCCACGGTTAAAATGGAAGCATGGGATTACCTGAAGTTTTTAATGTCTTATGAGATACAAACTCAATCAAAAAGTGGTATGTTTCCTGTGAATATCGCAGCAAATGAGAAGGAATTTACCGATGTAATAGAAGGAAAAGTAGACAATACAAAAGATAATGGCGGTAAAGGTGGCAAAGGTGGTACAGTAACGGTTTCAGAAGCATCACTGGAGCCCTTGAAACAAATGATTTCTGAGGCGAATACACAGGTACGATGGAATGAAAAAATCAGAATAATCATAGAGGAAGAATCGAAAAGCTATTTCAGTGGTCAAAAATCTGCGGAAAGTGTTGCAGAAATTATACAGAACAGAGTTATGACCTACTTAAACGAGTAGAAGAATAAAGTAATTTCTAGGAGACCATTAAATGGTCTCTTTTTTTTATCCAACAATAATAACAAACAGAAATTTAGTCGTTTTTGTCATTTTCTATCAAACTTCATTGATACTTCATCTCATCTTCATCTCATCTTTATTTGGAACAGTTATCTTTATTTTAAAGATATTCAAGGAGTGGAGTGTGCGGTGAAAGAGAGATGAAATCCCGTAAAAGAAAGAAAAAAAGGATGATAAAAAGAGCGATTGTAAGATTATGTTCGGTCTTTCTTATATTCTCACTCATTTACCATTTAATTGGTAAATTGAAAGAATTTGCAGTTGAAAATGTTGCAAAAAGTGCCGAAAGCGAACAGGTACAGATAAAGACCTCTAAAAACAGTGTCAAACAATCAACAGCTAAGAAATCAGAGGTCGGGGAACTAATTAAACCAAAAGAAAATAGTCAAAAGACCAATCCTCAAGAGCAACAAAATAAAAACAATCAATCAAATAACAAGCAACAAATTAAACAAGATCAGAAAGTAGTCTATCTGACATTTGATGATGGACCGAGTGCGTTGACAAACCAAATCCTTGATGTACTTAACAGGGAAAAAATACATGCGACTTTCTTTATGATTGGTAAAAACTTGTATGACCATCAGGAGGCTGTAAAAAGGGCGGTTCAAGAAGGGAATTATATCGGCGCTCACAGTATGACTCATAACTATAACCGATTATACAAACAAGGTTTTTTTGTTTCAGAAATGGAACAAACATTATCAATTATCAATCATTTGACTGGAGAAAATACTCGATTAGTTCGAGCTCCTTATGGATCGAGACCAGGTTTGAATTTAAAACTTCGCAATGATTCTGTTAAAGCCGGATTGAAAATATGGGATTGGAATGTAGATACACATGATTGGGAAAACACTTCTAACGCATCGACAGTTGTTAATGAAGTGAAGAAACAAGCAACCAAAAATAATGAAGTCATTTTACTACACGAAAAACAAGCAACGTTGGATGCACTTCCTGAAATTATTAGCTATTTAAGAGTAAAAGGATATGCATTTAAGGTATATAACCAGAACGAACACTTTTCATTAAATTTTTGGAATGATCGACGTCTTTGATCTTTAAATCTTCATTTCATCTTTATCTAAGGTTGATTTTGTCTTCATTAACAAGAATTACAATATTTAATATCTAAAAGATAGATAGAAAACTTAGGGGGAAAATTCTATGAATCGAAGGAAAAAAAAGAAGACGAGAAACTTCTTATTTATAATAATATCAATTATTATAGTAGGTTTAATCGTTAAACTTAAAGATAACGGACTAATAAATAATAAAGAAAATTCAGCTCACGCATCAACTGAAAATAGAAATAAAAGAAATACATCTTCTGAAAAGATATTAACTGGTAAAACAATTGTCCTTGATGCAGGTCATGGTGGAAAAGATATAGGAGCAAGTGGACAAAGGGGAGCAATTGAAAAAGACCTAACATTAACAATGGCTAAAAATATACAAAATGAATTAATGAATCGAACTGGTGCTAATGTTATCTTAACCCGTGATGATGATGTGAAAATATCGCTTTCTGATCGAGTGAAAATTGCTGAAGAAAGTAATGCAGATCTATTTCTTAGTATTCACTTCGATGCTTTTTTTACGAATGAAGTTGAAGGTATAACAAGTTACTATAATAAAAAGGCGGACGAGCCATTAGCAGCATTAATTCATGATTATATTTTTAAAAATGGCTTAGATGCTAGAGATCGTGGTATAAGTTTAGGAGATTACTATGTTTTAAGAGAAAACTCAAGACCATCAATCTTATTGGAACTTGGTTATATTTCAAATTCAATTGATGAAGCGCGTATGACTTCAGATGAATTCCAAACAAACACAACAAATTCAATCGTTGCTGGAATCATTGATTATTTAAAATAGAAAATTCCTAATCATTTAATGAGTAGAATTAACAATTATAAATAGGATGTATTCAATTGACCATGGTGGAAACTTTAATACATCCTATTTTATTGATGTAAAATAAGAAATATAAAGTTTAGACATAGTAAGTAATAATCTGTCATCGTACATTTTCCTTATGGAATGAATAATCAAAAGACGAATGAGTGGATTAATGAAAAAAAGGTGAGTGGTTATACGCGTTCAAGTAAGTATCGTGGCTAAAGATCTTTCTCTTATTTCTAGTTTACATAATATGGGTTATCGGAATGTATACAATGAGGATACATTTTATTGGAATAGTATGAGACAGGGGAGAGACTAAAAACAAAAAAGCGTATGGAATCAACTTAGTAACCATCACTAAAGTTAATTCCATACGCTTAAGATTTCATTTGACTTGTATACAAATGTATCTTATACTGAGTATGTATTAATTCAGTAGTGTGGCTACTGAGTTAGGCGTTAAGAAGGGGCGTTCCTTGTGAGAGGGGAATGTCCCTTTGCCTATTTATCCGAACTATTTTGTTTATTCCACTTTAAATGTTATTTTATATAAAGTAAAGAAATTCTTGTTGTATACAATTATTTTAGAAAAACGAAACCCACTTCCGCCGTTAAGAGAAGTGGGTTTTAGGTTGTATACGGTATTCTTTGTGAATAGTTTGTTTAACGGCTAACTAAATTATAATCCCATTAATTAATTGAGTCTAACAAAAAAATCACTCTCATTCAATGAAAGTGATTTTTTTGGATTAATATACCTTAATAGCATATAAAGAGGGGGGAGAGTACTCCCTTTTAATATTATGACATATCTTAGAAATATAATGCAAAACTCTTTACAATCTACCATTAATAAACTCTTCGAGTTCTCGAATTAATTTGTTAATTAGTAATTTCAGGTCCACAAGCTCTACCTGTTGCCGTAATAAATGAGATTCAACGTGATCCATCTTGGTATTAATGTTGAATAGATGCTCTCTAATTAAAATTAGATTATCCATTAATAAATTAAGGTTGTCATCAACCAACTTAATCACCTCAATACACAGTATGACCAGGAATATAAAAAAAGAAGCCAACTATTAGCAGTTAGCTTCTTTTTTTATTCTTTATTATTTAATCCTAGCGTGTGAGCTCTCAGGTGGGTAATATCCAATGAATTCTGTGTAGTAATAGTATAAAGTGCTTCAATCTTATTTTGTGTCAAGGTGCGGAATTCAGTTAGGTTCGCTGTTTGGTCATAGACGATATCAACCTTTAATTCAATTGCTTCCAGTGTTTGATTTGTTTTAATTTGACCTTGCTTTAGTTCTTTAATGTCTGAATCCATCGAATGTATTTTTAGTTCAATTGAGTCAAGTCTTTGGTTTACGCTTTTCAGTTCATTTTGCATAGATACCAACGTTTGTAATATTTGATTTGAAATTGGATTTTCCATATGTTCACCTCATACAAAGTTTAACATGTATGAGGTGAGTGGTAAACGAAAATTGATATTGAGTTCAATTTGTATACAATTTATGTATAATTCGCTATAATGTAAATTTAAATAATTTGTAATGTGAAGTTTAAATTGATACCAATTTATTTGAACTCATATTATTAATAGGAGGAGACTTTTAAGTGAATGATAAAATCTGGGACTATCTCCCGAAAAACATTAAAAATTATGAAAAAGATAATTTGATATTTACAAATGCTTTAGCAATAATTAATACATATATGAATCAATCGGATTGGCCACATTCTTTTGAAGAATTAGAACGCACTTTAGAACCGATTTTAGGTGAAGGACTTAGACAACTATATCTTGCAGAAGGAGTTATTAATAATGAAGATATAATTTGGCCATCTTTCTGCACAGAAGAATATAAAAGAGATATTCGTTCATTTTTCAGAACTATCGATCCGATAGTCTACCAATATTATTTTAAAAGGGCTGATCCCTTTTCTCTATTTAATATTTCAACTTCTAGACAACTAGGCAAAAAAGATAGACACATTGTGAGATTTGTTCGGAATGATGGAAAGACCCTAGAAATTGAAGCGACTAATAGTGAATTGAAAAATATGGCCAGTTATATAAATGAAATTGTTGATTTTGAGAGTACTCCAAATGAATAAAATGTTATCGCAGGGATTTCTAAGCCCACGAAAAAATGAAAATTCTAGTGGTAAACAAAAAAGATTTTCTGCAAAAGATGATTTAAATGATGATAGAATAGAAGCTGAGGTGTATCATTTATACGATAGACGTAATAAGATTCAAGAATTAAATTCCTATCATAACGAAATAGCTAGTGCTCTTGAGAACTCCGGAGGTGATTTAGTGGAACAGATATTAGATAAACTTAATCAGATGGAAAATAAAATCAATTATTTACCTTCTTCAGAAAAAGTTCAATTAATGATAGATGAATCAGTTAGGGAAGCAACTAAAGATGTACCTACAAAAAGTGATGCTAAATTAATGATGATAGAAACAATTCAAGAGGCTACTAAAAATTTCCCCACAGTGGATACAGTTAAAGTAATTGTAGATGATTCTTTAAAGAATCAAAATAGATGGTTTATCGGTACTATTCTCGCATTAGGCGGTATTTTTATTGGAGCATTAAGCATTGCAGTATCGATTTTATTGCATTTTTTATCTAAGTAAATAACCCCGAAACAAAAGCTAGCACAATGCTAGCTTTTTTATACTCTCATTGTATACAAGTTGAATACTTGATATAATTAAATGACTAATTATAGGAGGGGACACATGACTAAATTTTATACTAGTGTTTTTTTCGTTGCTATCCTTTTTTTCGTTGTTGCCGGACTATTCGGGGTATTTAATCGTAGCATAGACAACAAAGAAGTCATATTCAAAAAATACGAAGAGAAATTAGAATAATACATATTTAAGGAGTTTGAACATGGATAATCGGATAAAGCTTAATTATTTAGTGATTCCTTTATTAATTTTAGTGATTTGGCTGGTATATTGGTTTACTAAATAGGGATTAGATTATAGGAAAATTATACTATCACATAGTAGAGGAGCTTGAGTATGAAAAAAGTTTTTACCAAAATCCTTTTTACAACTATTTTAATAGCAATTGTGGCTGCAATAGCATGGGGAAGTAGTTAATCGTCAATGCAATAAAAAAACTTTAAGATATTATATAAATAAAAGGGGAATCTGATTATGTTTGCCAAGAAAGAAAAAGGATTTGGATTAGGAAAATCTTTACTAGCTTTAGTATTTTTTGTGCTACTAATTCAAAATATTTTTTTTGATAAAAATGATTCTACGAAGGAAAATGAACAAATCACTGCTAAAGTTTCGAATGAAGAGTCTGTAGATGATATTGAGGATGTACCTTTAACGTTAGAGGAAACTATAGAGGAGGCTGCTGATCCACATTTTGGAGAAATAACAGACATTGAAATTAACGAAGATGTCGGTAGAAATGACGGCGGCAAAATTGTTCTAATTCATAATAAACAAGACGGTTTAACCAAAAGAACAGTTGATTATAATACTACAAAAGCATTAAATAAAATATTTAGCTTAAATCAAGTTAATGAAATTACTTACTTTTGGGAAGCCACTCTGGTTGATGTGAATGGAAACGAATCAGTTGAAACAGTAGTGAAAATTCAAATGAATAAAGAAACTGCTAACAAAATAAATTGGAATAATTTTTTATTTAAAAACTTAGAAAATGTTGCAGATCAATACAATATTTCTCCTGTAGTAAAAGAAAAATTATAATGTAAAAATAGCTAGCACAATAGTGCTAGCTGTTTTTATTTGCCCAATAATTTATTTTGAGTGATCAACAATTCTTTTACAGTTTTAATCAAAAAATCTTGTGTTTCAGGTGTCAGTTCTTCGAATATCTCGATAAATTCATCCATAGCGCCGTTTGGATTAAACATTGAACCTTCTCCAGTTTCAAACCAATCTCTATTAATATTAAATTCCATGCAAATTAACTTAATGTGCTTTTCACTTAAACTTCTTTTTCCTACCTCTATCATACCGATAGAAGTTTGAGTAAATCCTAATTTTTCAGCAAATTCTTTTTGACTCATTTTTAGTACTTTTCTTATTTCTTTTATTCTATTGTACATTTGATACCTCCTATTTGTGATTAATAATATCACAAACGAATTAAAAATGTAATTATATATCGATAAAAAATTAAATTAAGAATTAAAAATAAACTTTTTTTAATAAAAATAAGTTGAAATGTATTAAATATGTGCTAATATTGTATTCAAGAAGTACATAATATTTGGAAAAGGGTGAAGAATATGGAAACAATTGAAAAAGAAAAAGTTACTGAAGTGATTGATACTTTTGTTAACCTAACTCCTGCTAATCAAGATTATATTCTTACATTAGCTAAAGTCGCTCGCACAGCAGAACAATCTGTTATTAACAACATGGCTGTATCCTAACCGCCATCTTCAGGAAGGGTAAAGTGGGAATGATGGTAGAGAAGTGTCCTACATTATAAACTCTCTTTAATCGAATAGTTTTAGAAGATCTACAGAGTTTCGCCGAATTTACGGAATGCTCAGTATCCGTCACCGGATAAAGGGGCGATGATTCACCTCGTTTGTTGGAATAAGTAATGTTGTTGATTTTCTTAATTCTGTGATTTCAGATGGTATAACCGATTTTCGTGCTAAAAACTCAGGTAAGTCTAAATTAGATCTTGTAGATGCGGTTGCAGAACCATTTACTAGATCGGTTAAATTTGTCATTAATGATTTTCTTTGTTTGTTAGATTCAATCCAATTTGTTACTCCGTAAATGTACGTGGTTAGGTCATTTCTGCCTAACTCTTACTGTCACCAGTAAGTTCGGACTATGCCTTCATCTCAATCGAGATGTTCCGTGTCTAGTCTCTACACCTTCAAATTTCCTAGTAAGACAGGAGATTAGCTTGGCTCGGCGTTGTCTGTAGATTTTCTAAAAACTATTCGATGAAAAGAAGAGAGTTCTTTAATATTATACACTAATTGTATACAACAGTCTTTTTTAAGCGGGAAGATGAGTGAACATAATAAAGAATCCAACGTAATACCACACTTGGCAATTAAGTGATTACGTTAGATCCTATAGATAATAATAAAAAGTTGTTAAATGAAAATGACGAACATATTCTTAAATCTGGGTAACCGTAGCACTATTCATAGGGGTAGCACAAAGAATTATATGCTTTATTAATATTTTCAAAAAGCCATGTATTCTTTGAATAGTTTTGATGATGCATAAGATCAAATGTAATGCCTAAACTGAAATATTCAAATGTTCTAGTTAAATTTGAATATTTATCATCTGATATCTCAGAAATTGTATGGTAAATAACTTCTGCACTACTAAAATATGCGTTTGCTTCATTTAAATAAAAAAGCGCAATTTCTCGATTTGGAGAGTCTTTTAAATATTCATCATAACTTGCTTTTGCACTACGATATCCATCTGCAATTAATTTTGAATGCAATTTAATTGTCGCGCTTGTTACAATTGATTCCATATTTTATCACCTCCTCATTACTATTATACACTAATTGTATACATGTAGTATGTAACGAAGTGATAACGATTAAGAAAGTTTCATAAACTAGCCTCCTTTATATCATAATACGACATAAAGGAAAAATTTTAACTTTATTGTATACAAGTAATACACAACAAAAATGCAGAAAGGGTGTATTTAATGAATAGAAAGGGGAGAATCAAATGGAAACGTCGTCACCTACTGGCAAGATTAATACTTTGCATGAACAGACCATTGCAGCATTAGAAGAACAAATAGATTGCTTAGCATTACCATTTAATACAGATGAAGAAAGAGAAATTATTTTCAAAAGAATTGAGTCTTTACTACTGATTTTAAAAACACTAGTACATATACCTTAATCTGTAACATCAATCACTTCAATTGAAAATGGAATAGAACTACCGACATGGACTATGTCGTTTTTACCCTTATTAATTTGATCTACACCATTCTTTATCACTTCAAGGGATTCCGACGGGAATGATGCTAGACAATTAATACAGGCTAGTTCTAAACGATCTATGTATCTATCTCTTATTCTGAAAGTTTCATCACAGTTTTTACAGGTGAATTGAATTAACATAAAACGAACTCCTTTTAGTACAACGTAAAAAAGCGCCCCAACCTTACAGGAAATGGGCACTTTTTACGACATTTGAAATATTTGGTATTTTGATTTTTTGGTAATTCTAATGAAATGAACAAATTAATTATAACTAAATAATGATTAATTTGCAATCACATATTAAATGAGGTGCAAAATTGAAAAAGATTACATTATTAGATTTAGAATTGAAGAACTTTAAAGGTGTTAAGAGCTTCAAGTTAGATTTACAAGGTCAAAATGCAAGCGTATATGGAGACAACGAAACTGGTAAAACTACGCAGTTCGATGCGTTTACGTACTTGTTATTTGATAAAGACAGCCAAAATAAGAAATCATTCTCGATTAAAACGATTGATTCTAACGGCAAAGAGTTACAAGGATTGGAACATGAAGTATCAGCTATATTCTTAATAGATGGTAGTAGATTAGAACTTAAGAAAATCTATCGTGAGAAGTGGACAAAAAAGCGAGGATCAGCGAAAGAGATATTTGAAGGCAATACAACTGATTATTTCATTAATTCAGCATCAGTAAAGGCGAATGAATACAACGCAAAAATCAAAGAAATTATTAGTGAAGATATTTTTAAGCTACTTACTAGTCCATCATATTTCAATGAGCAACTTAAATGGGAAGAACGACGTAAAATACTAATCGAAATATCCCGAGATGTTAGTACTCAAGAAATTATTAATACCAATCCTAAACTAAAGGATTTAAATGTTATCCTACAAAGCCATTCGGTAGATGAATACCGCAAGATTATTAAGACTAAGAAATCTAACATCAATAAAGAGCTTGAAAAGATTCCTACTAGAATTGATGAGGTTCATTTAGGAATGCCTGATACTAAGTTTTTGAATAAATCCGAGTTAGAAAATAGTCTTAGTCAAATCAATGACGAGTACAACGAAAATCTAGCAACCATTTCTTCTATTAAAAACGGTACAGAAATTAATAAAAAGAAGAATGAACTTGATGCAGTGAAATTTGAATTGGTTCAAATTGAGAACACTCATAATAAATCCAATGATCATAACACAGCAGATACCAGGCTCAAAATAGAAAAAGCTCAATATAAGATAAAAAGTCTTAATTTCAAAAAAGAAGAAGCTGAATCCAGAAAAGTTCAACTTGAAAGTAGAATTAAGTTCCTAGATGCTTCAATGCACGATCTAAGAACTAGTTGGAACGTATTGAACGCAAAGGAACTGACTTTTAATGAAAGTGATACCTGTTCAGCGTGCGGCCAACAATTGCCTGTAGAAACGGCCCAGGAACATCGAGAGAAAGAACTAGTACATTTCAATCAAAAGAAAGCAAGTAAGCTTGAAGAAATCCGTTCCGAAGGGATTCAGAAGAAAGAGGAACATACCAAACTATCATTAGAACTTGATAAAGTAGTAAATGAAATCGCAAGTTCTATGGAAGAAATTACAGCCAAAGACATGGAAATCGGGACTCTGACTGATGAACTAAGTATAGTCGAAGCCAAGGTAATTCCAATAACTGAAAACAAATCATATCAGGATAAATTGTCCGAAGAGAAAGCGCTGAAAGATCAACTATCCAATCTACAAGAGCTTACTCAAGAATCAATCCAGGACCTTCAAAATAAAAATAATGAACTTCTTAATTGGAAGAAGCAGGTTGAAACTGATCTAAGTAAATTTGGCGAAAAAGATAAATCAATGATTCGTATCGAAGAATTACGCGAACAAGAGAAACAACTCGCTGCTGAATATGAAAAATATGAAAGTCAGTTGTTCCTAACTGAAGAGTTCATCAGAACGAAAGTTTCACTCCTGGAGGAACGAATCAACAGCAAATTCAAACATGCTAAATTCAAATTGTTCAAACAACAAATCAACGGCGGTTTAGAAGAGTGTTGTGAAACTATATACAACGGCGTACCATATTCTACTGGTTTAAACAATGCTGCTAAAATAAACGTTGGTTTAGATATCATTCAAACATTTTCAGAGTTCTACCAGGTGAAAGCTCCGATATTCGTCGATAATGCCGAATCAGTAACAAACTTCTTTGATACTAATATGCAGTTGATTAAATTGATTGTTTCAGAGAGTGACAAGGTACTTAGAGTTGAAACAGATGATAAAGAGTTAGAGGAGGCGGTTTAATTGACTAACCAATTGCAAGCAGATATTAAAACACATTCAGAACGTTTTATGAATGAAGTGGTTAAACAGTTCGCTGCTCAAACAAGCAATCCTATTGCATTTACTGATTACCAAAAGACATTGGCCCAACATCTATTCTTAAAAATGGATATGACTTTGAAAACACTGGAATCTAAAAGAAATAAAGAGAAACAAAAACTTCCATATGAATGGACTAACATTAACATGAAACAATTATCTTTAGATGCTGCTCACGTTGTAATGTTGGGATTAGATGCATTAATTTCTAATCATGTGCATCCTGTTCCTTACAAAAATGGGGCTATACAGAAATATGACTTAGATCTGCGTGTTGGTTATGTTGGAAAAGCGTATTACCGAATGCAAGCAGCCATTGAGCAACCTAAAGATATGATTATTGAGTTAGTACATGATACTGATCATTTTAAGCCAATCAAACGATCAATTATGAATGCTCATGAATCATATGAGTTTGATATAAAAAATCCATTTAAGCGTGGTGAAGTAATCGGTGGATTTGGTTACCTAGTGTACGAAGATAGCTCCAAAAATCAATTGATTATCGTATCTGAAGATGAGTTCCTTAAATCAAAAAGTAAAGCGCAAAGCGATAAGTTTTGGAAAGATCATCCTAATGAAATGCGATATAAAACACTAGTTCATCGAGTAACTGAAAAATTGCACGTAGATCCTTGTAAAGTAAACGCTGCTTATCTTTACGCTGAAAACCAAAAAGATGAAACACCAGAGGACAAAGTACGCAATGAAATTAATGAACATGCTAATTCTGAAACAATCGATGCTGATTATCAAGTGCTTGATAGTAAACCGTTTGAAAATTCAAATAATACCCCAAATGATAAACCAATTAGTAAACCTAATGACTATGTCAGTCCTGGTCAACTGGATATATATGATTTACCTCAATCATCGACTGATACTTACATGGATGGTCCTGGATTTTGATTGAGATTAAAAGCCTAGCATCGAGCAGTAAAGGTAATGCTTACCACATTACAGACGGTTATACACCTTTACTGCTCGAGTGTGGCTTACCGATTAAACAGCTACAGCAAAAACTTAATTATCGATTGAGCGACGTACAAGGGTGCCTGATCACTCATGAGCACAACGATCACTCTAAAGCAATAAAAGACATTTTAAAGCTAGGCATAGATTGTTATATGAGCGCAGGAACGAAAGAAGCTATTGGCAGCAATCACCACCGATTAAACGAAATCTATCACTCAATACCGTTTGTGATTGGTACCTGGAAAATCTTGCCGTTCAAGGTGTTTCACGATGCTGCTCAACCAGTTGGTTATCTGCTCGCCAACCGTGCAGGGGACAAGCTACTGTTCGCCACAGACACATACTTTATACGCTACAAGTTCCCAGGACTCACTCACATAATGGTCGAGTGTAATTATTCTGAAGAGATACTTAACAAGAATGTTGAACGAGGTATTGTTCCTGTAGAAATGAAACGCCGATTACTGAGGTCACATTTTAGCTTAGAAAATGTCAGAGAATTTCTCAAAGTGAATGACTTGAACAAGGTAGAGGAAATCCATCTACTCCACTTGAGTGACAAGAATAGTGATCAAGCGATGTTTAAACGAGATATACAAGGTCTAACAGGGAAAATGGTATATGTACCATAACTAAGTACCGTATCTTTGTATCTTAATATAAGGGAGAAGAAATGAGCAGTTATATAAATAAAATTAATGCATTCTATGATCAACTTGAAATAAACCCTTTATCCTCATCCGCCGTTGCTCTATGGCACGCATTGCTGCACATAAACAATAAATCAGGATGGATAGAAGAATTTACAGTAGCTGCATCGGTGTTGTGCATTAAAAGTGGTTTAAAAGATAGCATGTTCAAAAAGGCAAGAAATGAATTGAAAACGAAAAACTATATACAATTTCACTCACGAAATGGTAATCAATCAGCTAAGTATATTATTTTGTGGTCACAATATGACCACAGTAGTGACTACAATGGTGTCCACAATAGTATCCACAGTAGTGACCACAATGGTGTCCCATTAATTAGACAAGAGAAGAATAGACAAGAGAAAAAAAGAAATAAAAAAAGAAAAAGAATTGTTCGTTCTGAAATTGTACCTGATTGGTTAAATTCGCAATCAAACCATTCACAAGTGTCTGACGACACAGTAAAAATAACTAAGAAACAGCTAGAGGAAGAATTAAGCATGTTCAAGAAAGCAAAGGAAGAGGAGAACATATGCAACTAGCCATTAGCACTACCCATTTTGTAAAACATTTAACCAAATCGGAAAAGATAGCAATTCGTAATTTTGTCGATTTATCAAGAGATAAAGATTTCGGTACTGTTCATCCAACGGAATTATTAGATCCAAACAAACCATCTAGGGTTGGAAGTAGAATGCTGGATAAATTATCGCTACTTGGAATAATCACTAAACACGGTTCAGGCGAATCCGGCATTTGTTATGAAATTCTGAACAGACAAGCATTAGACGATATTATTTCGAAAATTGGATAATCACCAGTTGTAACTTACGTTACTAAAATTAAGAAATGAGGTAAACATATATTTAACAAATTAAGGTAGGTTAAACATATGTTTACCAGTACATTATGTGCACTTCTCATAACACTCAATGCTACACTTGTCATAAATAATCACCAAAATTGGGACAAACTAACTGAATACCAAAAAAGGCAACGAATGACGTTTGTTGTTGCTATTACATTCTTAATTGTTGTGACATTAAATTATTAGTAAAGGAGCATTATACCTAAAATGAACATATTTGACATGATAAAAGTATTTGTTTCACATTACGATTATTCATCTCTAACTACAATCGCATCGATCATCGCATTAATAATATTAGTAGCAATAGTCTTTATACATTTCTTCACTAGAAAATTGAGAATTGAAAACGCAAAAAAGGGTAAAGTTTGGAATTGGAGTCCTCATAAATACAAATAATAAAGGAGTTGTTTTTATGGTAGTAGTTGACAAACTAAAAAAAGCAACTTTTAAACATATTGAATCTGAGTTATACAGTTATCACGATACATTAAGAGAAATTGAATCATTACGAAATGATCTCATTTTTTGTAATGAGCATCAAGATGAAAATATAGGTGGTGGAAAGAGTAATCTTCCATCAGCACCCACTGAAGCCATTGGGACAAGGTTAGCGACTCATAAGAAGTTGAGCAAGCTCGAAGAAATAGCAAATACAATTGAGAAAGTCTATACAGGACTACCAGTAGATTATCAAAAGTTAATAAGGTTAAAATATTGGACTCATCCCCAACTAAAAACATGGGACGGAATTGCTGAAGAACTACATATAAGTAGAAGAGAAGCATTCAATCGACGCGATGAAATTGTTTATGCAGTAGCAACTTTAATGGGTTTAAGATAACTCTGCACTATTTGTGCACTTTTGACCTCTAAAAACGGGGTATACTGATATTGTGAGAGTAATGTCGTTGTCACTTCTCATAGTTCATTTTCTTATATTCACTTCCTTGCGAAAAACGGTAGCCCTTTGTGGTTATCGTTTTTTACTTTATGTAAGATACAAACTTAAGATTTAGGAGATAAAACATGACTTGTATTGTTGGGATAGTAGAAAACGGAAAAGTTTACATAGGCGGAGATAGTGCAGGTGTAGATGTAAATGATTATTCACTTACAATTAGATCGGATCCAAAAGTATTCATCAAAGGTGAATTTATTATGGGATTCACATCATCTTTTCGTATGGGACAATTACTTAGATATAAACTAATGATTCCATTTCATAAGCCAAGTATCGATACGTTTGAATATATGGTTACGGAATTTGTGGAAGCAGTCAGAGATTGTCTGAGAGATGGTGGATTTAAAACAATTAAAAATGGTGAAGAAACAGGTGGTACTTTTTTAGTTGGATATAAGGGAGAATTATTTGTAATTCAGGATGACTTTCAGGTTGCTAAATCGACACGCAATTTTAGCGCTATAGGGTGCGGTGAGATGATTGCTAAAGGTAGTTTGTATGTCTCTCAAAATGTGACAAATACACATGAGCGAGTACTAGAGGCTTTAAAAGCTGCTGAAGAATTTAGTTGTGGTGTAAGAGGTCCATTTCTAGTACTAAGTAACTGAAAAAACGTTGATTTAATAAGCTTTTGGGTCCTTCTGACGGTGGTGGCGGCATACGGGTCTGGAGAGTCCCAAAATCCCCCTCCCTATTTTTAAAAAATTTTACTTCGGAACTTCGGAAATGGAGGTGAGTTTATGGACGGGTTTAAACGAGTCGATGAACAGGTAATTGTCTCCACTGGAGAACTTTGTAAACTGCTCGAAATTAGCGATAGAACGCTAACGGACTGGAAAAGAGAAGGGTTAGTTCAATATTCGCGAGGATGGTGGGATTTAAAAAAAGTACTAAAGTGGAGAGGTGAAATTTACAGTGGAGATTCCGAAGTAAGCAGGTCCATAAACTTACAACAAAAGAAACTCGAAGCCGAAGTTTCATACAAGGAAGCTCAATCAGAATTAACACGTATTAAAGTGGATTTTGAAAATGGCAGGTACATAGAGAAAGATGACATAGAGGCAGAGCTGTCTCGATTTTTTCTTGTATTCAAAAAATCAATTTTATCATTGTCTCGAAAACTTTCAGGAGAAGTATCTCAGTATGTACCGCCAATTGAGGCGAGAAGAATCGAAAAAAATTTAAGCGAGACAATAAATGATGCTCTAGAACAAATTAGTACAGGAGGTGTTTACAATGCGAAAAAAAAGAGAACAAAGGCTACCTAAGTATTTATTAAGTGCACTTAGCTATTTAAAGCCTCCTGAAAATCTAACTGTAAGTCAATGGGCAGAACAGTACCGGATTATGGATAGTAAAACGTCTGCGTTACCAGGTAAGTGGAACAATTCAGTAACACCGTACTTAGTTGAAATTATGAATGAGTTCAATAATGTTGAAACCGAAGAAATCATTTTTATTAAACCTACTCAAGTAGGTGGATCAGAAGCTCTAAACAACATGATTGGATATACAGTTATGCAAGATCCTAGTCCCATGATGGTTGTGTATCCTACCGAAGATCTCGCAGAGTTCGTATCAGAGAATCGAATTCAACCAATGTTGACCTTATCAAATGAACTCAAGGAAAAATTCAAAAAAAGAGAATCTAGTCGTCAAGAACTTCAATGTGATGGAATGTTTATTAGTTTAGGTGGCGCAAACTCTCCAGCATCACTTTCGAGTAAAGCTATTCGCTATTTATTTTTAGACGAAGTAGATAAGTACCCGGGAGCAAGCAAGAAAGAGGCAGACCCAATTAAACTCGCTCGAGAGCGTACAAAGACATTCCCTAACAAAAAAATTTTTATTACCTCAACACCAACATTAAAAACGGGCCATATTTGGAAAGCAAAAGAAAATGCGGACGTTGTGAAAAAATACAAAGTACCATGTCCTCATTGTAGTGAATATATCGAATTGATTTTTGAACAAATAAAATGGCCGAAAGACGAGGGAATGAGTTTGGCAGATCGAGCAGAGTTTGCTAATTACTGTTGTCAAATATGCGGGTGTATCATTACTGATCAACATAAGATTCAAATGATTAAATTAGGTAAATGGGAAATTGTTGAGCAACGGACTCAGTTTCCGCGTAAAGTTGCTTATTGGATGAATACTTTATATTCTCCCTTTGTTCGTTTTTCGGAAATCGCTAAGGAGTTTCTATTCACACATAAGGATCCAGAAGCATTTCAAAATTTTATTAATTCATGGCTCGCGGAACCTTGGGAAGATACCAAACTAAAAACAAATGCTGATGTTGTGCTCGAAAGACAAAGCGATTGCAAGGAATTTGAAGTCCCTGATTGGGCAGTTATGTTGACGGGCGGAGTCGATGTTCAAGAAACAAGCTTATATTGGACAATTAGAGCGTGGGGACCATATTTAACTAGTCAAAATATCGCTCACGGCCAAGCGCTCAGTTTTAGAGAAGTTGAACATGTTATGAACGCCGAATACCTTAAATCAAGTGGTGAAGCATTCATGGTTAATCTTTGTGGCGTGGATTCAGGTGACCAGACTGACGAGGTATATGAATTCTGTACTTTAAATAGTGAATGGGCTATTCCAGTTAAAGGGGTAGGTAACAGTAATAATCATTTTAAGATTAGTACTATCAACAAAGTAGATTCCAGTGCGTATGGTACAAGATTGTTATTGGTTGATGGTGGAAAATATAAAGATATCATTGCTTCTCGTATGTCTAGACAAAATGGACAAGGTTCTTGGATGGTACATAAAGACTGTGATAGAGAATATGCTGAACAAGTGACTGCCGAGCATAAGATAAACGAAAAAAAAGCTGGAAGAGTTGTGCAAGTATGGAAACCTAAAACTTCTCATGCTGACAATCATTATTTAGACACAGAGGTATATGCTTTTGCAGCTGCGGACGTTCTTCATGTTCGAAACATCCATTTAATGCAACCTGACAAACACGAGGATGAGGCACAAGTAATAAATAAACAAGCCAGTAGTTTTAATGATTCCTGGTTGAAAAGCAACTCGTGGTTAAAAAAAGATAAATGGCTTTAGGAGGTGACAAATATGAAGAATCTTGAAACAACAAGTTTATTAACATTGGAACAACAATTAGAACAAATCAATCAAGCTATCACTGCAATTGAAATTGGCGGTCAAGAATATCAAATTGGCGCTCGTAAATTAAGAAGAGCTGATTTATCTTTGTTATATGAAAGACAGAAAAATCTCCAAGCGCAAATGGAGATTGAAAACAATGGTTGTAATAATCTTATTCCTGGAACTTATGCTGCAGTCTTTGATAGGAGATGAATAAATGAGTTGGATAGATCGAACAATTGCTTATTTTTCACCTGCAACAGCATTTAAGAGAGAATCCTGGAGAAAAAGTTATGAAGGTCTACGGAATTATGATGCTGGAGAACATGATCGTTTGAATGCTGGTTGGAGAGCAGTCAACTCTACTGCTGAACAAACAGATGCGATGTACAGAGAAACTATCCGTGCACGCTCAAGAGATTTAGAGCGTAATTCGGACATAACAGAAAGTATTATTGGAGCATTTGAAAGAAATGTAGTAGGAACAGGATTTAAATTACAAGCCAAAATCGAAAATAACGAAGAGTTAAATTCAAAAATTGAAAAGTTATGGAAAGAATGGTGCAAGCCACGTAACTGTGATGTAACATTTCAACAAAGTTTTGCATCACTGTGCAGAATGGCTATTCGAAGGAAAAAAATTGATGGTGGCATTATTTTTGTAAAACGATATACAAAAGGTGGAGTAGTTCCATTTACTTTGCAACTTAGAGAAGTAGACGACTTAGATACAATGCAAATGAGTAGAAATAATAAAAGAATCAGCAATGGAATTGAATACAATGAATACAATCGACCAATTGCATATTATTTTAAACACTATGACATTAACAGCTTTTATTCAGGTAAATCTGAACGAATTGAAGCAAATGATGTTATTTTTTTATGGAGTAAGAAACGTCCTTCTCAAATTCGAGAGATGCCCGAAACTTCCGTAACAATACCTAGAATTAAAGATGTTAATTCTTATATGGAAGCAGTCGGTATCAAAGCGAGAATAGAGGCATGTATGGCTGTCTTTATTAAAAAAATCACTCCTAGTGGATCAGGTGCAATGGGTAGACAAAACAAGTCAGGTGAAGGTTTCAGTTATTCGGACAAATTACTCAGTCCAGGATTAATTTCTGAATTAAATCCGGGGGAAGACATTTCAGTTGTTCAACCATCTGCGCAGGGATCGAACGCGGCAGACTTCGTTAGATTACAACAGCGATTAACAGGAAGTGGTCAAGGTATTTCTTATGAAACCGTAGCTCGCGATATGTCTCAAGTAAATTATAGTAGTGCGAGACAAGGATTGTTAGAAGACCAAAAAACTTACGCAATTGAACAAGGATATTTAATAGATCATTTATTAACTGAAATATACGAAACATTTCTTATATCAGCTGTATTATGCGGAGCAATTGATATTAAAGATTTTTGGGAGAACAAAACATATTACATGCAGCATACATGGATGCCACCAGGTCAAAAATGGATTGATCCATTAAAAGAAGTTAAAGCAAATGAAATAGCGCTTCGTTCAAATCAAACCACATTAGCAGAGTTAGCTGCAATTAACGGGGAAGACTGGCGAGAACTCATAGAACAAAGAGCACAAGAAATAGAATTTATGAAATTGAAAGGAGTTGATATAAATGACAAAAAAACAGAACCGTCAAACTGAAGTTTTTAAGAGGTATACTAGCATTCAAACTAGAGATATCGACGAGGCAAAACGACAAGTTGAACTTAGTTTTTCAAGTGAAGAACCCTATGATAGATGGTTTGGTCCAGAGATTCTAAGTCACAAAGACGGCGCAATGAATCTAACTAGACTCAATGAAATAGGCTGTCTTTTATTTAACCATGATAAAGACAAAGTTATTGGTCGTATCGAAAATGCTTGGATACAGGAAAACAGAGGACATGCACTTGTAACGTTTGATGAGGACGAAGCAAGCGATTTGATTTATCAAAAAGTAAAATCAGGCACTCTAAAAGGTGTAAGTGTAGGTTATAGAGTCGATAGTTGGGAAGAAGTTTCTACTGGTAAAACCTCAAGTGATGGTAGTCATGTTGGACCTTGTTCTGTGGCGCTTAGATGGTCCCCTCATGAAATCTCGATTGTTTCAGTACCTGCCGACGCAACAGTGGGTGTGGGTAGAGATATAGGGAGTTCCATACTACCTGAACAAATGGCTAGGTCAGAGCCTAAAGCCTTGTATTACAAGCAACTTCAAATCAATCAAAATTATGTAGGAGGCAAATAAATGAATTTAGAACAAATGTTAGCCAGACAGCAAGCTATTTTAGATGCAGCAAAAGCAGAACAACGAGATTTAAATGAAACAGAACAACGAGAATTTGATATGCTCCAACATACTATTACTGCGTTAAGAAGTATTGTAGAACCAATGCCAAGTGGATCAAATAATCCAAAAAACAACGAAGAAATCGAAAGACAAGCTATTGAAAATGAAAGACAACGAACAATGGACATCGATAATCTTTGTCGAAGCTTCGGATACGACGCTAATGAATATATAAAAGATGGTAAATCGATTGATGAAGTAAGAACTTTGATTTTGGAAAAACAATTAAAAGATAAAAAGCCTTTAAGTGTAAGTATTGTAAAGGATGAAGGAGACAAATTTAGAGAAGCAGCTAAGGATGGTCTAGCGTTAAGAGCAGGTTTAACGATTGATAAACCTGCAGAAGGCGCAAACGAAATACGGAATTTGTCTTTGAAAGATTTAGCTAGGGAATCTGCACGAATGGAAGGTGCGAATAACGCTTATCGATTAAGTGAAGATGAATTATTACGTCAATATATGACTCCAACTAGTTTATTTACTGGGATAATGGATCAAACAGCAAGAATTTCATTTGAACAAGCATATTTAAATGCTGAAACAACCTACCAACTTTGGACTAAACGAGGCACATTAAAAGATTTTAGACCGACTAAAACTTATGCTACTGGGACTGCTGGAAGTTTATTATTAGTTCCTGAAAATGGCGAACTGAAACACGATATGGTTAATGCTGAAGAAGGTCCAACAAGACAATTATTGACATTCGGAAGACAATTTTCAATGTCACGACAAGCATTTATTAACGATGATGTCGATTTTATTTCAACTATTCCAGCATTATATGCTCAATCGGCCCGACTGGATGTTAATCGTATTGCATATCAAATGTTAGCTACAAACCCAGTTATTTGGACGGGAAATCAATTCTTTTCATCACAACATAACAACATTTCTGATGTTGATGGTAATCCGTCAGTTGAAACAGTATCAGACATGAGAATGAAAATGAGAAATCAAAAAGCCGTCGGTGGAGATGTGTTTTTAAATATTCCAGCTAAATTTATGATTGTTCCGACTACTCTAGAAACAATGGCAGGGCAATTTGTGGGATCTCCGGTAGATCCAGCACAAACAAATCCAAATATTAAAAATCCATTCTATAATAGTTTGCAACTTATTAGTGATCCAGAACTAGATTCAGCATCAGTAAACGGGATTAAAGAATGGTATCTACTAGGAGACCAGATGCGAAGCCCGATTCAAGTTGATTTTCTTAACGGAATTGATATGCCAACTATTGCAATGAAGCAAGCACCTCCAGGTCAACTCGGATACTTGTGGGACATACATTTTGATTATGCTGTAACAATTGTAAATTATAAAACGGCAGTTAAAAATAACGGACTATAATCCAAGAAAGGTGGAAATGAAATGTTAAATAATCCTCCAACTAATTATGTACAACGTGGTGAAGTCATTGACATTAAAAATAGCGGCGGACTTCCAATTAGAACAGGTACGGTTGTTAATTTAACCACAAGAATTGGAATCGCTGCAGCTGATACACCAGTAGGACAAATTGGTGGTGTGCATGTAATCGGTATATTTGATATACCAGCGGTAACGACTGAAGCATTTACGGTAGGTCAAGAAGTTTATTGGAATGGAGCATATATTACTAGCAATACTACTTCAACTATTCCGGCAGGATGGATCGTTGAGCCTAAGACAACTTCAAAAGCTATAGCACGAGTAAAAATAGGATAGGAGGAAAAAAATTGAAAATCCTGAAAGCAAATAAAGCTATTTTTTTAAATGGACGTATCGTAGAAGTTGGCGATAATTTTTCTTGCTCGGATGAGTTTGGAGAAAAATTACTTAGCAATCAATCTGCTTCATTAATTGATGATACTTTGGAAACATCTACTATAAATGAAATTAAAAGAGATTCACAAAATGTTTCATCTGTGGAATCAGAAAATGAGAATGTTGAGAATTTACCTAGTATGCTCGATATTCAAAATGGACCGCCTATGACATTCAAAGATCAATTAAAAAAAGATCTTGATGTATTTATTAATCCGGATGAATTTGGTGAACTTCATAAATTAGGCACTGGGAATACAGCTAAAGAAATTATGATGGTGATTGAGGAAGATAGTAACAATCAAAATTCTGATGGCTCAGATAAATTTGATGTTGCTACTCAAAATATGTATGAAGCACTTACTACTATTTATTTAAAGTCATCTGATTACAAGAAGCCGGCAGTTGGTAGAACAATTACATTAGATGATAAAAAGTACACGGTTGCTAACGCATCTGTAAGTGACGGTATATTAAAAATTCAATTAGTCGCATATGAGAGTAATGGTTAATGCTCTCTATTAGACCACATCAAATTGAAAAAATAGAACGTATCTTTATAGATACGCCAAGACAAGTTCCAATTGTGTTATCCAGGGCAATCAATCGTACCTCGACTGCAGCTAGAACACAGGCATCAAAGTCTATTAGAGAAAAATACGCTTATAAGCATCGAGATATATTAAATACTTTAAAAATCAAAAAGGCGACTGTTAATGACTTAAATGCTTCACTTAGTTCGAGAGGTTCTGCTTTAAAATTAACAGATTTTATGCTGAAGCCTAGCATCTCAGAAACTAATCAGAAAAAAGAAGTAGTTGTTCGAGTTATGAAAGGTTCAAAAAAAACAATTGCGAATGGATTTTTGGTTAAATCCAAAAGTGGTTATGTAAATATTTTTACCCGTGTATCTAATAAGAGATATCCAATTAAGGCAGGATTTGCTCCAGCAATCCCACAATTAATGGGTAAAGAAAGTATAGCAGAAAGTATAGAACAAAGAGCGATGGAAATGTTAGACAAACGTATAGCACATGAATTGAGATATATTCTAGGAGGTAATTCATGACACCAATTGACTTGGTTGATGAGTTGGTAGAGTTTCTTAAAAAAGTTATTAAAAATTATGATTTATCTACAAAAATGAATGGAATTTCAAAACGTCCTTCCGTGTATGCTGGATATTTACCTACACAAGACGAGGAAGATGATGATGAATTAAAAACCCCTGACGATTATCCTTGTATCCTTGTTAGATTCATTATGGATCAAGATGATATTAATCAAGATGATTTAACATCAATACGATTAATAATTGGAACGTATAGTATAGACGATCAAAGTGGCTGGAGAGATACATTAAATATTGCTACTAGAATTAAAACCGAATTAAAAAAACAACACGTATTTGGACCATTTTCTTTAATAGGAACAGTTCAAACAGAATTATTTGAAGAACAGTTAAGACCGTATTGGCATGGCATTATGGACATAGATTTTTGTATCCCTCAAGTTCAAGCAGAATTAGAAATGGAGGATTGGTAATAGTGGCAAAAATAAAAAGCAACAAAACAGAGAATGAAAAATCTGATTTACCCATTGATGAAATAACTCCTGAAATGATGATAGACGGTTCAATTGCAGAAGAAAGTTTAAATACCAATAAGAATAGTGAACTCACTGAAGAAACAGTTTTCGAAAAAGAGGAGACTGTTTTTATTTATTGCGGACCTAATTCTGTGACAATTTCCAAATATACATCATATAAAAATGGCTATCCAAAGCAAATGGAAGAGCATATTGAAAAGTGTCCGATTATTAAACAAATGTTTGTGTCACCCGAGGATTTTAGTAATTTTGAGCAAAATGTAGTTACAAATGGAACAGTAGAAAATATATGGTTCCAAGAAGTACAAAAATACTTTAGTAAGGCGGTGAAATAATGGTTTACAAACATGGCGTCTATACAAGCGAAGTACCTACTTCTATTATTTCATCTACAACAGCAACAGCAGGATTACAAGTTGTTGTTGGGACAGCACCAATTAATATAGCATCCTCGCTTGAGTATGTAAATAAACCATTTCTGGCTTCTAATTTTAATGAAGCAAAGGATGCATTAGGGTATTCGGATGATTGGAAAAATTACACATTATGTGAAGTGATGGATAGCTCATTTCGATTATTTGGAGTTGCTCCTGTAGTTTTTATAAATGTATTAGATCCTGTTAAACATTCTAGCTATATCAGCGATAAAGAAATACAAATTTTAAGTAAAAAAGCAGTTATTAATGAAGAGGGAATTTTATTAGATACATTAGAAGTCAAGCTAACTGATGAAGGTGATAGTCTAAGTGATAATTTGGAACCTAACACGGATTACATTGCTTCTTTTGACGAAAAAGGACATGTTGTAATAGCGATAGTACCAACAGGTAGCATTCCGCCGAGCCAAACAAAATTATTTGTAGATTATTCGAAACTAAATCCAAGTTTAGTAACAAATTCAGATATTATTGGAAGTTTTGATGTCGCCACTGGTGCCACAACGGGAATGGAATTAATAAATTCTGTATTTCCTAAATTTGGACTTGTTCCTGGACAAATTCTCGCTCCAAAGTATAGTACAATTCCAACAATTGAAGCTGTCATGAAAGCCAAGGCATCTAATATAAATAGTTTTTTTAAGGCAATTGCTCTCGTAGATGTCGAAACGAATATCGCGAATAACTATACAAAAGTCGGTGGCTGGAAAGAGCAATTTAATTATACTGCTCCTAATGAAATTGTTTGTTGGCCTAAGGTAGCATTAGGTGAAAAAGTATACCATTTAAGCACTCAAATTGCAGGGTGTAATTCACTTGCAGATTCTTTAAATAGCGACGTACCATACGTAACACCATCAAATCAATCGTTGCACATGAATAAATTAGTTCTAGATACTGGTCAAGAAGTCTTTATTGGTCCAGACCAAGCCAATTATTTAAATGGGCAAGGCGTTGTTACAGCATTAAATTTTAAGGATGGTTGGAAAGCGTGGGGCAGTCGAACAGGTGCTTATCCTTCTAATAAAGATGTAAAAGATTCATACATTCCAGTTAGACGTATGCATGATTGGGTTGGAAATTCAATTATCTTATCTACATGGAACAAAGTAGATAGTCCTATCTCAAGGAGACTAATTGACTCTATCGTAGACACTTTAAATATTTGGTTAAATGGTTTAATAAATGACGGAGCTCTAGTTGGCGGAAGAGTAGAATTTAGACCTGATGATAATCCAATAGAAGATATGATAAATGGAACAGTTAGATTTCGTGTATATCTCGCAGAACCAGTTCCTGCAGAAAATATTGAATTTATTTTAGAATTCGATGCTACTTATTATAATAATTTATTTTAAATAAAAAGGAGGTTACCAAATGAGTATTGTTCCAGAAATAGTCCATGACGTCAGAGTGTACGTTAATGGCTCAACAGATTTAAAAGGCTCGGCAGATATACAACTTCCATCATTTGAGAATATGACTGAAACGATAAATGGAGCAGGTCTTATGGGTGAATATGAAGCAGGTATTTATGCACAATTCCAAAGTATGAAATTCACAGTCAACTGGCGGATGATTACAGAAGAATTAATAGAATTTTTAAAGCCTGAAGAATTATTAATTGATTGTCGTGTAGCAAATCAAGAATTTGATTCGACTAATCGAAAACAACAATTCATCGTAAATAGAGTAGTTGTAAAAGGTCGAGCATTAAAAAATGATTTAGGAAAAGCTGAAAAAGCTACTGGATATGATGGATCATCTGAAATCGAAGTACTGTATATCAAAATTGAACGAAAAGGCAAGACATTCATTGAACTTGATAAAATTAATTCCATATATATTGTCGATGGTATTGATTATATGGCTGACCTTAGAAAACAATTAGGATTATAGGAGGAAGAAAATATGAAAGTAGTTTTACACCGTCCAATTACATTAGATAATAAAAAAATTAAAGAAATTGATTTAAAATTAGAAACTATTACTGGTAAAGATATTTTAAGAGTGGACATGGAACTAAGAGAAGAAGGTCAGTCACACGGGTTTGACAGTTTGTATAATCAACAAGTGTTATTGAGATTAGCATCTAAAGCTTCAGGAATTTTAGCAGAAGATCTTGAAAAATTAAAAGCGCATGATTTTTTAGAAGTGATCTTTAGCGTAAGGAATTTTTTCTTCATACCTTTGGTCCCAACGGAGGAGCCAGCAACTTCAGAAGAAGTCTCTACTCACTAGCATCAAATACTTATACTAGTATTGCTTATTGGGAATCATTAACGATTTTTGAATTAGAAGCTTGGAGCGAAGCTTTAGCAAAGGAGGTAAAAGGAAATGGCTAGACGAGCTTATGAAATGGTCTTTCAAATCGGAGGGAATCTAGCTAGTTCTTTCTCCAGTTCATTTGCAAGTGCGTCTTCTCGTTTATCTGATTTAGGACAACAATCTAGACAAACACAAAGAGCATTAGATCAACTTGGAAATAAATTTAGAAAAGGCGATATTACACAACGACAATATACCGAATCAACTGAACGATTGACTAGAGAATTAAAACAATTAGAAAATGCACAAAGACGTATTCGCGCGATAAGCAGTACGGCTTCGAAAGGATTTAATACTGCAAAATCAGTAGCAGGAATTGCTGCTATTGGTACAGCAGCAACTGCAACAGGTTTGGCAGTCAGTTCTGTAAAAAAGGCCATGGACTTTGAAGAACAATTATCAACAATTAAAGCACTGACTGGTGCCACTTCACACGAAATGGATCAAATGAAAGCGTTGGCCCTTAAATTGGGACAGCAAACAAAATATTCAGGATTAGAAGCTGCACAAGGTATTGAAGAACTATTAAAAGCAGGTTTAACACCAGCAGCAGTACAAGCAGGTGCTCTAGAAGCAGGATTAAATCTAGCGACAGCCGGAGGGCTTGAGTTAGCTTCGGCATCTCAAATTATGTCAACTGCATTGAATGCTTACAAAGCAGATGGTTTAAAAGCTTCGGAAGTTTCAGATATCCTTGCAGGAACAGCTAATTCTGCGGCTACTACTGTAGAAGAATTAAAATATGGACTTTCTCAAGTATCAGCTGTCGCCTCAGGCGTTGGACTATCTTTTAAAGATACTAATAAAGCACTTGGAATTTTTGCGAATAATGGATTGCGCGGTTCTGACGCCGGTACTTCATTAAAAACAATGTTATCGCGTTTATCACCTAAAACATCCGATCAATTTTCTGTTTTCGATGAATTAGGATTAATGACATTTAAAACTGAAAAAGCGTTGAAATTCCTTGCAAAAGAAGGCATTAAACCTGTTACAAATGAAACAAAAGATGTTGTAAATGCTTTTCAGTCGTACATCATGAAAACTATCGGTGCAAAAAAATGGACACAATCCGCCGAAAAAGTTTATAGAGAATTAGGACTAAGTACTGGTATTGTTTCCTCAGCTTTCTATGATGCAAATGGTAACCTTGAAGATATGTCTACAATTGCCGGTACTTTGCAGGAAGCATTAAAAGATTTAAACAGTGAACAAAGACAACATGCGCAGTATGCTATGTTTGGCTCGGACGCAATTCGAGCAGGAAATATTTTATTTAGAGAAGGCGCGGAAGGTATAAACAAATTCGAAAGAGAGATGTCTAAAGTTACCGCCCTTGATGTAGCTAAAGAGAAAATGGATAATGCTACAGGTGCTGTAGAGGAAATGTCAGGTGCTTTTGAAACATTGCAAATTATTGCAGCAGAGAGTACTTTGCCAATTATTAAAGATGTAGCATTAGGAATGGCGGATTCTTTTGAAGCTAGTGCGCCAAAAGTAGCGAAAGCCAGTAAAAAAATAAGCGGTAATTTACGAGAAATATTTGAACCGTTTGCAGCTAGAAAACCAGAATTACCTAAATTAGAAGAGGCTGCAATAAACTATCATATTCCTGAAGGAAAAGGAAAGTCAAAAAAACAAAAACAGTTAGATGCTGTGGAAACGAGCATAAAATTAAAACTCGGTCCTGAAGCAATGTCAGATATGAAACGCGATATTTCAGACCTAGATAATATGCAAAAAAGACTAGCTTCAAAGATCGAACCTACTGCATTACCGGGTGTTGCAGAATCTGCTCGACTTTCCCGCAATGAAGAAGCCATGAAGCAATATGAAAAAGACTTAGATAAACACAATAAATTTAAAGACTATGATTTTGGTGATAAAGTTATATATATGCTTGATGAAGTAACGGCAAAAACCGGAGAGTGGTTGGAAGGTTCAGGCGGAGAAACCATGCATCAAATATTTACTAAATTAGGTGAAATTGCAGCCAAAGCATGGTTAAATGCATTTACTGGTGCTATAAAATCAACTGGTACGAATCTTATGGAAGGTAACTTTGGTGCTGCAACAATGACCGGAATTGCTGCTTATTTAGTAGGCGGGGGGTTATTAGCAAAAGGAGCCATCGGTACTGGAAGATGGGCTTATGAAAAAGTCCAAGGTAGAAGAGGTGCGGGCGGAGCACGTGCAGGATCAAGGGCAGTAAGGTCAAGTCCAATTCCCGCACCAATTACTACAAGAGCAAATATCGTACCTAATTCTTTACCACCACGTTCTTCACGAATACAAGGCACACCGAGAACGTCAAGTGCAATGAGTACGGCTTTTAAAGGTTCAAAAACAGTATTAAAAAAAGCAGCATTTCCGTTAATGCTTGGCGCTGAGGCGTATGATATTTATAAATCAAACGATAAGAAAAAATCAGTGGTTGAATCCGGTGGCGGATTAATTGGTGCTGCAGGTGGTGCAAAAGCAGGAGCTGTAATTGGTACTATGATAGCTCCTGGCATCGGAACAGTAGTTGGAGCATTTCTTGGTGGATTAGGCGGTTACTCGGCAGGAAAATTTGCTGCTGGAAAAGCAGTAGATGCGTCTAGAGTATCAGCTCAACCTGCTCCACAAGCAACCGCCCAACAAAACGCACCTGCAGTAGCAAGTACTCCAGCAGCATTAGATCAACCAACTGCAGCTTTAAAATCTGCTCTCGAAAAAAATGTTCATAACTTTAATACGCTCGCAATGTATTCAGGTCAAGCAAGTGGATTAGTTGTGGGTTCATTTAATGGAATTAAGAGCAGTGCTGATCGAGTAATTTCTAATTTAGATATACTGGTTTCGTACACAGGACAAGCAAGTGGCTGGCTGGCATCACTAAACGGAATACAATCTGCAGGTCAAAAAGTTATGGATGAACTAGATAATTTAAGTAAAAGAATAGCAAATATTGAATTACCTAAGAGTAAGAGGTTGAGTTTAGATGACTAAGACATACACAACAATTCAAGGCGATACATGGGATCAAGTAGCATATAAAACATTAGGGAGCGAGTACTTGCTCCCTCTTTTATTGGAAGCAAATCAGAAACATCGGAAAACTGTTATTTTTTCAGGTGATATTATTTTAACTATTCCAGATATTGAAGTTGTAGCAGTGTCAGATAGACCTGAGTGGTTAGGAGAAATAGAATATCTATGAGTACGAGTGGAGATAGTAGAAAAACATTTCTTGATCTTACCTTTAATAAAAAAAATGTGACTGAAGAAATTGAACTTTATCTATTAGATTGGTCATATACAGATAATCTCAGTGGCGAATTGGATAACTTTCAAATTAAACTCGAAGATACAAATAATAAATGGTTTGGAAGTTGGTTCCCTACAAAAGGATCAACACTTGAAGCGACGATTTATAAAAAGTTTTGGCGAAATACTACTACTAAAACAAATATAGGTTTGTTTGAAATAGATGAAATAGATGCTAGTGGACCTCCTACTGTAGTAGATATAAAAGCATCTTCATCACCACAATCGACAAGTCTTAAAGGTTTTAAAAGATCTAGAGCTTGGGAAAAGACGAACTTAAAAGTTGTAGCAGGTGCAATTGCGAAACAGCATAATTTAAAACTTCATTATCAAGCCGATGACCCTTATAAAAAAGACCGATTTGAACAAGACAATGAAAGTGATTTAACATTCTTACATCGGCTCTGTAATGAAGATTCGCTTTGTTTAAAGATAACTAATCAAACGATAGTTATCTTAGATGAGTATAATTATGAGAAAAAAGCAGCTTCTATAACAATAAATAGAATGAGCAAAGAAACAGATGAAATTCAAGTTCAACAATGGGTAGCTCAAACAACTGTCGGAGGTACTTATCACTCTTGTAAAGTGCAACATACAATTACAAAAAAGAAAAAGAAAACAGTTATTAAAGGAAGTTTTACTCCTCCAAAGGTTACTAAAATATGGAGAACTTTAAATATAAAATCAGAAGTAAAATCTGTCGCAGAAGCCAATAGATTGGCGAAAAAAAAGTTAAGAGAAGCAAATAAAAATTCTACTCGAGTAAAATTAACTGTTGTCTCTGAAAAGCATCTGTATGCAGGAACAACTATTAAATTAAATGGTTTTGGTAACTTCGACGGGAAATACATTATCACTCAAGCAACGCATTCTCAAAGCTCAATAGATATTTCTTTACGTAAATGTTTGGAGGGATACTAATGTGTGGTAAGACAGGCACTATTACGTCGGTTAATCTGAATGATTTAACTGCGCGTGTAAACTTTGATGATTCAGATGAAACAGTTTCAGATGAACTGCAATATTTAAGCATCGATTGGATTCCTACAGTTGGACAATTTGTCTTTTGTAGTTTTACTCATGAAAAAAAAGGTTTCATTATTGGACCAATAGCAGAATAATAAGCCCCTATTTTGGGAGGTGGAATAATTGGCGAAAATCGGTAGTTATGGAAGTGTTATTTTTGAAATATCTTCAAAAAAACATGTAACATTTTCAGAATTTGAAGAAGAAATTTCTCCAAGATGGCATGACCATGAAATCATCATGAAAAAGCCTAAGTCAGAATTTATAGGTCCGGGTTTAGAAGAGTTTAGTATTAGTATTAAATTAAGTGTTTCGTTAGGAATAAATCCTGAGAAATACTATAACATGCTAAAAAAAATGGCTTATGAAGGTAAAGTCGCTATGTTTATAATTGGAGGGAAGCCGATTTCTTCTAATTATTGGGGCATACGAAATATGAAAACATCTAAAAAATCTTTCTTAAAAGGAACATTATCTGAAGCAGAAGTTACACTTACTTTAAAAGAATATGCTTTACGACGCAGATATCATACACCTACAAAACCGAGTACTGGAACTAAACCACCAACAAATACGAAAGCTCTTGGTAAAATTACAATTACAGTTAAATCTGTTCATATTAGGAGTGGACCTTCAACTTCTGCAAAAATATTAAAGTACGTATTCAAAGGTGATACATTAACTGTCCTAAGCGTTAAAAATGGATGGTATTCATTAGGACAAGGAAAATATATCACAGCAAATTCTGCATATTCAACTTTAAAAAAGGGGTGAATTTATTTGTTGTATGAAGTCTCAAATTTAAAAAAAGTAGATTTTGGTGCGACAGGAGTAAATGAAATCCTACAAAATGTATCTTATATTATGGCAACGGTAATGAATAGCTCTGTAATGGATAGAGAATTCGGATGGAATCCTAATTTAGATGCTCCCATTAATTTAGCCGTAGCTTCAAATGCAGCTAATCTGATTGAAGCAATACACGAAAATGAACCGCGAGCAATAGTAGAACAAGTACGAGAAGAAGGAAATGCTATAGATGGAAATATAAAATTTATAGTAACGGTGCGAATAGATGAATCGATTTAACTTACCTGATGTAAATTTTCTAGAAAAATCACCGGAGGATATTGAAAGAGATATACTGCTCCATATATCTGAAATAACAGGTATTACATTATCAAATGCAGATCCGAGACGAGCGTGGGTTAAATTAGCAACTTTAATTATCACGCAAGAACGAAACAATGCAGATTATGGTTTGAAGCAAAATCTATTGGCTTATGCAGAAGATGAATTTCTAGATCACAAAGGAGAAAGTACTAGTACAACTAGGTTAGCATCTAGACCAGCAGCAACTACAATTGAATTCATATTTGAAGAAGAGCGAGTCTCCGTTTTAGTTATTGAGGAGGGTACGCTTTTTTTAGTTGGGGAAAATACTTTTTTTGAAATGACCGAAACAATAGTTATTCCCGTTGGACAACATTCTGTTGAAGTAATTGCTTATTGTACAGAAAATGGAGAAAAGGGAAACGGATATTTGCCCGGAGAGATATCCGTACTTGTAAATCCGTTACCTTGGGTAAAAGAAGTTAAAAACTTAACAACATCCAGTGGTGGTGCAGAAGTAGAAGAAAATGATGCATATGCTCATCGAATACGTATTGCGCCTGAAAGTTTTAGTGTCGCAGGACCTGAAGGAGCATATGAATATTGGGCAAAAACAACAAGTCAAGATATCGTAGATGTTTCAATATTAAGTCCATCTGCAGGAATTGTTGAAATTCGAGTTTTATTAGAAAACGGTGAAATACCTTCTCAGGAATTATTGGCACAAGTATTAGAAGTATGTTCCGATCGAACAAGACGACCTTTGACTGATTATGTCACTGTTCAAGCACCTGAACAAGTTTCTTACGACATTGATGCAACATACTGGATTTTAGAGTCCAACGTTTTTTTAGTTCAACAGATTCAATCGGATATTGACTATGCTTTTCGACAATATATAAAATGGCAAAAAGAAAAGATGGGGCGAAATATTAATTTATCAGAATTAATTGCTCGTTTAAAAAATGCAGGTGCTCATAGAGTCTCTGTAGATTCAATTATGTTTCAGGAGATAGAAAAATTTCAAGTAGCAAATGAGAATGATATTAACTTGAATTTTGGTGGTCTAACAGATGAATGATTTAAACGACTTAAACTTTGGTAAGTTAGTACCGGATAGCTTAAGAAGTGATGTGTTTTTTATTACCTTAGGAGAAGCATTAGAAATAGAGTTAAAAAAATTATATAGAGAATTAGAAGAAATTGTTAATTTTGATGATATAGACAATTTACCCGAAACTCTCATAGATTTTTTAGCGTATGAAAAGCACGTAGATTTTTATGATTATTCGTATCCAATTATCATCAAACGAAAATTAGTAAAAGAAAGTATACTTTTCCATCGAAAAAAAGGTACACCAAATGCAGTAGAAGATTTGGTTACGACTGTGTTTGGAGATGGAAGAGTTATAGAATGGTTTAACTACAGTGATACACCTTATATGTTTAAAGTCAGTACTAGCAATCCAGATGCAACACATGCAAGGGCTGAAGAGTTTATACGTGCTGTTAATGCATTTAAAAATGCTCGTTCTCATTTAGAATACGTTGAATTAATTGGAGTTGAAGAAATGAAATTATATTGGGGAGGTTTAGTTCAAATTGGAAGCAAAGAATTGTACAAGTAGGAGTGAAAGATGAGCACATTCGGTGGATTAATACTTACAGATCGTGGAATCGATTTACAGTCTAAAGTGCAAACAGGTGAAGAACTTAAATATACTCGTATTGCGTTGGGAGATGGTTATCTTGATTCAAGTTCCATTATTGAGTTAAATGAATTAAAAAATGAAGTGATATCACTTGCAATAACCAAACTTCGAATAATGGGCGAAGGAAGGATTGTGGTTGGTACCGTATTGACTTCAGATGACATAGATGAGGAATTTTATTTTCGAGAGCTCGGGTTATTTGCATTAGATCCAGACGAAGGAGAGATTCTCTATTGTTATGGTAATGCTGGTGATTTAGCAGAACACATACCTAACAATGGTGTAGATATCATCGAAAAAACAATTGATATACAAACAGTTGTAGGTAATGCTTCAAATATAACTGCTGTTTTGGATTCGGTCATTTATGCAACTTTAGAAGAATCACAACAATATACAGATCAAGAAGTTAGTAAAAGAATTTCCAAAACCGGCGATACGATGACCGGCGATTTATTGTTTGATTCGACTGAAGGTGAAAAACGTATCAGGACATCGAATGATAACTTTAACCATGGACTTGCATTTGGTAGTCATGGAATTAACATGTATGACTGGAAAAATACACGATATGTGTTAAGTTATGATGCTTCAGATAATAGTTTAAGTATTCCAGTAGCAAACACTAATATAAACAGTTTAGTGACAATTACAAAAGATAGTCAAAACTTAATCTTGCGTGGCACAGGGGCTGGCAACTTAAACAATGCTTTTATGACATATCAAGACTCTAATGAAACAAGACAAGCATTAGTTGGGTTTAATAGCACATCTAATAGAACATTCATAATTCATAACGACATGGGCGATATAAACTTAAATGCTCCAAACGGTACGATTCAAATAAAAGGTGTAGAAGTTGAAACCGTAAAGGGCTCACAGAAACGAATAGAACAGACATCATACAGTACGATTAAAACAAATAAAGTTGATGCTGAATTTCAGCTCTTAGAAAAAAAGCGAACTACTGACAATTCGCTATACTGTCGTTCAGTATTGAGTGGTCAGGGTCCAAACTATCCAATTAGAACAATAACGTATTTTGATTTTGATGGTGTGACCGTTGATAAAGTTGAAGTATATGATCTTATTTATGACGAGGATGACGATGTGATTAATGAAGTTATAAGAGTCATTACACAATTTATTCAAATCATCGAAAAAGTAGACGGTGTGATAGTTAATAAAGTTGAAGTACACGAGTTTACTTATAATGACGTTGGAGATGTAATTAGTAAGGTTGTAAAAGATGTCAGTGAGGTGTTAGAATGATTGATTTAAGAGAACATGGCGGAAAATATGCCGGGAAAGGAAGATATAAGCCTTCTCCTTTTTCTATGGAATTATTACCATATCCTCCATTGATCAAAAGTTATAATTTATTAGCAATTAATAACAAAAGAGTAGTATACAGAGGCGGAGATAATAAGACATATGTGATTGATAGAAAAAGCGGGACTGTTATTTCATCTTTCTATCCAACCCAAGACACGAATTACTATGCAACAGGTAGTCATTTGCTTTTTGGAGAATGGTTGATAGGATGTTACAGAAGTGCTACTCCAGGAAATGTGACATATTATAAACAAAACATCGCTGATCCAACAATTCGCGAAGATATCTCAGTAATTAATCGACTCAGTGCTGCTGTCAGCTTCCTCTATTCATTTAATAGTAATCACGGATATTTATGTGACACTGACAGTGTGAAAAAATTCGATTCTGACGGTAATTTAATTTGGGAATGCGGACGACAAGGCAGTGCTCAAGGGTATCTTAGATTTGTGAAGGAAAGAAATGATATACTTTACGTTACTAAAAATCAATCATTAATAACACCTATTAATAAAGATACAGGATATCTTTATTCAGATCTTTCTATAGGACAATCAGGTCCTATAAGACATGCTGATTTTATTGCAGACAAATTAGTAACTTCTTCTACCACTACCGAAGTCGTTACATTAAATCAAGTTAGCGAAGATGGTATTTCAATTACTTATATTAAGAATTTAGCGAATAAATCAGGTGTTCATGTAAATAAAGACGGGATTATCGTTTCAGATTTAAGCGAAACCGATTCAGCTCATGCTAATCTTTATGATAAAGATTTAAATCTTATAAAAAATTATTATGCTTTTTCAGCTATCGCTAGTTTAATCAATCCAGTAGATAGTAACACTTTTTTAGCCACTAGTTACAGTATGTATGGAAATCATAGTCAATTCAGTAGCTATAGTGGTTTTTTAGTTTATAAATAGAAAGGAGAAATAGTGTATGCAATTAGTTTTATTTACAACAGATTCAGAAACAAGTGAAATTCGCACAGTAATTAGTACAGTTAATAAAGATTATTTACCAGATGATAAATTAAATGATGGATATATTTTTGAAGAATCAGATATACCACCTGCAGAAAATCGTCCTGGATACAACCCGATTCAAAAAATTAATATTAACACTTTAGAGATTTCGTATGAATATGTAGCTAGACAATTAACTTTAGAAGAAAGAATAGAGAAATTAGAAACAGAAAGTACGGAGCTTAGACAAATATTAATTACAAACGATCTAATTTAAAAAGAAAAATTAAAAAGAGCCCCTTAGGCTCTTTTTGTTTTATAAAAATTTAATTAAAAGGAGATTCATTTAATGTCTAATTTTAAAACAGTTGTAATTAGTTCAGGTCACGGAAAATACGTATCAGGTGCAGTAGGAATTTTGAATGAGGTGACTGAAGCTAGAAGAGTTGTTAATAAAGTCGCAGAATATCTAAAAAAATTAGGGATTACAGTTCATGTGTTTCATGATGATGTGAGCAAGACGCAAACAACCAATGTTAATACAATTGTTAAATACCATGACAGTAAAACACGTGATTTAGATATTTCAGTACATTTTAACGCTAGTGAAAAAACAGATAAACCTATTGGAACTGAAGTTTTATACAAAACACAAAAAGATTTAGCTAGCAAAGTGAGCGAGCGTATAAGTAAAGATGGTGGATTTATAAATCGTGGTGGAAAACTAAGAACAAATTTAGGTTTCTTAAATAATTGTGATAAACCTGCTATCTTATTAGAAATTTGTTTTGTGGATAGCAAGGCAGATGCAGATCTGTACAATAAGAATTTCGATAAGATTTGTAGAGGGATAGCAGAGGTGATTGCGAATAAAAAATTATCTGCAGATAATCCAACTAATCCTACACCGCCAGTTACAACTGAAAAAGTCCCAACATCAGCACCGCCAAAATATCCTGGTGTTTTAATTAAAAAAGGATCCACTGGTTCAAACGTCAAGTTAATCCAACAAAAACTTATTCTAACTGCTGATGGTATATTTGGAGTTAATACTGAAACAGCCGTTATCAAATTTCAAAAAAATAACTCATTAGTAGCTGATGGCATCGTGGGATCTAAAACGTGGGAAAAAATCTTTAAATAAAGGAGATACAATGTACACAAATTTAAAATTAAATAAAGTCTCTATTTTGTTAGCACTCCTATCACTTTGTTTAGGAGTGTTCTTTATTCGACATCCGAATTTTATAGCTACCCATAAACTTTATGAAGATCTTGAATTTATTTTAAGTGAAACGACGTTGGGGACGATTTTGATTGCAATAGGAGTATCGTTATTTTTAACTTGTTTAGTTAATAATGACAGATTGCGTTTTATTGTTTTAGTTGTTTTTGTTTTAATTTTTTCCTTAATTTTTTATACCTTTTTATTCGAACACATTTTGCATAGGGACAATACCATGTGGATTTGGAGTTCGTTTTATGTTCTTTTGGCATTTTCAGAGATTAAAGTGAGAAATATCAAATGAGTATTCTTACTGTAATTGCTTCAAGTCTAAGTGGAATAGGTATAATTTTCACAGCGATTATGGCCTGGAAAGGAAAAAAAACAGAAACCAATGTTTCTTATCACACGAACATTTTAAAAGATCGTGAAAATGAAATTAATAGAATATCAAAGGAATTAAAAGAAACACGGCAAGCATTTGATGAGTTAAGAGAAAAATTTATTCAAGTAAATACACAACTAGGAAAATTTGAAATTGAATTACATCGTTGTCAAGAAATGAAAGGAGGTGAGAGAGATGGCTAACGCATCATCAAAAGATATAATAACGTTAGTAATGGGTTTTTTATCAGCATTGTTACTATTTTTGCAAGCAATAGGAAACGTTCCTATCTGGTTATCAGCAGAAACGATTGGAGCATTTGGTCAAATGTTAACAACATTCGTTCCACTATTATTATCTTTTTATGCAATATGGAAAAATACTTATGTTTCAAAACAAGCACTTGTGCAAAAGCAAACTTTAATAGATCATGGAGAATATCCAAAAGAAGCAGTTAATTTAAATGAACATTAAAGAGTTGTTACTAATACAGTAGCAGCTTTTTTATTTTATGAAAACGGAGTGAAACTATCATGAGTAAAAAAGTTACCTTAGAACAAGTAAATGAGATTTTAGAAAATAGTGAGTTTGAAGTGTTTCATAAAATTTTCAACAAACAATGTATTGTAGTAGCTAAATTACCAAATGGTTTCACAGTATTAGGTGAGTCAGCGTGCGTTGATCCAACGAATTACGATGAAGAAATAGCAATTGACTTAGCAAAGAAAAGAATAGTAAATAAGATTTGGGAGTTAGAAGGCTATTTATTACAAAGCAGAGGGACTGATCATGCGTGAGAAAAAAGAAACGTCGTGGCCGTGGCTCAAATGGGGGCTTGTCTTTGGTTGCACTCTCTTATTTATTGGCATTTTTGGTTACTGTAGTGATTATCGTGTCAACAAAGATGGACATGTTACACAAATTCGTCGAGAAAATCAAAAGAAAAATCCCATTCAAAAAGACAAGCGAAATTATATTGAGCGAAACTTAAACCTAAAGACTAGTGATGCTAAAACTAGTTTATCTTCCAATAAATACCGATTGACTAAAACAATGACTTTGTATCAATTAGCAACTCATTTAAAGTGCACTGTTAGTGATTTAAGGAAGTTAAATGTAGGTTTAAAACATAAATTGACTAGTTACAAAGTGACCAAAGGTAAAGTTATAACTATACCAACTAAAACAACATTACAAGGATTTGAATTAGAAGTTTTAAACTTAACTAATAAAGAGCGCACAAGGGTTGGATTAAAACCTCTTCATGGCGATTATTCTAATCTTAATAAAAGTGCTAAAGAAAAAAGTGCCGATATGAATAAAAGCAATTATTTCTCTCATAATTCACCAACATATGGATCACCATTTGATATGATGAAAAAGTTTGGCGTGATATATAAAAGTGCTGGGGAGAATATTGCTAAAGGTCAGAAGACTCCTGCAGAAGTAGTAAAAGCTTGGATGAATAGTCCGGGTCATCGTCAAAATATATTAAATGCTCAATTCACTCACATTGGCGTAGGTTACCATAAAGGCAATGGTGAATATTGGACGCAGCAATTTATAGCTAAATAAACAAAAAAGAGTTGATACATAGCCACAATATCAACTCTTTTTTTAATTATTTTTCTTTCTTCTTATTTTCTCTACAGACTAAACAAAGAAAACCTTCTCTAGCTGTTAAACTTCCACCTTCAGATATAACGATTATACAGCGCATACGTTCGGTTGCAGAGATGAAATATTTTCCAAATCATTGTTTAATTATAGTGCAAGATTGGATTTACAAGAATGTTGAATTATTTTGTAATGTTTGGCTCATAATACTGTTGAAGGAAAAATGGATCTTTGGAGGGTACTAGAATGATTACAGCGTTTGGTAAGTTTTGTAGAAAGCTTAGAATCGACAACGACGAATTATTGCAGGACATGGCAACAAAATTAGGAATAACTGCTTCTTATTTATCAGCAGTAGAAAATGGAAAACGAAACATTCCCCATGAATGGGTAGATAAAATAAAGGATTTATATTCATTAGATAATGAAAAGTACCACGAATTGATTAATTCAGTTCAAGAATCACAATTAGATTTAAAAATAAGATTGAGTGAATTCAATAATGAAGATAGAAATATATTATTAACTTTAGCGAAAAGATTGGGGAATTTTAATAAAATTGATCGAGATACAATAAAGACCTTATTATTTAAAAATGATGAAGAAACTGTAATGTAAAATTATTAAATTCGAGAGGAGAACAAGAAAATGAGCATAAAAATAAGCCCTCGCAAGGGCCCAGATTAAAAATCTGTACATAGTGAATGTCGCTGCATTCAATTAAATTTTCTGGCGAAAATCCAACTTGAGTGTATCACTAGTTTAGGCTCCTTGCAAATTTTTATGCAAAGGAGGCTATACAATGAAAAAAATAAAAGTAACACAAAAAATCAAAATTAAAAAAGTGAAAATTAGAGTACGCTAATATGAGCTGAAAACTACGAAAAAAAAGGGTGATTCATATCGTGTAAGAATTTAGAAGAATAACCATGAAAAAAGAAGTCTCTTGCGACAGAGGCTTCTTTTTTTGTTTATACCAATTGTATACAACTAGTGCACACTTATGGTAATATTTTCTTATAACAACTTTTTAGTTGACAGAAGGGAGAAGTTAAAAATGAAAAAGAATAAAAAGAGACTAATTCCTATTTTATTAACAAGTGTTGTAATGGGAATTAGTATGTTTCCGAAAGCAGGGGACGCAGCTGAAAGTATAAATAAAACTATAAATTGTTATACGACTACAAGTGGAGCAAAAACATGCCAAAATTCTTCTTCTGTATCAGGATACGGAAGTAATTTAACATTTTCACAAACAAATAATATACAACAATATGGTACTTATTTTAAATATAATAGTGGAAGATTTGATTTTACAGTAAAATCAGGTAATCCTTTTATTTCACGTGTGTGGGTGGACGTAAAAACTTCGGGAGGGACGGGTGCTAAACAAAGTTATAATGCAGTTGAGAAAAGATTTTTAAAAGGTTATTCATCATTTTCTTTTGACATGAAAGGAGTCCCTTCATATTATTTAACTTCTGGATCACTTAAAGGTTATGCAGGTCAGTCTACAGTGGAAGTTGCTAGTGATATTTTAGCAACAACTGCGGATGTAGGTGTTGTATACAATTTCATAACTTATCCTAGAAAAAATTAAAGGAGAAACAAAATGAAAAAAAAGAAAATAATATACGGGATTATATCTTTAACGTTGGTTGGAAGTATTGTTACGACTCTTTCTTTAAAAGATAAAAAAACAGTAGCTGATGATATTATCCAGACAGAAGAAGAGTTTATAGCAGAAAGTCCATTTCATGATGCAGTTGACAAAAAAACGGAAAAAAAACTAAAAGATAAAGTAAAAAAACCGAAACAGTTCCCAGATGATTTTCAAATTGATACAGTTCATGAAAGAATTTCTCATCTCGGAGATACAATGTTTGAATATACGTATGTAACAAAGAAAAACAAAATTATTATTATTAGTGTTTATCCCGAAGCAAGAGAAGCAAATTATTCTAATGATTTTGGAGAAACACCTAGAACAGTAACCTTAAAAAATGGAACTGAAGCCATATTTTTTAAAAATGATAGTTCGGTTAGTTTGAATTGGATCGACAAAGATACTAATTACGAATACAACATTCATATCATGAGAGATAAACAAATTAGTCGCAATGAATTAAATAAAGAAAATGCTTCAAATGACATTAAAAAATTAAAACTAATAGCAGAGAGTATTCAATAATGACTTGGTTTGGTTATTTATTTTGGGGCTTGTCTGCTTTAGGGATAGCTACAGCATTTTTTTTTCAATGGAAATCAGGCGCAAAAGCGCCAGACACAAGTCAGGAACAGAATTTAGAACAAGAAATTACAAAACATAGTATTAGAAGTAGTAATAATTGGTGAAATAATATGATTTTAAAAAAACGCCTTTTGGCGTTTTTTATCTTACTTCCATAGTTGCAAAACTGTCGCCTTTATTGCGACACTATAAGCCTCTATAATTTCAACGGTATAATTGTTAGAAAATTCTAACACAAAGAAGGTAAGCGCTGATTATCCGACGAACTATATCTTAAACAGTGATTAGTAGAGGATGGGTGGTAATCAGTGGAAAGACAGAATGGCTTAGAAATCGCTAAATTATTAGAAGTCAGTGAAAGTACGCTAAGACGTTGGAGTAACACATTTGAACGTTATGGCCATAAATTTTATAAAGAAAATACTAAAAGATTTTTCACCAACAACGATTACTTAATGTTCAAGAGCTTAAAGTTTATGATTGATGAGCAGGGACTACAAACAGACGAAGCATGTAAAATCATATTAGAGAAAGATAATAAAGAAGTGGCTGCTGCTCAAGAGTCCAATGTTGTAATACTCGATAAGCGATTAAGTGTAACCGACGACAATCATCTACGCGAAATTATGTTTAATGGTTACAACAACTTAAATAACACAGTTATAGAGATTAGAAATAGTATGAAACGCTTTGATCAGCATATCGAGCGAGAGAAGAAACGTGGTAAGCGTCGCGATGAGCAACTGACTACTGTACTGAAGGAATCCATGGAACAAAAGAAGTTTAGAATGGACTTCGAGGAAAAACTCAAAAAAATTACTAAACATGAAGCTAAAAATGTTAAAAAAATTCCATTCTGGAAAAGATGGAGACAACGCATAAAAGGTTGGTTTTTGGATTAAGTATTCTATTAAAACGAACAATACATTTGTAAAGAAATGTAAACTTCAAAACTCTTAATTCTCAATGCTTCGTCAGATTGGTCAAACTCTATCAGATTAAAAATTTTTGAGTAGTAGCATACTAGAGTATGTTACTATTTTTTTGTGGAGTGTGAGCCAAAATGACAAGAATTGAACCAATTAAAAGTAAGAGGAATATTAAAGAATTGAAATACTGGTTACTTAGGCAGAGCATCCGAAATGAAACATTTTTCACACTAGGAGTAAATACTGGTCTACGAGTCAGTGATTTACTTGCATTGAAATTTTACGATTTAATCGAGATTAAAAACAAAAAGATATTCATTAAACGTAGAATTAAAATCGTAGAAATTAAAACTAAAAAGGTGAAAGAACTTTACATAAATGATACTACATTCAAAAGTATTAAGAATTATTTAAAAACCATTAAGCATTATAATTTAGATGATCCATTTTTCTTCAGTAGAAACAAAGTTAGTGGGAAACTCAAGCCGATTAGCAGACAACGAGCATATGCTATACTTGCTCGAGCAGGTGAGGATATAGGTATTCAACAACGCGTTGGTACTCATAGTCTTCGTAAAACATTCGCTTACTGTCAATATGAAAACGGGGTAAGTATGGCTATGCTTGCCGAGCTGCTCAATCATTCGAGCGAACTTGTCACTAGAAAATATCTGGGACTTGATCAAGAAGAGAAGGATAATGCCTATAAAAATTGTGAGATATGAATTAAAATAAAAGAAAACACACTGTAGGAGGATCTAAGATGAAACCTAGTATTAATATCATTACACTTGCAGTTGATGATTTAGAAAAATCATTAGCGTTTTATAGAGATGGATTAGGTTTAGGCGACATTACGGATGGAGGAGACCATATCCTTTTTAAATTGCAGGGCGATTTGTCATTAGTACTATTTCTTCGTAATAAGTTTAACAAAGTGATTAATCAAGCAAATACATCTAGAAGAATTTCGGAAATTAGTCTAAGCCACAATGCCGATAGTAAAGAAGAAGTGGATACTATCTTGAAAAATGCTCAAGCAGCTGGAGGAACATTAGCTACAGAAACAATGGAATATGATTGGGGATATAGTGGATACTTTAACGATATAGATGGACATCTTTGGGAGATAGTGTATTTTAACAAATAATATAAATTCTAATCAATCTCCAAATAAACATAGGAATAATACGAAAATAGCCAACCATCAGATTGGCTTATTTTAATTTACTCAGATTTATTTTATTCTTCCGATTTTCGTCTTCTTGCTTCTCCAAATCAGCGTAACAGTCCTGACATAAATCCTGGTAAAAATTTTCTATGTAGAGTTTATATTTGGGTTTGCGATCAGTCTCAAGGTCTTTACTACAAAAGTAGCAGCTATCCAAAGATTCCACTTCCTTAAACCACGATTGGCATCACACCATAATCATTTCTAACTTCCATAGCAATAGCAATAAAACTACGTTTAGTTTTTTCATTCATATTTTCATAATTGACATATTTATTTACAAAACTTAATTCTAAGCGATTAAATACGTTTTTTCTTTTCATTACTTTAATTGACCAATTAATTAAGGTTTTTTCAGCAAGCTGTAAATGTTTGAGTTGAGCTTTACCATTCTCATAGGATTTTTTAGTATTTAAATACGCTTTTTGTTCTTGGGAAAGAAGCATCCAATATACACTCCTTTAATTTTATTATCTTAATTAGAACAAAGATTTATTTTATTTACAATCCTTTTCATTAAACAATTTTATACTATTATAGGTATGTTTTTAATTCATTTTAATAACCTAGAAATATGAATAGTAATATTGGAGAAATAGAAAAGGAATAATAAAGAAATAGTGAGAAGGGGATTTTCTTTATATCATGTGAGAGTAAGTACCAATAATGATTTTAAAGTTTGAAAAACAAGAAAATTAATCCGATTAATTATTTTTAAGTCAGTTTTAAAGATTTTTATTGGTTATTTTTTTCATGCTATTTTAGATTTGTTTCATTGTTATTTAGATTAAATACAGAATAATGATATTGATTCTCAATTAAAAAGATAAAATTCTCGTAATTTTAATGGGAAATTTATATTGTATTTTATCTATAGAAGAGAGTGGACTAACTTTATCTTATCATAAAAAAACTAGTCCACGCACAAATAACCGTTACTATGAACGGTTTTAAAAAATTGATTATATTAAATTGTTATGTAATTAAGCTGCTAAAGATTCCAATTGATTGCGTAGGAATTTAGAGAAATTTCTTTCTAGAGATTCAAGTACATCATGATAGAATCCGAATTTATTTTCCTTTAAGTCATCAGATTTTCCTGGGCGTATATATCCATGAACAATTTTATATGGTGTTTCATTTTGAAAAGTTATAGATTCATTTAATATAAATTTTATACGTTCTAGACCTTTTTTACAGACTTCTGTACCAAATTCCAATATATGTGAATGCATATCATTAGATGAAATGTTTGGAGTAACAACGTGATTATCTTGTATGTAATGAATAAAATCCAAAAACAATTTATTACCTTCGCGAATTTCAGCAGTCTTTCTAACTAACCCATTAAGAAAAGCAGGTAGTTGATAGCTAACAGCCCAAAGATCACTTAATTTATTTGTAGCATTTTTAAAAGTTTTTTTAACCGTTTTATATTCTCTTTTTATATCAATCGTATCTAATATTTTAGTATTAAAAAGTGAATCCAAACTCATCACAATCTTCTTAATTGAACTTTTATGGCGAAGATAGGGAGGGAGCATAGATTTAATTTCTTTATAAGAAACAATGATTTCTTTCTCTGTTTTATGATATTCGTTTAAAATAAAAGCAATAGCAATCCTTAAAGTATTAACGCATTCCATAGCAAACAATTCTTTTAATAAATCATCAGTAATTAAAATATATCCGCCATGTGATTCATTTGGATGATTTTTTTCATTTTGACTAGCCAGACCTTTCCAATTAAGTAGATAATCATTGAGCGTAATCCAAAAACACCAAAAATATTTACTGTTCTTAGTTGATATAATACCTAGTTTTTCCAAATATTTGTTGTTATTGAGTACAGTGCGTTCAGTAACATCAATGGCTTTTGCAACATCTTCTGTGAGTACACCGTCAATTTCACCATCGCTATCACAAATTGCAGCATAATATAGTATTTGCTTGATAATTGATTTAGGATTTTTTAATGTTGCCCAACATTCAGGTATGCGATAATTATCCTTTGCGGATCTGTTATTAATTTTCGCATTTAATTGATTGCTTAATGTAATTAATATTTTTCTGGATACAGGTACATAACGTTTGATTTGTTGTTCCATAAAGGTTCAACTCCTTATTAAAATATACCCGTATAATGTTCTAGAAAGTTATTCTCCAGGAGAGACGTTGAGGAAATCCTTTGATATCAAAGGATTTTCCCTTTCTAGTTTACATAATATATATTATAGGAAGTTGATGATAAAACAAGAAAATCCGTCTCAATTCATAAGTATTCTTAGAGTTTTGAGACGGATTAGAAATTTTATGTGATTTTAAGTTTTTTTACTAAATTTAGTTAATCTATAATTTTTAGTAATTTTTAACTGCCTGCGAATTTAATTTTTATAATTCCAATCATTAACGCTGATTTACTTTATATGGATCTTAATTCTATTAATTCTTAATTTGTTCATCATTTAATACATCCCAATCATTTTAATAATACTTTAATCAAATCAATTTATGATTATCTTTTCGTATCCAGATTCTTAATTCATTTTTTTAAATTTGCTGAACCTAATTAATCTGAATTTTATAAACTAATTAATCCATCTTCTTTTTCCTTTTATAACTGTGCATATTTTATTAACAGTTTGTTTAGTTTTGATTCAAGATTTACATTACATATTGATCATTTTGCATTCATTTTTTTGTAAAACAAATTGTAAGTATGCTGTACTACAATTAACGATCAGTCTCTCTATAAGAAATCCCTAAATATCGGTCTGTACTTGGTTCAAATTCAACATTCACAAATACCCCAAATTCTCTAGTCCCGCTCTTTACTCTTAACCATAATTTAAATTTCTCTACCGCTACATTTGTTGATTTCCATTCTCTACCTATATGTAAATAATCAATTATATCGGCTTGTGGATATTGCTCCTTTGTCTTTTCTACTGCAATTTTCCCCCATTTGGCATATGGAGGTTCATATACAGGTGCTGCATGTGCAGGAGACAGTTTCATAAAAATTGAAAATAAAACTGAAAAAATAAGGATAAGTTTAAATGCTTTTTTCATCTGATCTCCTCCTCTTCTCTTTTCCATACTATTCGACCGCTCTATCTAAACTATTCACTGATCTCTACGACAATAAATATCATTTTTTACTGTTTCTGTTAATAAAAAGAAATTTTTTACAAATAGTAAGTTTAAATGCTTTTTAAGGAGGACTTATTTTGCAAAAAAAATATAAAATCAAAGCCGCTTTCATAATCTTTTGCATAATATGCTTGTCATTTTTAATGGTAAACACGTATTTACCTAAAGATGAAGTAAACGCTTTTACTAGCCAAGTACTGACTAGAGGATCCACTGGACAGGATGTAAAAGAGCTTCAGTCACGTTTAAAATTTATCGGTTTCTTTAAAGGTAAAGTTGATGGTGTGTTTGGCTGGGGTACTTATTGGTCATTAAGGACTTTCCAGAAGGAATTTGGAATGAAGGTTGATGGTGTTGCTGGACCTAAGCTAAAAGAAAAATTAGTAAAGGCTACAAAGAATTATAAAGCTTCGGGCACAGCATCCAATACGAATACTAAGAAATCTAACAATATCGTCAGTAAAATAACGAAAACGAGTAATAGCTCAAATAAAAATAATAATAAGAAACAAGTGGAAAACGCGCCGAATGGTTATACGAACAATGATATAAAATTGATGGCAAATGCTGTTTATGGTGAATCTCGTGGCGAACCTTATATTGGTCAAGTCGCAGTAGCAGCGGTTATTTTAAATCGCCTAAGCAGTTCATCTTTCCCAAATTCAATTTCAGGTATCATTTATCAGCCTGGTGCATTCACAGCAGTTGCAGATGGTCAAATTAACTTAACACCTAATGCTAACGCTAAAAAAGCAGTACTTGATGCAATTAATGGCTGGGATCCTACTACTGGATGTATTTATTACTATAATCCTAAAACTGCAACAAATAAATGGATTCGAAAACGTCCTAAAATCTTAACGATTGGTGAACATATTTTTTGCAAATAAACTAAATTGAGGTGTGTGTATGAAAAACGCTATCATAATTGGAGCTTTATCTGTCGCCTTAATTGGTACAGGCTATTGGGGATATACAAAACATCGTGATCTTCAAGAAATGCATAATCAAGCAGAAAATAGTTATCAAAGAGCATTTAATGAATTAACATATGATGTTGATTTATTACATGATAAAATCGGTGCAACACTTGCGATGAATTCTAAGGCCTCCCTATCCCCTGCACTTGCAGATGTATGGAGATTATCGATTGAGTCCAAATCAGATATCGCACAATTACCATTGAAATTTTTACCCTTTGATAAAACACAAGCTTTTTTAACGAAAATAGCAAATTTCAGTTACAGAACAGCAGTTCGGGACTTAGAAAAAGAACCGTTAACTGATGAAGAATATAACACCCTTAAAGCCATCTATAAAAAATCAGAAAGTGTTCAAGATGGTCTTCGTAATGTTCAGTCGGATATTATTGATAAAAACCTAAGTTGGATTGATGTACAGACTGTATCCGCTCAAAAAGAAGCGCCAAGAGATAATGTGATTATCAATGGTTTTAAACATGTTGAGCAAACCAAATCGACAGTTGATCAAGATTTTGGACCTACCTTCACTACTGGACCTGAGCAGTCAAAAGAGTTAAAGAAACTTACAGGTGATAAAATTTCAGAGAGTGAAGCGAAAAAAATCGCAAAATCCTACTTCCCTATTAAAAATTATAAAGATATTGCTGTAAATAAGAGTTTAGATGGTAGCAGTGAGCCCTTCTATTCTGTTTCAATGGAGCATAAAAATCCAAAGGCTGATTCTTATATGGAAATAACTGAAACTGGTGGTCACCCTTTATTTTTTATTACGAATAGAGATATTAAAAAGCAACAAATTAGTCTTGAAGATGCTGGTAAAAGTGGCGCAAATTACTTAAAGAAACAAAAATATACGGATATGGAAATATACGATAGCTCTCAATACGATACAATTGGCGTATTTCAATTTGTTAAAACTGTTAATGATGTTCGTATATACCCTGAATCAATCCAACTAAAAGTTGCGTTGGATAATGGGAAAGTTATCGGTTTTAATGCGAAATCTTACGTAATTTCAAACCATAAACGCAACATACCAACACCTAAATTAACAAAAGTACAGGCACGCAAAAAAGTTAATCCAAATGTAAAAGTACAAGAGGAAAGATTAGCGATCCTTCTAAATGACTTTAATAAAGAAGTACTATGTTATGAATTTATTGGTACTTTAGACAATGATACTTATGATATTTATGTAAACGCATTGACTGGTGATGAGGAAAAAGTTAAGAAATTATAAACTTAAAAAGATGCTTAGAGTCATGTGCTCTAAGCATCTTTTTCTACTTTATGTAACTCAATTTTATCGTATGTAGCAAATATATCATTCCATATCTATGATTACAGTACAATATACATTGAGGAGTGTGGTTTCATGTTCGTTACATTATCTAAAATTAAATTCAATTCATTAAGTGATGCTGATTTATGTTGGGCTTGTATAGAACCTTCTATCCTTGCTTATAAACAATCTAAAGGAATAGACTTTACAGAGTCTCATTATAGAAACCTTTCCAAAGGACAACAAGCACTATTTATGTATACCGTTTATTTTAAGCATGCATTAAGCTCTAAGGAAGAGTTTTATTGGTGGACAGTACATTTATTAATATTTAGAAATGCATGGACAGAGCTTAAAAAGGCTTTACAATTCTTTAACGATCAAGCAATGATTCACCAATTAGAACAGTTTATCTCTCATATACAATCATGGGATATAGAAGGTGAAAATCCATCACTTTCACTTTTAAAGAAAGATCTTGTTTTGCAGTCAATGGTCGTATCTTCATTTAATGCAGCTCAAAAGCTATCACAACAAACAACAAGCTCGATCAGTAATTATATTCGCCATCATGTATCTGAGTTTATTCAATTGAAAAATGAAATTGATTAAAACACGTGTAAATATTGGAGAATCACTATACTAACGCCAAGGATGACAACATAATAACCAAATACATTAAGTGATTGTTTCTTTAATAAGTTGATCATCCAGTTAATTGCAAGATAACCAAATAAAGCTGAAGCTAATGTACCAATAAAAAGTGGGAAAAATGATATTTGCTCTACTTTGCCTCCTAATACATCTTTACCTTGTAAAATGATACCACCAAGAATTGCTGGAGTTGAAAGTAAGAACGAAAAATATGCTGCACTTTTCCGCTCCATCCCTTTAAACAATGCAGCGGCAATTGTAAGACCGGAGCGTGATACTGCTGGAAAAATGGCAAGTGCTTGGAATGAACCGATAAATAGTGCATCTTTCCAAGTTAACTCTTCCATTGTTTTTGTACCCTTTCGTTTTTTATCTGCAATAAATAAAATAATGCCAGTAAAAATAAATTCCCAGCCTATTGTTTTTCCAGAAACTGAAATTGCATCAAAGAAGTCTTTAAATAATAAACCAACGACTACAGCAGGTAATGTACCGACAACTAACAATAAAGTTAATTTAGAAAATGGTTTTTTAATTAACTGCTTCCATTCATTTTGATAAAATACAAACACCGCTAATAACGTACCAATATGCATAAGCGTATCTAATAATAACCCCGCTTCATCAAGTCCAAATAAATGTCGCCCAATATACAAATGACCTGTACTACTGATTGGAAGAAATTCAGTAAGTCCTTGGATAATTCCTAAAATAAATGCTTCAATACTAGACATTTACGTTTCCCCTTTCAACTAAACTAGTAAAGTATATGCTGAAATTAAGTAATCTTGTCCAAAACTCAGTTATTTTGTACACATATTAACGATTAATTCCCTACAAAAAAGCATCATTTCGGATGCTTTTTGTTTTTCATGACTGAAAAAAGTTTACTAGTTGGATCTACTGTTAATTCGTTCACGATATACTGAGTAGCATGTTGAAGGCTTTGTTCATCAATTGACGTATAGATCCCTAGTTGAGTCAATAATGATAAAATATCCTCTGTTGCGACCATCTGATTTTTTCCATTTGAAGGAAATAGTCCCCCATAACCTCCATTTGACGAATCGAAGCGATGAATTCCATATGCCAAAGATGTATAAACATTTGAAATTGCACGACCATAAGTATTATAAAACTGCATTGAACAACGATCTGATGGAACTGTTTTCAATAAATCTTCTAAGAATAGTTGAATTTGTGGAGGAGTGGCCTTACCAACGGAATCTACAAAGGAGATTTCATCTATTGCAAAGTCTAAAAGTTGATTAGCTAATTTAATTGTTTTTTGAATACTTATATTCCCTTCAAATGGGCAACCAAATACGGTTGTAATATAGACTCTTGTACTTTTTCCATGATCTTTACACTCATTTACCATTTTCTTTATTTCTTGTACAGTTTGTTGAATAGTCGCTTCTTTTGTAAAATGATTATAAGTTTCACTACTAGAGATAAACATATTTACTTGATCTGCATCAACAACAAAAGCTCTTGTCAATCCGCGTTTATTAGGTATTAAGACGCTGTAATGGCAGCTTTCTTTCTTTTTTAACTTTAAAACTAATTCCGCTGCATCATTGAAATCTTTTTTTTGATTAGTCCTTACAAAGGAAGACACTTCAATATTAGGTACACCACTTTCGGCAAGCAAATGAATCCAATTGAGTTTTTGTTCATTGGATAAATGTAGGTTATTTTGTAATTGTAATCTTGGTCCAATCTCATTTAAAACGACAGAATGTGGAAGCTTCAATAGTATCTACTCCTATATTAGAAATTTTGAATTAAAAACATCTCTATTACACTACTTCTAATGACTGCAGATACAAAGTCTTGTTTCAAATACTCTTCCTTTAATATAGGTGAGAAAAAGGAATTTTATGATATTACGATTCTAGTAAATTATGAAAATGAAGGGAATTCTTATGTTTAACTGCTATTAATAAATTTTCTAACATTTGGGTTCAAAAAAAGAAGACCACTTTTGTGGCCTCCCTTAAACTAATAATCTTTTAAAATTAATAATTATAAAACTTTACTAAGGAAACTCTTCGTGCGTTCATGCTTTGGAAAATCGAAAATTTGTACTGGTTCGTTTTCTTCAACAATATAGCCTTGATCCATAAATATGACACGATCTCCGACTTCACGAGCGAATCCCATTTCATGCGTAACGATAACCATCGTCATACCTTCTTTTGCTAACTGCTTCATTACTTCTAATACTTCGCCTACCATTTCCGGATCAAGTGCTGAAGTAGGTTCATCAAACAACATAATTTTTGGTTCCATAGCAAGAGCTCTTGCAATCGCAACACGCTGTTTTTGACCACCTGATAATGAATCTGGATAAATGCTAGCTTTATCTGCTAGTCCAACTTTCTTTAATAGTTCCAAAGCTTTTTCTTTTGCAGCTTCCTTTGAAGTATTTCGAACTTTTGTTGGTGCTAACATAATATTTTCTAATACTGTAAGATGAGGAAATAAATTAAAGTGTTGGAATACCATACCAACTTCTGTACGAATATTGTTTATATTCGTTTTCTTATCTGTAATATCAACACCTTCAATTAAAACACTACCATCAGTAATCGTCTCTAACATATTTAAACATCGTAGAAATGTTGATTTACCAGAACCAGAAGGCCCTATGACAACGACAACTTCTTTATGTTTAATCGTAATATTTATATCTTTTAAAACTTCTAACGCACCAAATGATTTTTTTAATTTTTCTACTTTTATCATCCTGTTGTCAGCCTTCTTTCAATACGATTTAATACTGCGCTTAACGATAACGTTAATATTAAGTAAATGAATGCTGCCATTAAATATGGCTCCCAAACAATATAGTATTGACCATTCATCGCACGGCTCCAATACATGATTTCTGGTGTTGCGATAATAGCAGCAATAGAAGACTCCTTGATTAATACAACAAATTCATTACCAAGTGGTGGAATCATTCTTTTAATCGCTTGAGGTAAGATTACATATCTCATAGCTTGTACATGTGTCATACCAAGTGATCTAGAAGCTTCCATTTGTCCCTTATCAATTGACTGTATTCCTGCGCGGAAAATTTCCGCAATATACGCTGCAGCGTTTAATGATAATGCGATAATTGCAGCGGCAATTGGATTCGTCTCTCCTATAAAGTAAGGTACTACCCCAAAATGAATTAATAGAATTTGAACGAATAATGGTGTTCCTCGGAAGAAATTGATATACCATACAAACGGTAAAGCTAACCATTTATTCGATTGCATTTTTCCTAATCCGATAAATAAACCAATAATTGTACCTAATACGATTCCCGCTAAAGATAGGGCAATTGTTAACAATGTGCCTTCCCAGAAAAATGGCAAATATTCTACGATTACATCCCAATTAAATCCCATCTAAATTCTTCCCCCAATTATCTAAAATTGCGTAACACTGGTGAGGTTACGCAATTTTTAGATTTCTATTTATTTTGTTCAGCTTTTAACGTTTCAAGATCAGGTTCAGTACCAAAATGTTCTTTATAAATATCTTCATAAGTTCCATTCTCAACAACTTCTTTTACTGCTTTATCTAATTTCTCTTTATATTTACTTCCTTTAGGTAACATTAAGCCGTAAAACTCTGCAGCAAAGCTATCTTTATCTTCAATTACGACTAATTTTTCATTCGGATTATTTTTTGCATATGTTTCTACTACTGCATTATCAGCAACTACAGCATCTGCTCCGCCACTTTTTAATTCAAGAATTGCTAGATTATTATTTTCGAATTTTTTAACATCCTTACTGTTTTTACCTAATAATGATTCAACTGCTTCTTGACCAGTTGTTCCATTTTGCACTGCTACGACTTTCCCTTTAAGATCTTCTGCAGATTTAATATCACTGCCTTCAGGTACTAAAATCTTATTTGTTGAAAGGAAATAAGGAACAGTAAAATCATATTTAATTTTACGATCATCATTGATTGTAATAGAGGACATACCAATATCAGCTAGCTTGTCTCCAACTTCTGCGAATAATGGGTCCCAACCAACGTTTACAATATCAATTTTCAATCCAGCTTCTTTTGCAACTGCATTTGTAAAATCAACATCGAATCCGACGATTTTACCTTTATCAAGATATTCAAATGGTGCATAAGCAGCATCTGTAACAACTCTTAAAGGTTTTTGATTTGCAGTACCACTTGTTTTTGAATCTTTTCCGCAAGCAGATAGAATCAGTGCTGTTGAAACAGCAAAAGCAAATGACATTTTTTTAAAGTTCTTCATTTAAATTCCCCCTATGTAATACTATCTTTTATAAATTTACTGATTTAATTAAATATATTGAAAATTTACTATATTTAGACTTTAAATAATTATATCTGTTCTTGTTTATTTATGCAATACCATGTCAAAGATTGTTAAACCCTACTATATTAATAGTATACACATACAAAAAAGCAGTTCTTTAAGAACTGCTTTAGAAAAATAGAATAGTAAATTTGCTTTATTATTTCATTCTAAAAATTTCACCGCGCGGGATAAATGGTAGTCTTGCACCTTGTGGCATAACAAAGGCATGTTCTCTTTTAATAGAAAGACGATCACAATATCCATCTGTAATAATGAGAATCGGCCCGTTTTTAGGGAAAACTTTTGCACTTTCAATCATATCAATACCAGGTTGAAGGATTGTACCACCTCTACCTTTTATTTTGACCTTCTCTAGTAAGGTTTCAGGATGTACGTATCCTTCATCGGGTGAGGTAGCATCACAAATAAACTTACACAATTTATTTACCTTATTAGATCTCAATTAAAGAATCATAGTAAAAACGACTGTCCAAAAAGGTGCAGCCGTTTCCGTTAATCTAGTATCCTATTTAATAATTGGATTAAAACTCAAATTTTACTGGTCTTAAAAATAAATTCACTAATGTTTCTTTAGCATCTTTTTCTTCAAATAATATTTCATATAAAGCAGAACTAATAGGGAGTTCAACGTCATATTTAACGGATAACTCTTTTAAAGCTTTTACTGTTGAAACACCTTCTGCTAATTTCTCAAATTTTTCACCTTGAGCGTAGGCTTGACCAAATTTACGATTATGACTATGCTCTGAAAACAATGTAGCTTCATAGTCTCCGAGATGACTTAACCCGTAAATGGTAATATCATTTCCTCCCATTGCTCTGACAAGGCGAGAAATTTCTCTGGTACCTCGAGCCATAAGTGAGCCTTTTAAACTACTATAATGTAGTCCATCTAACATGCCTGCTGCGATCCCCATAACATTTTTTGTAGCCGCTCCAATTTCATTTCCAGTAAGATCTTGCCCATAATAAAATCGAATTAAATCACTATTAAAAGCATTAACAACCTCTTTTGTTATTTCTATATTCTCTGAGCTAATGACCATACAATTCGGTATATCATTCACAAAATCCTGAACATGTCCTGGGCCTACCCATATAGCAACATTCACGTGTTTTCCGACTTCTTCACTAAAAACTTGAGTTAATCTTTTTCCACTATTTGCTTCGATGCCTTTCATACATAAAATGAACGTTTTTCCTTGAATACCACTTAAAGCATGTAATTGTTTTGCAAATGAACGTAACTCTTGTGCACTAATCGATATGATGATAGTGTCAGCAAATGAAACTGCTGTTTCTAATGAATTGTTCAATTCAATTGTATCTGGTAAAGAAAGGTATTCATTTTTTCGATTTTCTTTTAGTGAATGATAATTTCTAGAGTTTTCTCTACCCCACAACATAACCTGATGCCCAACTTTATTGATATACCATGCTATAAAAGTACCCCAACGGCCGCAGCCTAAAACTGCTATATTCATATAGATTCACTCTCCGATTTTCATTAGTAAATCTTGCTAAGATATTTTCTCTAAATATCTTTCTACATATTTAAATTTACTTCTACAAATAATCCTCTGCTTCCTGCTTTTAATGTATTACTTTAGTGGTCACTTTCATAATTCAGTTATTTGAACCACTTTTCAAATAAAAAAACCTTGAGAGAATTCAAAACACACGAGTCGTGTGAATAAATAACCCAAGGTCTTTTTAATTCTCCAACTAACTACTATTGAAAGTCGATTAAAGAACAACAATTAGATTTAGAGTATGCTATTTTTTATATTGTTATTGACGAACAGTAACTGCTTCAGGAGTTGTTGTGACTTTTAGACCGCTCTTTGTGACAACATCAAGTGAGATATAATATGTCCCGTCTGGGAGATCTGTCTTAGGTGCCCATTTAGTTCGAAGGGAATGCTCATTTTTCACTTCAAACGAATCGATCAAATCCCCATTACTATTTTTAATATTGATCGTCCAGTCTACTCGGTTATAAGCATAACTAATAATATTTGCTGGGTTGTCTTTGTTCACTTCGGTTACTGGATCTACATATGAAAATGAGATAACCATATATTCATTGATATAAGATGGATCTCCCCAAACTGTGTAACCCTGATTATATGCGTAGTCAGCACCCAGCACCACTACACTCTTCGGTTCATCATCTACAATGATTGATGTTTCCCCTCTTTGTAGTTCAATAAACTGACCATTGCACCAAATAATCCCAACATTATAACCACTTCCGTTTGTTGTATCTTCTGCTTTGAAGGAAATTTCATATTTCCCATCTTTTGGTTTTACTTGAATATCCGATACTGTTGGAGCAATCGAATCTACTTTTATCGGCAATTTTACTTCCTGAGGTTTAGCATTTTTATAATCTAAAGTAGTCTTAATAACATATTTGTAATCTCCATCAGGTACAATATTGCCATTTTGATCTTTCATATCCCACATATATCCGCCGTACATATAGTCTCCATACACCATAATGTTTTTTCGGAATTTCCATGGCTTGCCTGTGTATTCACTAAAGTCACCTAGATATTGAATCTTATTTTCATTTTTGTCTTCTATATACATTTCTGTTTTTTGTAAATTACGTAATGTAGTGAACGTAGCATAAGCACCATTTATATACATGTTTGGTGACACAGCTATATGGTTAACATCGAATCTTCCTGTAGATGGGTCGTATCCCATAGGGTAACGTTCAGACAATTCATCCCAAAGTGCCGTATAACCTAAAAATGCATCCTTATCCCATGCAGCTGGGTCAATATTTTGAGGATCATCCCATTCTCCGTTAAAGCCCATATATGGAACTGTTAAAGTTACTGCTTTACCTTTATCTGTTGGAACAAGTCTCACAAACCCTTCTACAAAACTATTTTTCTTCATTGTATGTGGCAATGATAAATCAACAGTAATGCTTTTAGTTTGACCTGATTTAATTTTAATACTAGTCCCATCTGTGTCAGTCACTTTTTTATCATTTACTTTCACTTCAGCACCTTTAACATGTTTACTAGTTAATGTTAAATATTCTTTGGAGTCCAATTTACCATCATTATCTAAATCAAATTCTTTCATTTCAGTTTGATCTGTCAGGATATCAACAAATACGTTGTATTCTAAATCTTTTTTATCTTTGTCTTTGCCTTTGTCTTTAGAATTATCAAAAGCTTCAAGCTCCAATTTGAAGCTTGTTTTTCCATTCGAAATTTCTTTTAAAGCAACTGCTCCTGCTTGTTCAAGTGGGGTATCTTTTCTAGTAATGATCGCAGGTGTATTAATAGCATTTTGAATCTGCATTAAACCAGACCCTTGAACTCGTGGCGAATAAGGTACTTGGTTGTTTGTTCGTGGATCCATAACTACGTTTGCCGTATTCATTAAAGCCAATTTTGCTTTCAATGCTGTATTTTTTGAATGAGAAAATCCTTTTTCATATAAAGCTTGTAGTAATAATGTTGAACCACCAGCTACATGAGGTGATGCCATTGAAGTACCACTCATAATCTCATAATCGTTTCCTGGCACTGTCGAGTAAATACTACCACCAGGTGCGGAAAGTTCTGGTTTAAAATCTAATGTATGTGGTGATCCAATCGATGAAAATTCAGACATTGAATTTTTATTTGAATTATCTACCCAAGTCCCTTTTGATAAATGCATTTTTACAACTTGTCCACTTGTCAACTTACTAACTAATGCGTCTCCAGGAACCTTACCAGTAGTTGCTACTGGGATTGAGTATGGACTTAACCCTAAGTAAGGATAATCTGCCATATCATTATTGTTACTAGGTGGAATGATGATTAGTGCTTTGGCACCTTTTCGCTCGGCATCATATTGAATAGAAGAATAATAGCTATATGTATCTAAAAGTTTCACTACTACAATTTTACCGTTTACGTCTTTACCGTTATAATCAGAAGCATTCGTTCCTTCACCTACGTAGACCATTTCATAATCTTCTCCAGGTGTTAAAAACTTGGATAATTTAAAGTTATAGGAGGATGGAAATTGAGTTTGATCTTGAAACGGTAATTGAATACCATTTGTTTCTGCTAATGTATTTAAATGAATTTTTGTATTTTCATAAGATGCGACTGAAATAGCGTAAGGACTGACTGATGGTTCACCAACGATCCCGATGTCAGGATTTTCTGCATATGGTTTTAAAGATGAAAATATTAATTCATTTTTTGTACTGTAGGATGCGTTACCACTAGCAACTACAACAAGTGAACCTTGCTCAGTTGCTTGACGAATTGTTTTTTGAATTGGGTCATTTTCTTCTCCAACATAGCCTGCATCAGTACCTAAACTCATGTTGATGACGTCTGCACCCATAGTGACCGCATGTTCAATTCCTGCGATGATATCATCCTCATATGCAGCACTACTATAATCTGAAAATACTTTTTCTGCTAACAATTGAACACCCGGTGCAATACCTTGGACTCCATCATTTGCCTCATCACCATTTGCTCCAACAGTACCAGCTACATGCGTACCATGGGAACTACCAGATCCACCTGGTATTACATCAGTATCATCATCTGCCCAATCATATCCTGTTGGAACTTTATCGCTATACCAAACATCGTTAACAGCGGTATCAGAAAATTTTTCTTTTAAGCCGTCTTGAGTTAATTTCACTTTTTGTTTGCCTTTATCAGTCAATTTCATATCTTTATGCGTATAATCAATCCCAGAGTCAATAATTGCAACAAGTAAACCTTCACCCTCATATCCATATTGATTCCACACTTTTTGAGCTTGTACTAATTCCTTACTTGCTCCCATAGAAGGTTTAAATGTTCTTGCAATATGTACATTTAATACACCAGGAATTGACTGTATTTCACTGACATTCTGAAACTCTGTTTCTAAGCTGAAACCATTAAACCCTTCGTAAAATCGTTGCTTAAGCTTATTTGGAGATTTTGATTTTCCAGTTGGTATTTGATTCATGACTTGATCCTGTTTTTGTTTAAATAATTCTTTTTTACTTTTTGTTGATTTTTCATCAGCTGAAGGTTCTTCGATTTCTACAATTACTCGGACTTTTTCATTCGGCTTATAGGCTTTAACTAATCCTTTTTCTTTTAGGTCTTTGTAACCTATTTTATCCTTATCATTACCAGCGGAAGCTTTTGCTTTATCTAAAAGTATTTGCCTCCCTTGTTTAACAATTTCTTCGATAGTTGGTGATGATACAGTGTTGTTTTCAGGGCTTTCAGCAATAACAGTAAATGGTGAGAATATCATAGATGTCAAAGTAGCAGTAGCAAGTACCTTTAAGGACTTGTTTTTAAAGTGCTTCATTCATTCCTCTCCTCTCGAATATGCAGTTAAAATTGTGCTCCAGAATCATCTGTAGCAATGTATTACTCAATAGAACAGTAAAACTACAAAAACTGAATGAATGATAGTGAGAAGGTGCTCTTGCCTTATACTTTTGAATTCGTCTTAAAGCAGTAAAATGAGCACTAAAGGAAAAAATAATAGTATATAAGAAGAATGTTTGATGTAATCATTGAAGGGGATAGGAAATGTTCAATAATATGTAAATCAAGTAGTTTTACATATTCATATTTTACTTGTCTACTGTATGACAGTAAATTGGGGGAATTATCTTGAAAAGCTACTATAATTGGCATGGTAATTCTGTCGAAATATGACATTCATTATTTTTTTAAGTAGAAATCCCTATGAAATTTCACCTTTTAGAATGATTTAATAAAGATGTATGTTTTAGAGTTTATTTAAACTTGGGGGAAATAGGTCTTTATCATTAGACAATTGAGAATAGCGTAAGTTTTTTGTCTAAAAATCTACAGCAAACGGAACTACTAGCTATAATTTGAAAAGGAATTTTTCAACATTATCCTTTAATTGAGACAAAATTAAAAGAGCAAACATAGAATGTGTTTACTCTTTTTTTACAGCTTTCTTCTATAAAACTAGGTTATCTAACAACCATATTTAATCTCGATTGTGTCATTGTTCCCAGCAATAATAGCAAAGTCACACATATTAACAAAAAGACCATTCTCAACCACACCGGGAATCATATTTAATTGAACTGTTAAGTCCTCTGGTTTTTCAATACTTTTCATATAGCAGTCTAAAATATAATTTCCATTATCTGTAATAAAAGGGGTATTATTTTTCAAACGAAGAATTGGATTGATTGGTCCTATTTTTTCAATCTGTTTTTTTGTCAATTCCCACCCAAATGGTATGACCTCTATCGGTAAAGGGAATGTACCAAGTGACTGAACAAACTTTGATCCATCTGCAACAATAATAAATTTCTCAGAAATGGACGCGATCATTTTCTCACGTAATAAAGCTCCACCTCCACCTTTGATCAATGCTAAATTAGGATTCACTTCATCAGCACCATCAATCGCTAGATCCACTTTACTTAACACGGAAAGATCCACTAAAGGTATTCCTAATTTAATTGCAAGTTGTTCAGTTTCTTTTGAAGTAGGTACGCCATTAATTTTTAATCCTTCTTTTATTCGTTCTGCAAGTTTCAAAATGGTCCAATAAACAGTTGAACCTGTTCCTAGCCCAACTATCATATTATCTTCAACAAATTCAACCGCCTTTTCACCAGCTAGTTTTTTACTGTCCATTTACACACCCCTAAAAAGGTCATTAGTATATTTAATACATTTTACTAAAACTTTCCTTATTACTTCAAATTTTCAAAAGATCAAATGTAAAATTTTTATTTAGGGTTACTTTTTATCGGTTCGCCCAAGCTTTAACTAAAAAATGACCAATCCCCAATAATATAAGGGGTATGGCCTTTTAAATGTCAGTAATGACTGAGAATAATTTACTTTGGTCCTTTTTCAAAAAGAATTAGAACTTTGTTAGTTTGCCAGCCAGTATATCCTAGTTGTCTTAGCATTGCATTGATATCCTCATTCCTTCCTGTTCAATGTCTCCAGAATTTTATCTATTTTAGCTTCTAAACGTTGTATTTCAAATTTTTTCTTTCTATTTTCAAAAAACAACCAAATAATAATGGCAATAAATAATAGTGGCTTTAAATAAATAAGAATTAGAAAAATATAATCTCCTGGGAACATTAAATTCATCCTCCTGTTAATTTACTTAGGTTTAGGTGTAATAATACTCGGTTACGATTAAATCTATCATGATATAAAGTTATTACTTGTTAATAAACGGATTAAACTAGCCTTTTTTTATTCTTCATAAATTAGTAACTTATCTTAGTTTCACTGCACTAATTACTCTTTTATTAAACAAAATCTCAAAAGTTAATAGACTATAGTTCTTTTATTTAATTGAACAATAATAGTCGGAAAGTATCAAATAAATTTTTAACTTTTCTGAAAAAATGCTTCAGAAAATTAATGTGGTATAATTTTTCTAATTTTTAAAATTTGTTTGAAAGTTGGTGGAGCAAGTGGAAAAGGAAGTAAATTTGAAGAAAAATATTGGCTTTTTCGTATCAACATCTCTAGTAATCGGCACAGTTATTGGTTCTGGTATTTTCATGAAACCAGGAGTGGTACTGTCATCAACAGCTAATTCCACAATGGCTCTTTTAGCTTGGATTATTGGTGGAATTATTACACTCGCTAGTGGTTTAACAATCGCTGAAGTAAGTGTAAAAATTCCAAAAACGGGTGGATTATATGCCTATATTGAAGAAGTATATGGCGAGATGTGGGGCTTTTTATGTGGTTGGGTTCAAACGCTAATATATGGTCCTGCAGTAATGGGCGCACTTAGCCTATATTTTGGATCGTTACTTGCAGATTTCTTAGGATTTGACGATAGTAGTAAAGTTCTTATTGGTATTCTAACGATTATTTTATTAGGATCATTAAATTTACTTGGTACACATTTTGGTGGATTCATCCAAACAATCTCAACAGTTGGAAAACTTGTACCGATTATTCTTATTGCTGTATTTGGTATTTTCCAAGGAGATGTAACTGTCTTTAATGCTGACAGCGGCAGTACTACTCAAACGATTAGTATGGGTGCAGCTGTATTAGCAACACTATGGGCATATGATGGTTGGATGAACGTTGGGTTTATGGCTGGAGAAATGAAGAATCCATCAAAAACTTTGCCTAGAGCAATTATTTCTGGAATTCTGATTGTTATTATAGCTTACTTATCTGTAAATATAGCGATGCTTCATTTATTACCTGCCAAAGAAATTGTTGAATTAGGTCCGAATGCCGCAACTGCTGCAGCAACATCAGTATTTGGTAATTTTGGTGGTAAACTTCTTGCAATTGGTATTTTAGTATCAATCTTTGGATGTTTAAATGGTAAAATTCTTACATTCCCACGTATTACTTTTGCTATGGCTGAGAGAAAAATGATTCCGGGTGCAAAGTTTTTATCAAGCATTCATCCTAAATTTAATACACCTGTTGGATCAACAATCATACAAATTATAATCGCTTTAGCAATGATGATTTTTTGGAATCCTGACCGTTTATCTGATATGGCAATTTTCGCAGTATTTTTATTTTATGGTCTGGCATTTAGCGCTATTTTCATTTTACGTAAAAAAGAGAATAATGATAAAACTTTATATAAAGTACCTTTATATCCTTTAACGCCAATCGTTGCAATCGTTGGTACACTTTATATAATTGTTAGTACTTTAATTAACTCACCAGTAGATGCATTGATTTCAATTGGTATCGCAATTATTGGTTTACCAGTTTATTTTAAATTAAAAAGCAATTATAAAAATGAACAAAAGAGTAAGGCAAGTTAATCTTACTAAAGTGTAAGCAATTATAAATCTCAAGCCCCTTCAAACATTATTTTGAGGGGGCTTTTCTTGTTTTCATAGTGTTCTAGTTTATTTGTTTTCATTCGTTTTTTTATTTAATATAACCCATTCTATGATGATTACATTTATGATTAAACCTACCCAAATATTTACATTTAACACTTCTTCTATCATTTGCTCTCTTCCCCCTGGCAAAGAAAAACCATTTAACAAATAGTAGGCTAAAAGTAAGATTGGTACCGTTAACCTTCCACTTACAGCTACTAAGGTAACACCAAAACTACGAATCATCCATTTTCTATGTTCAGAATACTTTCTTTGTTTAGCCGTTACATATCCCTTTACAGTCGTAAATATCCAAATAATCGTTAATGCAACAAACGATGTTGCCTTCGCAAAATTATCAATATATAAAATAATAACAAAAGCAAGTAGCCCACTTATTAAAACACTGCTTATATAAACTTTTCCGATTATACGGTGTAGCTTAGGTTTTTCTTTTCTGATCCGAGCATTTAATTGAAGAAAACCTGTTAATAAGGCAATCGTGGCAAAGAATATATGTAGGATTAGTGCAGGATATTGAATTGATGAAGAATCAATTTGTATTCTACTATTAGTAGGATTTATTGTTAAATAAGGTGTTATAAAAGGGATCATAACCCCAATAGATACGATGAGTAAAACCCACCAGCTTTTTTTAGATTTCATGCAATATTCCCCTTTGATTGTTCGATACTTTCATACTATAAAACTATTATGAACTCTTCATGAACAAAGATAATTAGTTTTAAATTACTTGAAATATGCTCTGTTAAAAAGCATTTTAATTTATATACATCTTAGCTAACCTACTAATATGCGAGGGTTGAATTTCTTCAATCTGTGCATGAGAGGTTTTTACCCATCCAAAGACTTACGTTTGGTGATAGGCGTCTTGCCCCCCTACAAAAAACAGCTTATATATTTGCAATTCTATTGAAATCTCTTGTAATAAAACAAACAGACCATACCCAATATTGGTATAGTCTGTTTTGCATTATTACTATTTTAGATAAAGTGAAACTTTTTAAGTTTACGTAGTTGCCAGTTTTGTCATCTATTAATATTTAACTTTACGATAATATCTTCTTAGCTCTAATGGATGATTTCTTTCCCGCTCAAGATAAACACTTATTCGGCTCAAGACCGCCCAGTTGATACTCACGGCAAAATGTTTTCTAAATTCTTCACTAATCCCATCAAGAGTAAAGTCCTTAGTATCTATAATCGTTAAGTTGTTTGTAATTTTTTCAGCAAATCTCTCTACTCGATCTACTAATGGCCTTGTTTCATCTTCACCTTTTAATAAAATTACACTGGTATCTTCCACAACTAGTTCAAGCGTTCCATGGAAAAACTCGGCGGCATGAATAGACTTTGCATGGATCCATTGCATTTCTTCTAATATACACATCGCATATGAATAAGTGTTTCCCCATAAGTTTCCTGCACCAACCATCATATGGTATTCTGTGTCTTTATGTTTGATCGCAAAGTCCTCTGCTTTTTGATCGAATGACTTAACTGCGCTTAGAATCGCTTGCGGGAGCAAAGATACTTCTTTCGTAAATTGTTCATATTGAGGAAACTCATTATTGTTATACATAAAGCGGAAAACAAACATATAGAGAAGCATGAAGAATGTATCAAAAGAATGTTTTTCTGAACCTGTTGTGATGCAAAAATCCACCATTTTTGTTAATGGAGTATTTGGCTCAGCTACTAAAGCAATCGTAGTTGCACCCTTTTGACGACAATACTCAACAGCCGCAATCGTATCTTCAGTTGTTCCAGATACTGATGTAAAAATACAAACAGAATCTTCACTTAAATGTTTATGGTTCATTACGATAAATTCTGCAGCAATTTCCGCATGAACATGAATAGTAGACTGCGATTTTAATATGTATTCATAAGGATACATCATAGCGATTGTTCCGCCGGCACCAATCAAGAAAATATTACTGTAACCTTTATGACAAATGTGATCAACAATTTCTTCTATTTGGCTTTGAAATGATAGACCTTCTTTTTCTACCAACTTTACAAATAACTCTTCATCAAATTTTAACATAAGCTTTTCCTCCTTAAATTGAATCGTTTATCGTATGATCCTTATGATTTTTAACATTTACTCCATATTTTTTTTCCCAGTAAAAATAGACTGGTAGACCTGTTGCGATGACAATAAATGCTGCGATCATACCTTGTATAGGTGCCCAAGTAAAAGTTCCCCAAGCAAGCCATGATGCGCCAAGAATAGCCAATATTGTCGTAACTCTCCAAACCGGCATACGATAAATTGGTTTATAATCTTCTCTCTTACGGCATTTGTATACCGCTACAAAATCCATAATATTAATCATTAATTGAGTAAGAGTGAAATATCCGAGTAATGCAGTTAAATTACTAGAACACACAAGAATACACGCATATAGTACTTGAACGATGATTGAAAAGCTTGGCGTTTCATATTTTGGATGAACCTGAGCAAAACGTTTAAAAAATAGCCCGTCCTTTGCCATTGCATATTCCAATCGAGGCTGAAACATAATGCAAGAGCTTAATGATCCTAAAATAACAATGATGGCTGTTACAGCTACAAATGACGATGCAATATCAGATAAACCAGGGATATACTTAATTGCCTCTGAGACAGCTGCATTTGAGCTCATTAAATTTTCAAAAGGCATTAGGCCAATAATACAAACAGCAAGAAGTGTATACAAAATCATGACAATAAATACAGAACTAATTAAAGCGCGAGGTAGAACTTTACCTGGATTTTTAAATTCTCCAGCCATAAAACATATGGCCGCCATTCCTGTGTAAGCCCAAGTAGTCGCAGACACGCCACCGATTAAACTTGTTTCCACTTCTCCAGTTGTTGGCGTATAAAAATAATTTCCAGTATTCATGTACATAAATCCTAAAAAAATAACAATTAAAAAAGGAATGATTTTAATCGCAGTGATGATTACTTGAAAAATTCCTGCTACCTTTACACTTCGATAATGAATAGAAGTAATGATGAGAATAATAGCTATTCCTAATAATTTACCTGCCATTCCAGAGAAAAATGGAAAAAAGGTAGAAACATAAGAAACAATCGCTAAAGCCATAATGGCAATTGAAGGTGGATCCAAGGCCCAAAATGCCGCCCAACCATAAAGGAATGCTAGCGGTCTCCAACCCGCTTTATTCAAATACACGTAACCACTTCCGTTTTCAGGGTAAGCTGTCGATAATTCAGCTAATACCATAACTTGAGGAATTGCAATAATTCCACCGATAATCCAAGCTAAAATAGCGATTGAAGGTGTTCCAGAAGCTTTTGCAACATCTCCAGACGAGACAAAAATACCTGAACCTACAGTTGTTCCAACAGCAATAGCTAAAGCAGACCAAAAACCCAGCTTTCGTGTAAGCGTGCCTTTACTCATATTGAGTTCCTCCCAATTTAAATTACAAGATTCGTAATCTCGTATAATCTAATAAACATTTAAAAATTGGTTGCCGTATTGTATGGTTTGAAGAATTGTTTCGATGTTTTGCAAAGTATTTCATTTTCTTGGTCTAGCATTTTCTAAATCGCTTTCATTATGGTTTATTAATTTTAAACCTTCATATTTTCTCATTCCTTTCATTAAAACATTTATTTGTTATGTCTTGTATTATAATAAATTATAACAATAAACACAATTAGAATATTTAAAAAATTCAATACAGAAAGCTACCATAAAAATTCTTCACATAAAAATAACACGATTTCATGTCCTTTTTATTTAAAAACGATGGCACCGTTTTCTAAAAAAAGAACAGGGTAAACATGAGTTTCCATAGTTAGAGCCCTATTTTTAGGATTTGAAACAGGAAAAAACCTCACACTATTAATCTTGTTAAAAGGAGTGAGGTTTTTTCTTATATTTTTTTTAAGGTTGTACTACGTTCAAATAACGTGGTGTCGCATTGATCTTCAGACCTGTTTCATCTTTCATTTCACAGGTCACTTTATAATTACCGCTAGGTAGATCAGCAGAAGGAGTCCACTCTTTTAAAACAGACTCGGTATTTGCTTCTGACCATGTTTCGATTATTTTTCCTTGAGGATCTTGGATTGTAAAGGTCCAGTTTAATTTTTTAATTCCTACTCCCAAAATATATCCAGGTTCTTGTGACGATATCGGTCTTTGCCATACATCCAATACTGATAGGAATAATTCCTCTTTTAGATTAGAGCGATCACCGAAAAATTCATAACTGACATTACCTGCCCAGTCAAATGCCATTACGATTACACTTTTCGGTTCTGCATCAACGATTAAGGACGATTGAGTTGAAGAAATAGCTTCATAATTGCCATCGATCCAAACATAAGATTTTGTTAAGCCGCTTCCTCCCGCATTATCCGACATGTCCCAACTAATCTGATACTTATTTTCTAGTGTTTTGTTTACTTGAATATTTTCTGTTTTTGGTGCGACAGAATCTATATTAATAGGGTACTTAATCTTTTGCGCCCTAGCTCCCTCATAATCTAATGTGCTCTCTATTATATATTGATACTTTCCGTCTGGAACCACTTTTCCATCTTCTGATTTCAAATCCCATGTATAACCACCATAATAAAATTCGCTGTTAGACATTACATTTTTACGAAATTTCCATGGTTCTCCTGTTTCAGTAAATTCGCTGTAATCTCCAAGTTGACGAACTCGATTCCCTGATGCATCTTCAATGTACATGTTTACCCGTTTTACATTGCGCAAAGCAGTAAAAATTGAGTAAACACCTTGATTCGCTGCATATGGTGAGTTGGCCATTCTTTCTTCTATGAATGATTTAGTCTCATAATCATAACCAAGTGGTTTCTCTGGATTACCAAGCCAGTTATCACCATAGTCCGTAAATAGAGCTGTTTCTTGTAAAAATGAATTTTGGTTCCACATCGGTGCATCTAAGTTCTGAGGTTGATCCCAGTCTCCATAAAATCCCATATACGGAATTGATAAAGACGGAATCGAAGTTTGTTTACCATTTTTCGGAACAAAGCGAACAAATCCCTCAACAAAAATATTTTTCTTCAATCCATTTGGTAGTTTAATATCCACCACTAAATCTTGCAGATGACCTTTTTTCACTGTAAAGGTGGCAGGTTTTGTATGGCTAAAATCTTTTCCGTTGATCTTCGCTGTTGCTCCTTCGATCCGCTTACTGTTTAGCTTTAATACTTCCATCGTCTTATCGTTTTCCCCATCACGATTTATATCTACTTCTTGTTGTTTTGTATCATCTGTTAAAAGATCTAAATACACATCATAGATCATCTCGTCTGGAGAAGATTTTCCAGCTAACGCTTCAATCTCAAGGCTAAATTTCATTTTATCTTGCTTAATCTCTTTTAACTCCACTGCAGCTGCATTTTCTGGTTTAGCAAACTTATCTTTTACTAATACAGGTGTTTGCAGTGCATTAGCTATCTGCATCATCCCTGCCCCTTGTTTACGTGGCGAATATGGAATTTTCCCCTCTGTTGCAGGATCCATTACGATTTGAGCTGTATTCATTAAAGCTGTTTTCGCTTGATAGATAGCATGTGAACCTTTGGTGACTCCTTTTTCGTAAAGCGACTGTAGTACCAATGCTCCTGCACCCGCTACATGTGGTGAAGCCATCGAAGTTCCGCTATAGGTATCATAATTGTTATCATAAACAGTAGAATAAATCTTACCACCAGGTGCGGTGATTTCAGGCTTAAAATCAAGAGTATGCGGTGCTCCATACGATGAGAATCCAGACATTGTCCCCTTGTTTTTATTATCAATTCTCGTTCCCTTACCCGCTCGAACCGTAATCTTTTCACCATTTTTCAATCGCTGAATCAAAGAATTACCTTCGGCGATCTGTATAGTAGCTGCTGGGATGGCAAAAGGATAAAATTGTAATCTAGCATAATCTCCTTTTTCCGCTAAAGGAACCACAATCACTCCTTTTGCTCCCCTATAGTAAGCATTCACTTGTATGGAGGATTCACTACCATCATATTCTGGTTCAGCCACCACGATTTTGCCTGTCACATCTTTTCCTTCGAAATCCTCATAACGACCATAACCTACATAAACTAACTCAATCTCTTCATCTTGAGCAAAGATATCTGCCAAATGAAGACCTGGATGGCGTTGGTAAATAAGTGATGTTCCATCTGAAAGAGCAAGAGTGTCCATATGAACTTGATCATTTTCATAAGAAGCTACTTGGAAAGCATATGGACTGGAACCAGGTGCTCCTACTACTCCAATATCAGGATTTTGAGCAAAGGGGGAATGATTATATTGGGAGGAACCACTTTTGGTACTGTAGAATGCGTTCCCACCTGCTGCTACCACTAATACCCCTTGCTCTGTAGCAGTACGAACTGCCTTTTGAATCGGATCTTCTTCATCCACAAACGCACCGTCAGTGCCTAAGCTTAAGTTAATGACATCGGCATCCATTTCAATTGCATGATTGATTCCAGCTATAATATCGTCTGCATATGCCCCCTCCCAATTCACATCGGAAAAAACTTTTTCAGCTAAAATCTGCACATCAGGTGCAATCCCTTTTACTCCGTCTACTTCATCTGTCCCATTAGCTCCAATTGTTCCTGCTACATGCATTCCATGTGATGAAGCATATGGGAGAACATCCTGATCTCGGTCAGCCCAATCGTAACCAGCTGGTACTTTATCTGTATACCAGCGATCATTTACTGCTGTTTCGGCTAATTTTGCTTCTATAGTTGAAGAAGTCCACTTGGCTTTCTTTTTTCCATTGCCAGACATCGTTAAATCTTGATGGCGATAATCTACTCCCGTATCTATAACCGCAACTAGCATTCCTTCACCATGATAGCCTAATTCTTCCCAAACTTTTTTTGCTTGTACCATGGATTGGCTAGAACTCATCGTTTGTTGATAGGTTTGTGCAATTTTAACACGCGCCACTCCAGGTAATTTTTCTATTTCTTTGATATGTTTGAACTCAGTATCCATACTGAAACCATTAATACCTGTCACAAAGTGATGCCGTTCTTTCACTTTCCATTTTTTCGTTTCTTTAAAGTCTTTTATCAATGATTGCTGATCTTGCTTTAATTTTTTCTTTTCAGTTGCATTTCCTTTGGCTATGGGTACAGGTTCTCCTGTCATTTCCACAATCACTCGGACCATATCATTTGGAGCATATTGAGTATCAACTGGCTTGTGGGCTTGGTCTACATCCGACTGAGTTTTGTCAGTCTTTTGATTCTTTAACCAACTTTTTTCACTAGCTTGCTTAATGAAAGTTTGTACTGCTGCATCGTCTGTATTTAATGATTCGGTTAAAGTATCCTTCGTTTCCGCAAAAACTGTGAATGTTGAAAGAAGTAAGGATGTTACAGCTGCAGTAGTCATCACTTTAAATGCCTTCAGTTTACTCTTGGTCATTAACATTGCTCCTTTTTATTTGATTAAGTTTTATATTTATTTCACTACTTTTATGAGATTAGTAATTTAATAAAATGTCAATTTACTAACCATTCTGAGTAAATAAATACTAATTGAATTGTACATACACCATAATTCACTGTAAATTGGGGGATTAAAGATAGTTAGATAGACTTATATATTAAAAATTTCGGTTAAAAAAATCGTCAATAAAACAATAATAAAATCGAATTTCAAGTTATTAACAGGAAAAATATTTTAGATTTTTGAATTTAAAATTAAAATTCGGGGGAATATCGAATGGTGTGTAAATAGTGATGCGTCATCATGTGTTGTTGTAGTGATATGTTGATTACTGTTGAGGAGAATGATATTAAGATGTTGTTAAACTGATATTATATGAAATTGTTGACTCCTTGCTCGATTCAGTCAACTTAGACTTAAGTTGCATCATATTTAAGCATGAGTGTACAAATTACAGCATGTTTTATAAGCTGTTAGACTATAAAGAAATGCCTTACCACAAAAAAAACCTTGTTAATTCTTTTTTGAATTAACAAGGTCCTTTAATGAACGAAAAAATATAATATTCGTTACTTATCTCATTAAAAAGTGAAAAATCAGCTTATTCGGACAACCCAACTCATGTAAAACTCATTTAACGACAATAGATATTTCAGAGTATCCATGATTTGTCTTATGAACTTCGATAACCGCTGGCATTGCGTCTTTTACATCTTGAACGTGTGAAATAACACCAATTAATCGACCAGACTTTTGGAGTTGGATGAGTGTGTCAATTGCTTTTGCAAGTAACTCATCGTCCAATGAACCGAAACCTTCGTCAATAAACAATGTATCAATTGAAACGCCACCTTTATGAGCCTGGATAATATCCGCCATACCAAGTGCTAAACAAAGTGAAGCATTAAACTGTTCGCCCCCTGATAAGGTTTTAACATCTCTTGCAAGACCAGTATATGAATCATACACTTCTAGTCCTAATCCACTTTGTTTTCTTCCTTTTTCAACTGAATCTTTTCTTTGTAATTGGAATTGTCCATTTGACAGATGATCCAAGCGTACATTGGCAGACTCAATAATTTGCTCAAAGTAGTCTAAAAGTACATAACGTTCAAATGAAATCATTTTTTCATTATCACCTTTAGTAACTTTATAAAGATCATTTAATCCAGCCAATTTCTTTTCTGTTTTCACGTATTCTTCCTGATATGTTTGTAAGTCTATACGTAATTGTGATAATCGTTTAGATAATTCTTGAATTCGAATGACATCATTTAAAATATTATCGGCTTGTTGAGCGATTAATTGCAACGATTGCCTTAATTCATTCTCATCGATTTTTTCTTTTGATTGCACTTGTTTTTCGAGAATGTCTCTTTCAGTTATTATTCTCTGACTATTTTCTTCATACTTTGAAATGTCATTTTGATATTCATCAATAAACTGAATTAATTCAATGGCAATCAAAAACTCTTCTTCATGACTAAACTGATACTCACTCAATTTTTCTTTATAGGAATTCTGTGAAATTTTGATTTCAGAAGTTAGGCGATTTATTTCATGTTCAAGATGAGAACAAGTTGTTTCTTTAATGGTTTTTTGTTCTGAAAGTCGTTTGTAACTTCCTTCAATTTCTAGTATTTCTGATTGAAGTACCTGTATATTTTTTTCGTATTTTTGTACATCTTGATTCCATGCTTCATAAGTTCTAGTCGTTTCAGGTAACATCGTCTCAATTTGAACTTTTTCAACTTTTAGTTCATTGATTTTTGTTGAGCACTCTGATACAACATTACCTAATTCAGTTGCCTTTATTGTTAAACTTTCAATAAATTGCTCTTTTTCTTTTAAAGCTTTTTGAATTTTTTCAAAGGATTCTTTTCGTTCTGAAATACTTGATAAGTTCGCATCAATCTCTTTAAATTCATTAGCTAATAAACGTAGACCTTCATTTGAAAATTCAAAAAATCCATGTTCCTCGATAAACGATTGTTGATCAAGTTGGATTGTATTTTCTAAATTTTTAATTTCACCATGCTTTGTTGCTAATTGGTTTTGTAAGGTAGTTACTTTAGCTTTTAACACCTCAACTTCATGTTCATTTACATCGCCTGCAAATTTTGCAATTGAAGGGTGGTGGGTACTTCCACAAACTGGACACTCTTCTTGGTCTTTTAAATCCTTTGCTAAATATGCTGCTCTTTGTTGTAACATGTTCATTTCTAAATTATTTAATTTATTTACATGTTCTTTTAAAATGGCATCATTAACGTCATAATCTTTTAACTTTCCATCTAAATCGTTTTTTGCAAAGACAATTCTTTTTGCGAAGCCACCTTTTTGATGTACTTGCTGTTTCAATAGAGTGATTTGATTCCACTGTTCATAAATACCTTCAAATTTAATAAACTCGTTTTTTAATTGATAAAGCTCTTCATTTTCTTTCGTTATTTGATCTCGAAGTTTTTGTCCATCTAATTCAAGTTGCTTTAACTGTTTGGTTTTCATTACATAAATCTCTTCAAGTTTTTGATAGTTCATTATACTATCTTTCAGTTCTAATAATTGACTATAACGATGTTCAAAAGTTGATAACTCTTTATTTTTTTCAGGAAGTGTATCAACTTTTAATGAAATCGTTTCGATTAATTGAAGGATTTCGGTTAACGAATGATGTTCTTTTTGTAATTTTTCTTTAGCTTGTACAATCAAATCGTTCAGCTTGGCAAGTTCATTCTTTTGTGGCAGTACCTTTTCTGCTCTAGTAGCCATTGATAATTTTGATTTCTTTTGATTAATTTCTTCTTGTTGATCATTTAATAATGTGATCAATTCATTTAACTCTTGCAATCTGTGAATGTTTTTATTATGCGTTTCAGCAGCATATAATTTTTGTTGGAGAACTTCTTTTTGAGCTTTTTGTATTTTTTCTTTCTCTTCAAGTTGCTTTATTTCTTCGTCAATTGTTGTAATATGTTCACCTAAAATTTCATTAACGATATGAATGTTTATTTGAGCATCCTCAGTAATATTAATACCTTTATCTAATAGCAAATCTTCTATCGTTTCTAATTTAATGACAATTTTTTGCTTCAGATTTCTAAAATTTGATTCCATTTTAGATCTTGCAATTCCAATTGTATCTTTGACTTTATCGAATAATTCTGTTTTAAAGATTTTACGTAAAATCTCTTCTTTTTCCTTCGTATCAGAAACTAATAATTTCCGAAATTCACCTTGAGGGAGTAGAACAATTTGTTTAAATTGATCTGCATTAATCCCCAGTAATTCCTCAACCTTTTTATTAACAATCGTAGTTTTATTAAATTCTTGACAGTATGGAACTTTTTCACTATTTTCGATTTTATAAAACTCTATTTTGTCACCTGTAATACCTTTATTTTGCTTCTTTTGATGACCTTTTTGCCTAAAGATATTGTAGTGCTTTCCTTTCAGTTCAAATGTTAAGTCAACACTTGTATATACTTCATCATCTGCAAAATGGCTTCGTAATAAAGTTTGGTCGTTTCGGTTTTCACCACTCGCTTCACCATATAGTGCAAAACAAATACCATCAAAGATTGTAGTTTTACCTGCTCCGGTCGGACCAGTTATAGCAAATAATCCTTTTTCATTTAATTGATTAAAATCTACATGGATTTTGTCCTTGTATGGACCAAATGCATGTAAAATAACTTCTAATGGTCTCATTCTTATTCTCCCTTTACAAAAATATCATGTAGTATTTCTTTCATAAATTCTTCATTTTCTTCACTTAATTCATCATTTGTCATTTCTTTATAAAATGATTGATATAGCTCAAGTTGATTTTTTGATTGTTTCTCAACGTATTTTTTACTTTCTATCGTGCTCTCAGCATTAATTCTTTTTCTACTGACATGCATAGCATTTGGGTAAACCGTTCGGATTTGTTCCATCGGTTGTACGACCATATACTCATCGGTCAATTTTACGAAAACATAATCTTCATTGATTGGCTGCTTCCTTATTTCTTCAATCGTTCCTTCAACAGTTCTCAAATCACGCTTAGGATTAAAGTCTCTTTTGGTTACAGATACTTCACCTTCACCATTTAACTCAACAATTAAACATCCTTTTTTATGGTTTTCCTCAGAAAGAGAGTACTTTAAAGGAGATCCTGAGTATCGAATAGATTGATTTCCAACATAATGCGCACGATGTAAGTGACCCAATGCTGTGTAATTGAAATGTTGGAAATTATGGTGAGATACGTATTCAGCACCACCAATTGCTAAAGTACGTTCGCCTTCAGTTTCTTCATCAGATGGCTGTCCATTATTCGTCACAAATGCATGTCCGACAAAAACATTTCTTGCTGAAGAATCTAATTCTTCATCTCTAATTCTATTAATGATTGCTTTCATCGCATCATCATGTGAATGGATATCATCATTTTGTAATACATAACGTACAATACTTGGTTCTACATAAGGAATTAAATAAAAATGAACTTCTCCAAATTCATCGTTCATTATGACCTTCTTAAAAGGGGTTTGAAATTTCCCTACAATATGAAGGCCTTCTTTTTCCATAAAACTGCTTCCAAATTCAACTCTTTCAGCACTATCATGATTCCCAGCAATAGCTAGTATTGGTGTGTTTAATTCTATAACAATTTGATGTAATACTTCGTTTAATAATTCAATGGCTTCAGTTGGAGATATACTCTTATCATATAAATCGCCAGCAATGATCACTGCATCTGGATTTTCTTCTTCAATGATATTAATAAATTCTTTTAAAATATAACGTTGATCTTCTGTCATATGAACACCATGAACAATTTTTCCAAGGTGCCAATCCGCTGTATGAATAAATTTCATTTTTTACACCTCATTTGAACTTCTAGTTTACTCTATTTTACATCAACATACGAACGTTTGTATGCTTTTTTCATTTGAAGTTTAAAAAATGGATTATAGTGGTCAAAATAATTGAAATACTATAATATATCATTCAAAATATAATTATTAGATTCTAGGGAGGCCTTTATGGAAAAAATTATTGATGTAAAAAAATATGAGGAAGTTATTAGTAGTGAAAAACCAGTAGTCGTAAAATTCTATGCTACATGGTGCCCAGATTGTTCACGTCTTGATGCGTTTGTTGGAGAAGTAATTGAAGAGCATCCATCGTTTGAATGGTATACGATGGATCGAGATGAGTTCCCAGAAATCGCTAGTGAACAACAAGTTATGGGAATTCCTAGCTTACTTGTTTATCAAAATGGAGAAAAAATTGGTCACTTACATAGTGCCAATGCTAAAACGCCAGAACAAGTTGAAGAATTTTTAACGAAATTCGAGTAATTCAGTAAAATAGGAATAGAAATTACCTAAAAAACCTGCTCTTATCGTAAGTGCAGGTTTTTTTACATGGTTATAGGCAATTTGGACTTGAATAGATGCATATACATCACTTGAGGTGGTGTAATATGCTAAACATGATAGAAGATGTTGTTAGATTTCCAGAAAAAATAACAGACGGTAGAACGATTACTCGAGTCTTTAAAACATACCCATATAAAATTTACCAAGCAAATTCTGTTTTAAGTGGTATAGATTATGGATTTTCCGACCAGGAAGGCATGTTCTTTAGAACGACAATTGATACATACGCTCAAATCAAATCACCTTATGAAGTGCATGTCGTCATAACATTTGGATATCGTTCTAGAGAGTTTGATAAAGCAACTGACGCGACGATTAGATATACATTATTTTTACAACAAGGATATTGTCTATTGTCCTTTTGGGTGTTATCCATAAAAGTTCTTTATAAAATTTATGTTTTGTATAATCAATTTAAAAAACACCCTAGTTGGAATATAGATAAACTATATAACAAATAAGGTGTTTAAAATTTAAATTTGTTTACGTTCATGTAAAAAGATAAATACATTTTTACAAATGCTATACCATACATATCCGACTAACCATCCAGCGACAATATCCGAAAAATGGTGAACGTGTAAATAAATTCTACTAAATGAAATTAATACAATAATGGCTAAAGCAGTTATTTGAATGATTTTTCTTTGTTTTAATAAATTAGTATCTAAGATGATCAAGATGAAACTTAATGTTAAGAAAAAGCTTGTTGCCATTACAGCATGACCACTTGGAAAACTAAATCCGTCTTCTACATAATACATTGCTGCTGGTCGTGGTCGTTCATAGATACCTTTGACGATTTGAACTACTAATCTAGCAGTAAGCAAAGTGATTAATAAGTAAATCCCTGTCCAAATACGTTTACGAATAATAGAAAAAATTAATAAAACTACAGCAAAACTTAGATACATTTTAGAAGAACCAAAGTCTCTTAAAAAATAACAAAATGAATCTAGGGCATCTAAACGCACCGAAACAAAAAAGTCAAAAAATGCATCGTCGATTGTTTTGACCATACTCGTTTTATAAATCAATCCTAACAAAACAAATAACAAAATTGCAGTAAAAACGGTTATCCAATTATTTTTTTTCATAAACTCCCCCGACTTAAAAATAGATAGGTCACCCGCTTGTACTATTAAATACATAGAGAAAAACGACGAGAGCACCCGTCGCCACTTTCATGACTATTCATCTTCTTCGTCAATTTCATCAATCATACATTTTTCCAATAAGTATTCAAAAGTAATATCGGCCAATTCTTCAATTTCCTCTTCTTCAGGCACATATCCTCGCTGAATGAGCTGTTGATAGAAAAATTCTGCAATTTCTTCCGTATCAATCACTACTTCAATTTCTTTCACTAGCATCACCCCTTACTAGTTAATATGTTCAAAATGAGAAAATATGAAAAAAACCTTTCCAAGCACTTAAATTATTAATATGTAACCTTTAGCATAATACAACAAAGACAAGCATATATTCAAATAAAACATGTTAAAGGAGAATGATTTCAATGTTAAAAGTGGACAAGCAATCAAACTCAAGTTTAAAAATGAAAGAACTAATGTTTAATGAAGAATTATTTGAAGCAACTGTAGAAAAATTTACTTCTGTTATCTTTTTCATTTTAATAGGGTTAGGCATACCTTTTATGATTCATATAATTCTACAATTATTGTAGAATATCCTCTCTCAATTTGTTTTCTTTTCTGAAAATTTATTTAAATTTTTTAAAACAAGATCCATCACGATTTTATATTCTTCATCTTGAAAAATAGAATATAGAACAGCATAATCATTATATATATCTAATAGCCCATCTATAATTTCTAATTTCGTCGTCTTATTTCTATTTTTATTAAAATCATTCATTGAACGAAGCTTTTCTAAGTCTAATTTTGTAATGCCATTTTTATCATTTCTAAGTTTTTTTAGAATTGTATTAGCAGTTTGTGCTGTCGCAATTAAGGTTAAATCAGTCTCATCTGCTTCTAACCATTCACCATCTGTTATACGGGCAAGTTCATAAATTGTGTCTTCCCAAGCATCATTTTTATAACGCCAAACCTCTGTACGATAACCAACAATTCGAAAAATCTCTTTTTCATATCCATTCACCTGAACTAAATCCCCAAAAGAAAATGAATAATTTACCTCAATCCACTCTTTTTCAAGTTTTTTGCCATCATATTCATTCAGAAGCTGAAGAGTATTTTCAACATACAAACCATCATGATTATTCACTTCGTAAACAAATATGCCGTCCATCAGTTTGATATTTGTAATCTTACCGACAGTCCCATATAACGTTATCACGACAATATCATCTACGTTATATTTAGGTTGTTTTTTCTTTGTCATCCTCTTTAACCTCCTTCTACATCCGTCGTGGCTCATACGTTTTTACTGTATACTATGCAAAAGCACAATAATTGTCTGTCATTTTCCAATCAAATAAAAAAAGGGAATAGCCTATTTTGAAAAGTGGAGGCGACTGGTCAGCTCCGACAAGCATAAGACAAGGAGCAGTAAAGGTGCTTTTTACCTTTAATGGTCCTTGGCTTATGGCCTCGAGGAGCTAGGAGCCGGAACTAGACATTTGAAAAGTGGAAGCGACTCGCTCTGCCCCGACAAGCATAAGGCGAAGATCAGTGAAAGTTGCTTTTTAACTTTCATGAGATTTGACTTATGACTCGAGGGGCAAGTCGCTGGAACTAGACATTTGAAAAGTGGAAGCGACGCGCTCTGCTCCGACAAGCATAAGGCGAGAGCGGAATTTGACTAAATAAAAAAGATACAACTATTGTTGTATCTTAAGTTTCTTCATCCTCATATAAATTCCAAGCTTGATCAAAAACGCTCATTGGCATATTAAAAGTGCCGTCTAATTCTAAATATGAGCTAATTTCATCATAGTCAAATGCTTGTTTTGGAAAGGAGTGATCATTAAAAAGATGATCTGCAAATAATCCAATATCTGTTGGCACTTTATAGTTTCTATGTTTCATCATGTAATGGTAAAATGACTTTTTCATGATTCTCCCTCAATCGTTTCTCAATATTTATAAATTAAAAATACTAGTTATATGACGAGAAGTCAAAATAATTTCTTTTTAATAATCTTGGTTGCTTCATTAATTCTTCAAATGAAACAGAAACTGGAAGTAACTCAGTAGAAATTAGTAATAATTGATCTTCTATTGTTTTTACTAGATCTTCTTTTTGATAAGTAAATTTACATTTCTCACAATAAAATGACGGAACATTCGTTATTGTGATTGCGCGGGAGCCATCAGGTAACTCCCAATGAACAACAGCTTTCAATTCTTCTAGATTATCCTCCTGACACCAGTCACATTTTAACGAATTATTCGTCATTCTTTTCACTTCCATCCATTTTTTGAATTTGAGCTTTAAATTTTTTCTCCTTTAGTTCATCTCGTTTTTCTCGTTTATTTTTTAATGAACTATGAGTTGGATCTTCCTGATATTGCTCTCTTTTTTTCATTCGATCTAAATCTTTTGGAATGAGACTTTGTACTTGATCGGTCATAATACTCGCAATCCCTACTTTAGCTGCCTTTTGTAAATAATCAGGATACACAAGTGAGAAATAATCTTCAGCTGTATCTTCTGTATAATTTTCTGGTTCTGGATATGAGGTAATGACCCCTTCAAAATTTCGTAAAACAGTTTTTTTACTACTTTGTGAAACAATATAATTTGGTTGAAGTGAAATTTTTCCACCGCCACCAGGTGCATCTACTACAAATGTAGGTACTGCATAACCTGACGTATGCCCCCTCAACCCTTCAATTATTTCTAATCCTTTCGCAACTGGTGCTCTAAAATGACCTATTCCTTCAGACAAATCACATTGATAAATATAATAAGGTCTCACACGAATTTTAACTAAATCGTGCATTAGTTTTTTCATGATTGGAACACTGTCATTGATGCCAGTTAGAATAACAGCTTGGTTTCCTACGGGAACACCTGCGTTCACTAACATTTCACATGCTTTTTTAGCTTCTTCTGTGATCTCTATGCTCGTATTAAAATGCGTATTTAACCACACAGGATGATATTTTTTTAGAATTTCACATAAGTTTTCAGTAATACGTTGCGGAAACACTACTGGTGCTCTTGTTCCAATTCGAATAATTTCAACATGCTCGATTGCTCTTAAATTTTTTAATATATACTCTAAAATATTGTCATTTATTAATAATCCATCTCCACCTGAAATAAGAACATCTCTTATTTCTGAATTTTGACGTATATAAGATATTGCATCATCAAGTTGTTTTTTTGGTACACCCATTCCGATCTGACCCGAAAAACGTCTTCTTGTACAGTAACGACAATACATAGAACATTGATTTGTCACTAAAAATAGAACGCGATCTGGATAACGATGAGTTAAACCAGGCACTGGACTATCATCATCTTCTCCAAGTGGATCTTCTGCATCATATTTCGTTTTATTTAACTCTTTTCCAATCGGAACTGATTGCATACGAATTGGACATCTTGGATCTGTTGGATTCATCAAAGACGCATAATAAGGTGTAATGTTTAAAGGAATGGTTTTTGTTGAAATTCTAACTCCTTCTTCTTCGTCCTTTGTTAAATCAATAACTTGTTTTAAGTCATCTAAAGTCCGCACAGTATTCGTAAGCTGCCAAAGCCAATCATTCCATTGTTCATCTGTTACATCTTTCCATAGGGGTATGTCTTTCCAATGCCTTTGTGGTTTATAAAGTTGATTTTTCACATAAGGTCCTCCTTTAATCATTGTAGGACAGTCATTTAAAATTCAGTAGAATACTAGTTATATACCTACTTATTTATATGCATTTTATAAATAGAAGGTGAAAGGGCTCTACTAACTATAAGGGAATAGTAAAAGTAAAAAACGAAACCGACTAACGATTTGTTAGTCGGTTCCTGTGGCTGACGCTCAATGTTTTTTAGTATTTTACAAATGTTGCACCGATGATAATTAACAGAATAAATAAAACTACGATTAACGCGAATCCGCCGCCGCATCCACCGCAAGCGCCACCATAATATGGAGAATAACCTTTCATGAGTATTGCCTCCTTCACATAGGTAATGAGATATTACACTTATAACTTATGTAATTTCCCCAATTTTGTTCTAGACAGATGCCCAATTTAGTTATGAGTCTAGTTTCATTGGTAAGTAATTTACATCATTTACAAATACAGACATTGGCTCTATAACGAAAAAAAGACTCCATCTAGGAGTCTTTTATCTAATCTAATTATGAATAAATAAAGGGATAAATTGAAAAGTGTTTACATTAAATAAACCTTTAGTTGTAATTTTGATGCTTGGAATGACTGGTAAAGCAAGAAATGATAATGTTAAAAATGCATTGAAATTATTATTAGGACGAATCTTCAATAGGGCATTTTCAATTAAATTTAATCCATGTTCGACTTCTTCAGCTGAATTTAGACTAATCAATCCACCAACTGGTAGTGATAATTTAGCTAGTATTTGTCCGTTTGCAACAACTACTATTCCACCATTCATTTCCTTTACAGTTTTGACAGCCAAGTACATATCTTCATCGTTCATTCCAGCAACAATCAATTGATGTGAATCATGTGCGATCGTAGTTGCAATCGCACCTTCCTTTAAATTTAAACCTTTAACGATGCCTAATCCAATTTCTTTTTCAGAATGGTACCGGTCAATAACAGCGATTTTACATAAATTTTCTTTTACATTTGCAGTAAATTGTTGATCATCAGAGTTCGCTATTTTTTCCACTATGTGGCTAGTTACAATACTTTTTGGATTGATTTCAATGATGTTTGCGTAATTCATTCCATCACAACTAATCATAAAATCTTCTAGTCTAATATCACCTAAACTTATGGATGTAGAAATATGATTTTTAGATTCTTTTTGTATAGTTGACTCGATTAATTTCTGATTTGAAACGATAAATTGATCTTTAATCCACACATCAGTAATGTCCACTTTTTCTATATCATTTATAAAAACAAAATTGGCTTCATAACCTGGTGCAATCGCACCTTTCTGTTTAAGGCCATAGCATTGAGCGGGATTAAAAGTTGCCATAGAATAAGCAGTAATAGGTGAAATTCCAAATGCGATTGCTGTACGAATACAAAAATCAATTGAACCTTCTTTATAAATATCATCTAAATGCTTATCATCTGTACAATACATAATCCGGTTTGCATTATTCTCATTGACTGCAGGTAGTAAATCAATTAAATTTCTGGCTGCAGAACCTTCTCTTAAAGCAACGTACATCCCTGCACGAAGTCTATCTAATACTTCATTTACATTCGTGCATTCATGATCTGTTAGGATTCCGCTATAAGCATACGTATTGATTTCATTCTTACCGAGGCCAGCTAAATGACCATCAATCGGTTTTTGATATTTATGAGCTAATTGAATTTTATCCATCATTTGTTTTTCCATTGACATGACTGAAGGATAATCCATTACTTCGGCCAAACCAAGTACACTCGGGTGCTCCATAAACGTCTCTAAATGTTCAGCATATAAAATTGCTCCACCACGTTCTAGTGATGTGGCAGGAACACACGAAGGTAACATGACTCTAACATCAAGTGGTAAATGTTCAGATTCATCTAGCATAAATTGAATCCCTTCAACACCAGATACGTTTGCTATTTCATGGGGATCAGTAATAACTGTTGTCACACCATGCGGCAATATTGTTCTAGCATATTCGCTAGGTGTAACCATTGAAGATTCTATATGAACATGTGAGTCGATAAAACCTGGAGAAATGTATTTCCCTTTTGCATCAATGACTATTTTCCCTTCATAATCACCAATACCCACAATGATCCCGTTTGTCACAGCAATAGATTCCTCAATAATTTCTTTTGTAAAAACATTCAGAATTTTACCGTTAATAATTAAAAAATCCGCTTTTTCAGCTTTTATAGAAGCTTTCATTTCATGTAAGTTCATTTTACTCCTCCTAAAATTAGGAGAGAATATGTTATGTCATATCTCTCGTAGTCAAACTATGCGGCAGTTTGGTAGAAACTCTTGGACCGTTTATTTCCAAAATTATACGAGCGCATTAAGAAACACCAAAAACAATCAGTGTAAGAACTTAATTAGCCAATATTTAGTTGTCTGTAAAAAACTATATTAAAAGTATTCTATTAAATTATGACTATAAAAATCAATGACTATTTTCATTAAACAAAATAAAATACAATTCATAATTTTCTCGTTATTGAATACGATTTTACATGCGAAGGCTATAAAGGGAGGTATTATTTTGAATGAAGGAAAAAAGAAAGAAAATGATTCACTGAAATCATTAAAAAATGTGCAATCATCTGACTTTCATCATCTTCTAACTAACTTTTTACATCAATATTATGAAAAACAAAGCAATTTTGTTCAAAAAATTAACGCTATAACGCTTCAGAAAATTGACGATATTAATATGGAGAAAATGAAACAAAAATCGTTTGCTAGATTTTTGAATGTCGTTCCAACTATGTCTACGTTTCATATCTTTCTTAATGGATTGCAACTTACAGATTTATCTTATAAAAACACTTCTAATTATCTTGAACTTTCTCCAGGGAACCATCAAATTGACATATATGATTCAAATAATTTATCTCAACCTTTACAAACTGATTCACTTCTTCTTGAAAAAAATCGTTATTACACTATTGCACTGACATATCAATTAAACCAATTAAGCATTTTACAAATAGTTGATGACCCATATTTACCAATGAATGAAACAAAAATCCGTTTTATTCACCTTGCTAACACAGCGCCGCAACTTGATTTAGCAGTTAAACAAGGTGAAGGTGATGTTGTCTTTTCAAATGTTTCCTACAAAGAAACATCAGACTATCTTTCATTAACACCTATGTCAGTCAATTTGGAACTTCGGTTATCGGGAACAAAGTCAATCCTCTATCCTTTATATAAATCAACATTTCAAAAAAATAAGATTTATGATATTATCTCAATCGGATTGATGAATGAGGATACAGCATTTGAGGTATTGATGTTAAAATAAAAAACTCGGTTATATAACCGAGTTTTTTTATGGTCTCTTTGGTAATGTTATGTAAAATGTGGTCCATTGATCATCTGATAAACATTTTATTTCGCCTTCATGTTTTTCGATTATTTGCTTGCATACAAATAATCCAATACCTGTACCATGATTTTTTGTGGTCACAAATGGTTCAAATATCGTTAATATATTTTCCTCATTAATTTTAGGACCATTGTTACGAATTTGAATGACAACTTTATCTCCAATGTCCGCTACTTGATATTGGATAATTTTTTGACCTTTATTTTCGGACAACGCATCAATTGAATTCATAAAAATGTTTAATAATACTTGACGCAATTCATTTCTAAAGCCTGGTATATAAATAGTTTGTGTTAAACCTTCTTGTAAGACAACATTTGAATTCACAATACTTGGATATAGAAATTCTGTGATATCTTTGAAAAGATCGTTAATCAAGAAGTATTCTACAACCTGATCATGTTCTTTTTTTGAAACATGTAGAAACTGATCAATTCGAAAGTTCAATTGATGTAATTCATGGTCTATAATATCTAAATATTTTAATTGTGGATGATCAACTCGTAATAGCTTCACAAAGCCAATGATTGATGTGAGCGGATTCCTAAACTCATGTACAAAACTAGCTGACATTTGCCCTAGAATTGTGAGTCTTTCCTTATGTGTCTCATCGATAAATTGTTTTTTTTCTTCAATGTCTTGAGTTATTATGTATGAATATCTTTTGACAGTATAATATATAAATTGATCAAATACATAATTGATTTTATCAATTAAAGGTTGTACTTCTCCAATATTCTCACCAAAAGCGGATAAATGTTTGAATAATTCACTTCTACCTAAATTCGAATTATATACAAATTCCCCTATGTTCGCGATTGCTTGCGCTCGTTCTTCAGCAATTTTAAAAGCCAAATCTTGAATTTGCGCTTCATCGATCTTTTCTTCTAAATATAATAAAGTGAAATCAATCAATTTTGTTCCATTAATGATAATTTCAGATTTAAAAGGATCATGATCGCTAATCAACGCTTCTGAGACCCAATTTTTAACTAGCGTAGGCATGTTGTCTTTAATAAATGAACTATACCTACTTTCAATTGTCATATCAATAAGGAACACCTCCAAGTAAATACATTATTAATTAAATAGTAACAAATTTTTAAAAATTCGTTAAGTAAAAATTACAAAAAATGTCGAATTAGTAATATGGTTGTATTCTTATGCGACAATATTACATTTTTTTTACGTATATCACTGATTTTATCATACTATATATCCATTAAATATATACAAAATTGTCAATAATGAGCAAGGAAGAATACGATACAATTAGTTACAATAAAGAAAAGAAAGAAGGAAGGTAAAAATAATGGCCGGAAATAATGTTGAAGATTATTTGATAAAAGGAATTTATGGTGAAAAACAAATAAAAATTGAAGAACGAAATGTTTTTTTAGGTACAATTCGAGAAAGAGTTGAGATCGCACTTACAACAAGCCAAGTAATGGCAAATTCAATCTATTCCCAAATTGAGGCTAATTTCTCAAATAAAAGTCTAACTTTATTATTGAATGGCACTCTTCCATACACAGCTATTTCAAAATATATTAAATTAGCTAAAAAAACGAACCTTCCCTTCTCTCTTGTTAATAATTTACCAACTCCAACTCCGATTGGCTTAGTTCTTGCCCATAAAAATGCGGTTGATAAAAATGAAATTTTCATTAAAGACGAATTGTATCATTCAACGCAGTTTTAATATTACGGTACGTGAAATTTATTGTCAGAATAAACAAAAAGCGCAATAGATTTACATTAATCATTTGCGCTTTCTTCATTTGTTTGTTGATTTTTATTAGGATCTTTCGTTATTTCTATTGATTTAATATAATGACCGTCTATTTTAAGAATTTTAAATGTATATGGATGAACTTTGATTGTATCCCCTTCTTGCACTTCGAAATTCTCAGTTAAGATCCAGCCACCAATCGTATCAACATCTGTATCATCGATATCTAAATTAAATACATCGTTTACTTCACTGATTAGAACTTTACCTGCAATTGTATATTTATTTTCATTTACTTTAAAAATCTCTTCTTTTTCATCTACATCAAATTCATCTCGAATTTCACCGACAATTTCTTCTAGTATGTCTTCTACCGTTACTAAACCAGAAGTTCCACCATATTCATCAACGAGAATTGACATATGAATATGCTCTCTTTGCATTTTAACAAGTAAATCATGCACTGAAATTGACTCAATCACTTGAATTATGGGTCTAATATACTGTTCGAGCGTTTTTACTTCAGGTTCACCTTTATGTAATACGAAATCAGTAAAAACGTCTTTAAAATTAATGAGTCCAATAACATGATCTTTATCGCCATCTACAACTGGAAATCGGGTGTACTTTTCTAAACTCATAAATTGAATATTTTCATGAAAAGGAACTTTCATATCAATTGCAACCATCTCTGTTCTTGGAACCATTATCTCTTTGGCAACACGCATATTAAAATCGAAAATATTATTTACATATTTATATTCGGATGAATTAATTTCTCCGCTCTCATAGCTTTCAGAGAGTAAAATTCTTAATTCTTCCTCTGAATGAGCTACTTCATGCTCACTTGCAGGCGGAATTCCGAATAATTTCAAGACAAGTCTTGCTGAATTATTGAATAGCCAAATGAATGGATACGTAATTTTATAAAATAAAATCAATGGTGGTGCAAATAGTAAAATTACTGCCTCCGCTTTTTGGATCGCGACAGTTTTTGGTGCCAACTCTCCTACTACAACATGAATAAAAGTAATGAATCCAAACGCAATTAAAAAAGTAATTGTTTCACTTACAGTTGCAGGAAGATTAAATTGATCAATCACTGGATGTAATAATTTATCAATCGTTGGTTCACCTAACCACCCTAAACCTAAACTAGTAACTGTAATGCCTAATTGACATGCAGATAAATATTCGTCAAGATGAGAAATCACTCTTTTAACTGCTTGCGCTTTTTTATTTCCTTCACCTATTAATTGATCAATTCGTGAACTACGAATTCTAACAATCGCAAATTCAGATGCCACAAAAAAAGCAGTAAAGGCAATTAATAAAACAACTAATAATAATTTAGTACCTATATCCGACAACTATTTCATCCCTCCAATTGGAAGTAGAAAACACTCTTCATATAACTTATTTTATTACAGGTTTAACTTAGTATATTCAGATATCGGACTTGTTATCAAAAATATTTGTGGCTTCAAATTTCGACCATTCATTTCATAATGTACGCAATATAAGAACTTTTGACGAGCGGGCACTAGTTTTGTCATTCGTGAAGGACATTTTAAGCACAAAAAGAATGTTAAGTATATAAACCATTTAGAGGAGGAACGAAAATGTATACAACTTCTCAAGTAGCTGAGCAGCTTCAATTAACTAATAAAAAAGTTTTATTATTTTCAAAAAAAGGGAAGCTTAATGTAGAGAAATCGTCTAATGGTACGTATTTATTCACAGAAGATCAAATGATGCAAATAAAAGAAATTTACGAAGCTTCTATCCAGCCTGTGGAAACAAAACAAAATGACCAAGCTAACTTATCACACATCATTGAATTAGGTCAAAAATTAGATAAAATCGAAGAAAAACTTGAAACTAAAGCAAATGAAGTCGTGTCTGTTCAAATTTTAGAACACCGTAGAGAAATTGAAGATTTAAAAAAATTAGTAAGTAAGCTTGGAGACGAAGTACTTCAATTAAATGAAAACATTAGTACATTAAAAACGGAATTAGAAGATCAAAAGAAGATTGTTGCATTTAAACCGAAGAAAAGATTTGCAATTTTATCAATTTTTGGTGTGTAATGATTGAATTTGGAACAAATCTTTACTTGTATAGTTTCTAATAGTTAAAACGTAGAAGAACGTCTTCTACGTTTTTTTACATACTTCTGGATTCAGTTGGTGAAAATAATTTTTAGGATGAAAGGAGGAATAACAATGAACAAAAATGCTCGTCAATACACTGAGGACGCAACTTCAGCTTTAAAGCATGCGGTAGAAAATCTACAGTCAGCACTTGAAACAGTTGAAAAACCACAAAACCATGAATTAATTGAACAGGCACTTCAAGCATGTCAGAATGCCTATAATCATACAAACAGTACTGCATCAGTGCTTGCACAAGAATAAGGTAATGCAAAAAAAACTCAGGTCCATAAACCTGAGTTCTTTTGTTTACTTATCATAATACATTAAAATTTCTTTGAACTCATTTGAGTATTTTAATAATTTAATTGCATGTTTGATATCCAGTAAAAAAGGTACTGCAATAATATTTTCGTTAATATCAAAGTATTCATCGATCGGCAATATTTTAAACCCGACACTCCTTGCAAACATGTATAATCTTTTGTTGATCGTACCTATATACCAATCAGCATTCGTTTGGTTTGCATGGTCATAACAAGCTAATAAGATTTGTTTAAAAAACCCTTTACCCCTATTTTCACGATTGATTAATAATTTACTAATTTCATAGATTTCTTCGTTTTGAATATATTTAATATATTTATTATCTGTAAAATTATAATAATACTCGTTATTATTTTTATTATTTACATCATATTTATCAAATTCGATTGTCCCAATTAGTTTCTTCTCTGTATCACAGATTCCATATCGCATTACATCATTCGTTCTTTTTAAGAAAGGTATTTCGTTTTCTTCACAAAAATCTCCCCAAAGCTCATCAAATAATAAGTTCTCTTCTTTTGTATGAATAATACGAAACACAATAACCCCATCCTTGTATATAATTGTTAGATTAACAATTTATTAAAAAATCCCATTTTTAATATCTTAACAAAATATTCTAATATTTGTAAACGCATACATTTATATTTTTGTATAAATTTCACAATAAATTTACGATTGTCCGATTAATGATCTCTAGTAATTCTTTTTCACCGATTAGCTCATAATGATCCTCACCTTTTTTCTTAGGATAAAACTGAATATATGTTCCACATCCAGCTTCTAGAACCTTTCGGTGAACATTACTGCCAGGATATAAACAAATTACTTCTTGAATCGGTTTTCTGACATATGAAAGCTTGCCATTTACACGTTCTACATATTTTAAACCCCAATATTTATACATCTGTTCCATCGCTTTTGTATTTCCAACCGGTTGAAAAATATTAAACATAGGACTATATTTAATCTCAAAAATAATTGAACCTGCAAATTCACTAGTCTTCTTTTTATAAAAATCTAGTCGGATATCTGGTTTTTTTGACTCTTCTCCGCTAAAAAAATTAGTTCCTTTTAACAATGAGACTTGTGGACTACCTTCAATGATCTCATTGTATACCAAATCTATAACCCATTCTTTATTCTCAAGCTTTACATTCGCTCCATCCATTAATTCATCATCTTTAATATGCATTAATATTTGTTCATCTAATGGGTCATTTGGATTATTAAATCCCTTTTTTAAAAAGATAGAACAAATCGAGAAATAAACAAAATACTCATATAATAAAAAAGTTGGTTTATAAACTGGCAATAACATTTGTTTTTTGCCATATTCTTTCACTTTTTTATCAAATAAGCTTAATGAATGGATAAAATTTAAAAATACTTTAGAAGGACTCGTCGGATATTTCGAAGTGTGCGTGTCTGATGTAATTCGAAAAATACCAAGCGTATACTCTCTAAAATATACTTCATATAAACTTTCAAGTGATGTTGTAATTCTATTTTTTTCCGTGACACTTATTTTTAATTTATCTAATTCCATTTCTTTTAATAATTTTGATTGACGATATTTTGCTTTTTCTCTTTCAGTGATTGATCCATTTCCTACTACATTTTGCATCATTTTTTCGATATCTTGAACTTGAAAATCAATTTGTTCCATTTTCTTTGTATCTTTAACCAGCTCATATTTTACAAATGCTAATAATGTTTCAATCGTTAAAATAAATTTCCTTACTTTATTTTTTGCATATTTAATTTCATCTATATAGTTTTCTTCTAATAAAACCGGCTGCATTGTTAAATTAGTAGCATTCGATATTGCGGGATGCATTAAATTCCATCTTAAAGTTGTAAAATCGAGCTTTTTCACTTTTCTTTGTAATTCATATTCTTTTTTCTGTTTCCGCTTCAACTTGCTTTTAAACTGCTGTATTGCTACTAATAATCTTTCTTCATTTGCTTCAATAAACCGAATGATTGGCCAAAAATACATCGTACCATTTTGAGTTAAAGTTGCTGATGACTTTTTAAAATACTGTGAATCATTCATGATTCCGTTTATTTGTTGATTCAAATTTTCATGCATCCACTCTAGCTGGTCATATTCTAGATTCTTTGGGATGATTTTGACCATTCCAAAGTAACGTTGTTCCTGATAATTAATACAAAACTCATAATAACCACATCTCCATGGATAAGCATTTTCCGTCTTCCCATGTTCGTAAATTAAAATTTTTCTATTTTCATTTGTAAATATATATTGCTGATCATCTAAATTTTCCTGTTGAAAATGATATAAATTATTCCAAATAAATGTTACTTTTCCGTCAAAGTCTCCTTCTATTTGGAAAAAAAATCGTTTTAATTCTTGGATCTCATACGTAAATAAATAGGCATCCTTAGATTTCGATGTTAATGTATTTAATTGTATTTTATCCTCTTTTCCTCTAGTTCCTATTCGAATTGACAATAAAAATGGTAAGTGGATTGCTTCATTACTAATTTCTGTAACCGCAATATTAGTTGACATATCCATCAATCTCCAATTGCTTTCTCTTCTTTTTCAGTTCATGAATGGAATGTTCAAAATCCGAAACTTTTCGTCCAAGGTTTGATTGCATTAATGAAATTAAAATTCCTTCTTGTTCATTATTTTCACCTGTTCCAATTAATTCTTCTAAGTTTGCTAGTAAGCCACGGACCTTCGTTAACACCCGCTGTTTGACAAATAGATCTATTGCTTCTTTTCTTTCAAATTGATTATGTGAAGGAAGATTTGGGATGTTGACTAAATAATTGGATAAATCTTTAATCATACGAGGTGAAATAATTCTTTCGCTTAGTGACTGTTCAATTACATTATTAAACTCATCAAAAAAACTAAGTTCATCTTTTGTTAGCTCCAGAGAACTAGATGTATAATTTGTCCAGTCATTATACAATTCTGCGTTTATATAAACCTGTGGTACAGACTCATATATATTTTCTTGATTCATTCTTTCATAATAATTAACAAAAGAAGTTGATCTGAGTGAAATAATATTAACACGGTCTAGTAATCTTAATGAAAATTCACTCGAAGTTTCATCAAAATTTACTGTTCCAACAAATATAATATTGTTTCCTATTTTAACTTTTGGCTTATAGAATTGGTTAATAACAACATTGTGATCATGAAATAAGGTGATGACTCGTTTTTCTAGTGGCATTTCAAGAATCGAAAGAAATTTACTAAACCAATGCTCAATTTGAGATAAATTCATCTCATCAAATATGACCATATACATACGATGTGGGAATTGTTCGGCTTCTATTAATAATTTTGTTAATCCAGTCTCAGAATCTATATATATTCCAGTTGATGGATTCAAATAGCCTAGTAGATCATAATGTTCCCTGTAAGAAGGTGTGATTGGCACAAAAAGTAATTCTTTACTAAATTCAAGACCTAGTGTTTCACCATAAATTCTGGCTAATTGTGACTTACCAGTTCCACTTACGCCACCTAAAATGGTTAATGCTTGGAACTTACAGCAAATATGAAAATTAATGATATCTTTCTTTTCATATAATAATCCTTGTTGTAAACAATTTTGATAAAATCGCTCAATAAATGCATTTTCGCTTTGATCAATTGTCCATTCAATCGGAAATGTCTGCTTTTCTTGGTAATCTTGTGTATAAATTAATTCTTTACATTCTTTTTTATAATTCTTTTTCAATTCTTCCCAATGTTTTTCCGGGATAAAATAGATTAAATGATTTGAATGGATAAACGAATTATTTAGTTCTGCTACCTCATATTCTTGGTAAGTAACTTGATTTTGTTTTTCTAAATAACTTATATCGTTCATCATAGACTTTAAAAATAGATTTCCATATAGTCTGTTGTCGTAGTATACAAATTCTGGTTGATCGAAATCATTATAATACTTAGGTAAATGAATCGGTAAAGAGCCTTTGATCAGGCGATTTTCTACTTCTTCACGTTTTCCTTCACCTCGTAATTCAATAACTGGTAATAATGAATACGTTGTGTCTCTCTTTCCATCATAAAAGTCCACAATATCAACCGTAATGACTTCATTTGCGTATTCAAGGCGAAACATAACTAGTTTTGTGTCAAAAATCTTCTTTAAGCCTGCTATAATTTCATCTTTTTTCTTATTTTTAATGAGAGGCTTTATTTTACTTTCATTATTTTTATTTGCTGTTGTTCCTACAAAGAGTACCTCTTGTGTTGAAAAACTTACTTTTAATTTTTGTGGTATTGGTGATAAACATTCAACATAAAATCGGATATAATCCTCGTCTTCATAGTACAATAAAGTTTGCTTCTCATTATCTACTATTCTCTCAGTAACGATTTTTCCCAAAAATAAAAAGTTATGCATTTTTTTAGCTAATTTCTGGGTCAATGCGCGTTTTAATTTCAAGGTCATTTCCCCCACTTTCCGACATTCCTCATTCATTTTACGTTGCTTTCTCGTAATTTATGAATATTCGCTTATTTTTCTATATTGATTGACTTGTACAATAACTGATCATAAAATTTTATTAAAAAGGCAAATAATATTGCAACTGACCTTTTCTGCTACATTATGTTAAGCTGCATTATCAAAGAAAAACTGCCCCCCAATATTTAACGGTTGGGGGGCAGTTCAATGATCGAATATGCATTATATCATTTTTTGGTAATATACAATGTCTAACCACTCATTAAATTTCTGACCAGCTTTTTTAATATGTCCTACTTTTTGAAAATCTAATTTTTCATGTAATTTTTCGCTTACTTCATTTCCACTCGTAATACATGAGATGATTGTATGATGACCTAAATCTTTAGCAATTTTTATGATTTCTTCCATTAATTTTTTTGCAAGACCTTTACGTCTGTGCTCTGGGTGTATATAAACAGATAATTCAACTGTATGTTTATAAGCATCCTTTTCTTTAAATTGAGTAAGTGAACAATAGCCAGTCACAATGTCATTCTCTTTTGAAACAATGACAGGGTATAGCTCTGAATGATGACTAAACCATCCTAACATCTCATCAACGGTCTTTACTTTTTTATCAAAAGTTGCAGTTGTATGGAGTATTGCATCATTATAAATTGTTAGAATTTCTTTAACATCCTTTTCGGTAGCGAATTCAATTATCGTACTCATTTATAAACCTCATTTCAATAAGATCGTTTAACACTATTTTACCTTGAAACAAAAATAAAATCAGTTATTATCTGTTTCATCTCCATATACATGCACAGGGTTTGAGTAAATTTCATATACTGCGATAGTCAAACCGTAAGGAGGTATGGATATGAGTGAAAAAGAAAAAAACACTCCAGAAGAAAAGCAAAATCAGTCAGTAGACTTTCAACATTATTTAAAAAAGGTGGACGAATTAATTGATCATTCACCTATTCGTGGTTTATTTGATGAAATTGATAAATTCTTCCACAAGCATGGTGTATTTTCCTCAATAGGTGTTGATATTATCGAAAACGGGGACGAATTAGTCATTCAAGCAAGTTTGCCTGGCGTTAGTAAAGAACAGATTTATATGGATATTGAAGGTACAATCTTAACGATTGGTTTGAAAAATGATGCAACTCAAGAAGTAAAAGATGACCAATTAAATTATTCATTTAAAAAATATTCATATAGTCAGTCTCAACGTATTGTAAAGCTACCGTTCCCTTTAAACGCAACAACTGCTACTGCAAGCTATGAAAATGGTATGTTAGTGATTAAAGGTCAAAAACTTCCAGAATACCAAAAACAAATCTTTTTAGATTAATTAAATATGCCCATAAAAAAAGAACACCAACTAAATAATTGGTGTTCTTTTTTGGCTTTAATTTTTCCAAGATGAGAATCTTTATTACATTTTATTTAGTTAACTTTTCAATATCTGATAAAATATCATCAAATGGAACGTTGCTTACACCGCTATAATCTTTTACAATTTTGCCTTTTTGATCAATCAGATAAAATTTTGTACCATGGATTACTTGAGAGTTATTTTCTGGTTTTTTAACGATAGTTTTAAAGTTTTCAGATGCAAATGACTCGATATCTGCTTGAGAATAACCAGTTAAAAAATGCCAGCTTGATAAGTCTGCATTAAATTTTTCGGAATAAGTTTTTAACACTTCAGGCGAATCTACTTCAGGGTCAATACTGAATGATACGAAATCAACATCTAAGTTTTTTTCAGCAGCCTTTGATTGTAATTTAGCCATATTTGCAGTCATTGGTGGACAAACTGTTTCACAACTAGTGAAAATCATATTACTGACCCACACTTTCCCTTTTAAGTCATCCGTACCAAAAGATTTACCTTCTTGATTTGTGTATGTAAATTTTTCTAAATCCCAATTTAATGGATTTTCAATTTTATTTCCACATCCACTTAAGAATGCTAAACAAAGCACTAAGATCAGTGGCATCGTTACTAAATACTTTTTCATCTAATATCCCCCTAGGTCGCGTTGTACTTGTTTATTGTAACAAATGCTTATCCTCCTTTCTAACAATTTGGACGTATTTACATAATTTTTTAAGAATTAGCGCAAGAAATTTTACAAACCCAATGTAAAATGGTACATATGAACAAATAATCTTTTAGAAGGGATGATTGTTTATGTCAAAAAAAGTATATGAGAATTATGACAAACCAGCTTATCGAAATAACTTTAAAGATTTTATTAGTTGGAGAATTGAAAGAAGTAAAAAAAGTAAAGATTATAGTCAATCCATTCCTCAAATCGAGAAAAAGATGGTTTCTTATTTAGGTAAAAATAAAAGTGAAACAACTATTACATGGATTGGACATTCTACATTTTTAATTCAAGTAAATGGTTTTAATATCATGACAGATCCAGTTTACGCAAATCAAATGGCATTTACGAAGCGATTATCAAAACCTGGAATTGAGCTTACTGAATTACCTCAAATTGATATGATTTGTATATCTCATGGACACTATGATCATTTGGATTTTAATACATTACGCTACTTTTCAAAAGATACAATGTTTCTTGTTCCAATTGGCCTAAAACATAAATTTACAAATCGCGGATTTCAAAATGTATTTGAAATGAGTTGGTGGGAAACAAAAAATCTTATTGGATTGAATATTACATTTGTTCCGGCTCAACATTGGACAAAAAGAACTTTATTTGATACAAATCGATCACATTGGGGAGGATTTGTTTTCGAAACGAAAGATGAATGCATTTATTATGCTGGGGATAGTGGGTATTTTTCAGGCTTTAAAGAAATAGGAAAAAGATTTCAGGTTGATACAGCATTACTGCCAATTGGTGCATATGAACCTGAATGGTTTATGAAGCACGACCATATGTCTCCTGAGGAAGCAGTAACTGCTTTTCTAGATCTTAATGCCAATCAATTTATACCGATGCATTATGGTACATTTAAATTAGCAGATGATACACCACAAGAAGCAATTGATAGATTACAAAAAGCTTGGAAAGAAAATCAAATTCCTGAAGATCAATTGAAAATTGCATTACTTGGTGAAACAATTTTTCCATTGATCAATTCAAATAAAAAAGAAGAAGCCTTATTTTAGGCTTCTTTAAACGTTTACAAAATTATTCGGTATAAAAGACGAATCCAATTGCACCTTCACCAGTATGTGTACTAATAACCGGCGTAGTATAACCAGGTTCAGGAATATGAAAACTTGTAAATTTTTGAACAGATTCTTTTAATGAATTTGCTAATTCTGGTGCTTCGGCGTGTAAAATTCCAACACCACTTACCTTTTTCCCATTCGTATCTTGCTCGAAGTATTTCGTTAAGGTTTTTACTACTTGCGAATGATTACGAACTTTTCCAACTGGTGAATAAACACCACCCTCTAATGAGGCTATTGGTTTAATACTTAATAAAGAACCAAGAAATGCTTTCCCTTTTCCAATTCTTCCGCCCTTAACTAAATTATCAAGTGTATCTACCATAATATATAAGTATGTGTTTTCTTTGATTTTTGTAAGTCTTGATACTATTTCTTCAACACTTGCATTTTGATTTGCCATTTTCGCGGCTTCAACAACTTGAAATGCCATTGCTTGTGTAATAAATGCAGAATCAATAACAGTTACATCACCATCAACCATATTAGCTGCAGCACAAGCAGTTGAATATGTTCCACTCATTCCACTTGTTAAATGGATTGATATGACTTTACTCCCATCTGCAGTTAATTTCTCATATGTTTCTACAAATTTACCGACCGCTGGCTGTGATGTTTTTGGCAACTCATTTGATTTTTTCATTTCTTGAATAAATTGCTTTGGAGATATGTCAATACCATCCAAATAAGTTTCACCATTTATTTGTATTGATAATGGAATAACATTTATATGTAAATTTTCAATATCTTCTTTTAATAAATCTGCAGTAGAATCAGTAACAATTTTAATTTTTGACATTTATACATCTCTCTTTTCCATCATTCTCATAATCCTAAAAAAGTAATTATCATTTTTTCAAAGTAATTTCATTATAACATTATTAATTTAACAAAACATTAATTATTAAGGTCAAGAAGAGTACTTCGTAATCAATTGTTACAAATTTTTGTCTTAATTGAGTGGAGTAGCAAGAAAAAACTCTAGTACTTTTGAATTGATTCACTAGTTAATTACTACTGATAACTCTTAGAGTATTCCATTTGATCAACACATGTAAACCAGTAAGCAGGTAGTCTTATAATTTTTATTAATATGATCGACTTTAGCCGAGCTGTAGCTCCCAGCTGATTTTTGCACCTTCCAAAGTCACAAATTCACATCCATCAATCATAAAAAAAACCTTAAAAAATAAAAAAACTCGGTAAAATACCGAGTTTCAATCATTTATTTGCTAGATTTTTTGTCGTCTTTGTCTTCTAATAGATCATTTGTAAGTCCTTGAGTTGAACGCTTAAATTCTTTAAGAGTTTCCCCAAATGCTTTACCGATCTCAGGTAGTTTTTTCGGACCAAATATTATTAAAGCTAATACTAAAATTAATATTAAACCTGGAACACCTATGTTAGCCATTATTTTCCCCCAACTTCCATCCACGAATAAAAAGTAAGTACTTTTGCCTTACTTTCCTTATATAGTAATATTGTCAAAAATATCGTCGTACGTCAAATCATTTTGTATAAAATTAAACAATTATAATAATATTTGTTTGTTTAGTTTACATAATATTATTATTTGTGTAAAAATTAAATATTTACTAAAAGTCAAATTATAGACTTTTTTCGAATTGTCTATACTCTTCTTCAGTACCTGGTACAGTTAGTTTACCCTCTTCAATTTGGTCTTTATACAAATTAACATTTTTTAGAATGCTATCTTCAATATTTTCCTTAGCTTTAACAAGTTTAATGCCATCCTCATTCAGTCCATAGAGTAATGTTTTACCACCTTGGAACTGATGATTCTTTGATTGCTTTGAAACATCATATACTACTTTATCAAAACGTTTGACGACCGAAATGAGTGTAACATTTTCTGGTAATCCTTGTTGATATTGGTCTTGGTCTACACCAATTACCCAAAAATCCTGCTTTAGCTCTTTCTTTCGATTTTTTGCTTCATTAAAAACACCTATTCCTGTTGAACCTGCTGCTTGAAAAATTATATCTGCACCTTGATTAAAAAGATTAGCAGCTATTTTAGTGCCAACTTTAGGTTGTTCATATGTATTTGCATTCTTAATAAATACTTCAACATGTTGGTCGGTCATTTTCACACCAGCGAGAAATCCATATTTAAAACGATTAATCGAATCGTTATTACTCCCACCAATAAAACCTACTTTTTTCGTTTTCGTTTTCATTGCTGCGATCACTCCCGCTAAAAAACTACCCTCATTTTCTTTAAAGAGAATGCTAACCGTATTTGGTTGATAGACTTTTGAATCAATGATTGCAAAATTGGTATGTTTATATTTTTTGGAAACACTGTTTACTGCATAATCTATGTTATAGCCTGTTCCAAAAATTAGTTGATAGTCTTTTTTCGCTAATTTCCTCAAATTTTTTTCAAGTTTATATTCACTAGTAGAATCAATTTTTTGGTATTCTTTTTTTACGAATATATTTTCTTCTTTTGCAAATTTGCTTAAACCTTCTTCCATAAATGCTTGATTAAAATATTGATCATCTATTCCATAAGTGTTTGAAACAAATCCTATCTTATAATTTTCTTTTGAAGTATTTTTAACATCACATGCAGAGATAGTGACTGCAAATAAAGTTATTACTACCAATGCAGTCCTCCATCTATTCATTACCTTTCACCTCATTTTTTCGTAATATTTATAGTATGAATACGAAAATCATGTTTTATGTAAAAAAATA
>Ga0209676_1000180_pt1 | contig 148369 bp, 148 predicted proteins | sample AraplaCvi_mLB_r2_FD_184282 | JGI IMG/M metagenome (GOLD analysis project Ga0209676, IMG submission 184282) | Arabidopsis root microbial communities from North Carolina, USA - plate scrape MF_Cvi_mLB_r2 (SPAdes) (version 2) | ecosystem: Host-associated > Plants > Roots > Endosphere | place...
CGCGCCGCCCGACTTCGCCAGCGTGATCGTGATCGCGGCCGTCAGCGTCGTCTTGCCATGGTCAACGTGACCGATGGTGCCGATGTTGCAGTGCGGCTTAGTACGTTCGAACTTTTCCTTGGCCATCGTCTCTACCTTCGCGCCGGCGGCTGGTTGTTGGGATTAACTCGGGGAGCTGGAGCGGGTAGCGGGAATCGAACCCGCATCCTCAGCTTGGAAGGCTGCTGCACTACCACTGTGCTATACCCGCCCAATACCCAAACATGGGGCTTGCGGGGTCGCGTCGGCTCCCGGTCTCTGGCTCTGGGACACCCACACCTGCCTTCAGAACTCGTCGCGTGCATGGTGGGGGAAGTAGGACTCGAACCTACGAAGGCTTACGCCAGGGGATTTACAGTCCCCCCCCTTTGCCACTCGGGACATTCCCCCAAGCACGCGACGGAGTTCCGAAGCCGGCGGCCTTTATCCGTTTCGACGACCAACGGCAAGCCGTTGAACTTCGAAGTGGAACAAAAGCTTCTTTGACCGGTGACGGACGGTGCTAAGAGCAGCGCCGGCCGGCCGAGAAACCCTTGGGGCCCCAAATCGGAGCGCGTCTTATAGTGTCCTCTCATTCCGAACGCAACGACCGGAAACGTCCTTCTGCACAAGGACGCGATTTTCGTTCCAAGCCACGGAAAGAACACGGCTTTTCCAAGGGTCAAGGTGACGCCAAGGACTGGATTTGGGGGATTCACGCCGTCGAGGCCGCCCTTTCCAACCCGCATCGCCCCGCCCCGAAGCGCCTTCTGGCCACCCCGGACCGGGCCAAGCGACTCGGCCCTGATCTCCAGAAGCTGACCTGCCTGCAGGTGATGGAAGGCCAGGAGATCGCCAAGCAGCTGCCGCAGGGCGCCGTGCACCAGGGTCTGGCCCTGAAGATCGACGAACCCGAGTCGCTGTCGATCGCCGAGATGGGGACGCCCGCCGAGGGCCTGCTGGTCATGCTGGACCAGATCACCGACCCGCAGAACATCGGCGCCATCTTCCGCTCGGCCGCCGCCTTCGGGGCCAGGGGCGTCATTCTGCAGGATCGCCACGCGCCGGTGCTGTCGGGCGTCCTGGCCAAGACGGCGGTGGGCGCGGTCGACAAGATCGCGCACGCGCGCGTGGTCAATCTATCCCGAGCGCTCGAGGAACTGGCCGAACTGGGCTGGCGGGCCGTCGCCCTGGCCGGCGAGGCCGAAGAAAGCCTGGAAGCCGTACTCGACCAGCAGGCGACCGTACTTGTTCTGGGTTCGGAAGGCGAAGGCGTCCGTCGCCTGGTCGCAGAGCATTGCGACGCCTTGGGAAAGATCCCGATGCCGGGCGGTTTCGAGAGCCTCAATGTCTCGGCCGCTGCCGCGATCGCCCTCTACGAGGCGTCTAGAGTTCGCCTCAAAGAAGAATTGGGTTCGTGAATCCTCTTTAACCGTTTTGATTTCGTCGCAAGCTCGTGCTTTTCTCGCGAACAGTGGTCCGCGAGCGTCTGTTTCGCGGAGGAATCTGACATGGGATCGGGGGACCCGATGTTTGGACGTAACAAACGGCTAGCCGCCCTGGCTGCCACGACGGCCGGTGCCTTGCTGCTGGCCGGCTGCAGCGCCGGGGACCAGGCCAATTCGCCGCCGCCGCGCAGCGAGTATCAGGCCGACAGCAGCGCGCCCGACCTGATGGGCGCCGCGCCGCCGCCGAACGCCAGCCAGGCCCAGGACGGCCTGCTGGGCGGTCCGGTGGCCGCCGCCGGCGACACCAGCGTCTCCTCGCGTCCCCTGCCCCCGCCGCCCGCGCGCAACTCGCACCTGAAGACCTGGCGTCGCCCAGACGGCACGCTGGTCACGGCGATGCGTCCGATCGCCAATCCGAAGGGCTCGACCGCTCGCGCTCCGGCCCGCGCCAAGCCGCGCGTCTACGCCAGCTATCACCCCGCCGCGCCGGTCGCGCATCCGGCCGCCAAGCCGGTCGCTCACCCCGCCCCGAAACCGGCTGTCGTCGCCGCCAAGCCGCCGATCGTCGCCAAGCCGGTGACACCGAAGACCGTGGCTCCGGCCCCCGCGCCGATCCAGGCCGCCAAGCCCGTCCTGCCCGCCAAGCCGCTGGCCAAGCCGCCCGTCGTGGCCGCAGCCCCGGCCGTCCCGACTCCGACGGCGCCGGCCAAGCCGGCGACCAAGCTCGAGAAGCTGCAAGCCGCCGTCGCGCCGGAAGCCACCAATGGCGCCGTCCTGGCCGCCGGTGAAAGCCTCGGCAAGAACCAGCCGGGCCAGGTGACCCTGTCGCTGCCCGCCACGCTGGGCGACCTGATCAAGCAGGAAGCCGCCAAGCTGGGCCTCAGCAAGGCCGCCAAGAAGACCAACGCCTATGCCGAACTGTCGGGCGAAGGCTACGAAGTCACCCCGAACGGCCGCCAGACGGCCGTCGTCAAGCCGGGCGAGCCGACCACCTTCGCGTGGCAGGTCAAGCCGGGTCCGGACGCCAAGGGCCAGCTGAAGTCGGACTTCGGCGTCGAGCTGAACGGCGCCAAGCAGCCGCAAGGCTTCGCCCTGGGCACGATCAGCAAGCGCGTCGCCGCCCTGCCGGAACAGGTCAAGAAGGGCTTCGGCGATCTCGACCTGGGCGCCCTGAACGGCAAGATCAGCCTGCCGGGCCTGGGTGACGTGCCGATCAAGACTGCCCTGGGCGCGGCCCTGGTGCTGCTGGCCCTGATCATCCTGGTCGGCGTCTCGCGCAGCGCGTCGGCGGCCCGCCGCAAGGCCGAGCGCCAGCGCAAGTACCGCACCCTGACCGACTACGGCCGCAACGAGATGGAGTTCGACGACCCGAAGCCGTCCTCGGCCCACGTCTCGTACGTCAACCCGTTCGTGGCCGCCGCCGGCGGCGCGGCGGCTGGCGCGGCGGCCATGCACATCCATGACACGCACCAGGCCGATCAAGGCCACGCGGACCATGGTCACCACGACGATCACGGCCATGCCGCTCACGACGGTCACGGCCACGACCTGCACGCCGAGGCTCATCCCGAGCCGCACGCGCCGGCCGAGCACGTCTCGTACGCCAACCCGTTCATGGCCAACACCTCGGCCCACGACGATCATGGCCACGACGCCCAGGCTCACGCCGACCATGGCCACGGCCATGACGATCAAGGCCACGATGCTCATCACGGCGACCACGGGTCTCACGACCCGCACCGCGCCAAGGAACCCGAGCACGCCCACTAAGGCGAGCGCCGAGGTCAGAAAAAGCAGGGTCCCGGGTCAGCCGATCCGGGGCCCTTTGCTTTTGCGCCTCCAGTCTCTTTTGCGCCTTGCATCCCCGCGCGCGTCACCGCATTGAGGTTTCATGTTCGAAGCTCTGACGGCCCACCTGGGCGGCCTGCAAGGCCCGCTGACCGCTCTGCTGCAAGTCCTGATGATCGACCTGGTCCTGGCCGGCGACAACGCCGTGGCCGTGGGCCTGGCCGCTGGCGGCCTGCCGGCCAAGGACCGCAAGAAGGTCATCCTGTACGGCCTGGGCGCCGCGGTCGTGCTGCGCATCAGCTTCGCCCTGATCACCACCTGGCTGCTGGGCGTCATCGGCCTGCTGCTGGCCGGTGGCTTCCTGCTGCTGTGGGTGTGCTGGAAAATGTGGCGCGAAATGCGCGAGCAGGCCGCCCACGCCGACGCCATGGCCGCGATCGACGGCGACGCCAGCACCGAACCCGCCGTCCGCCCGGCCAAGTCGTTCAAGCAGGCCTTCATCCAGGTGCTGATCGCCGACGTCTCGATGTCGCTGGACAACGTGCTGGCCGTGGCCGGCGCGGCACGCGAACACCCGGCGGTGCTGATCTTCGGCCTGCTGCTGTCGATCATCCTGATGGGCGTAGCCGCCAGCGCAATCGCCAACCTGCTGCACAAGCATCGCTGGATCGGCTTCGTCGGCCTGGCCATCGTGCTGTACGTCGCCCTGCACATGATCTGGCAGGGCCACCGTAGCGTGGTCATGGACCTGCACCAGACCGGCGCCTATAACGCCGCCGCCCCCGCCCCGCTGGACATCCGGCCGGACGAGGTCGCCCAGCACAACAAGCACAAATAGCCCAACCGGCGGGCTTGCTTCTTTGACCGTCGCGCTAGCGCGCGGGTAAGGGCGGCAGATCCAGCCTGCGCAACTCGGCCATCTTGGCGTAGAGCCGCAGGATCGCATGGTGACGCGCCGTGTCGCTGCGCGCCTCGACCGCCTCGTGCAGACCGATCAGCGCCTTGCGCAGGGCGGCGTTGACGCGGTCGAGGGCCGTGAAGGTCAGGTCCTCCGTCGAGGGCAGACTCGCGACGTCGAGACCATAGGTACCAGCCGCCTCGTCCAGCGTCGCGCGGATCAGGGCGTTCTCGGCGGCGCGCGCCGCCGCGCCGCGCTCGGTCTCCTGGGCGGCCAGCAGCGACAGCAGCGCCACCAGCCCCACCTTGCCGGCCATGAACTCACCCTGCTGTTCGGGCGGTCCGGGATCGGCCAGGCACATGAAGTTGCCGACCAGGATGTCGGGCAGGCTCGGCGTCATTGCAGACCCTCCAGGCGCAACAGGGCGGCGGCCAAGATCTCGTCGTGCCGCCGGGCGGTGTACCAGCCCGAGACCGCCAGGATCGGCTCCTTGAAGCCGCCGTCGCGATATTCCTTGGCCGCCGAGGTCCAGATCGCCTGGCCCTTCACGGCCGCGAACAGCGACCACCAGGCCAGGGCGTCCTCGTCGACCGGCAGACCGCTGGCCCGTGACCAGATCGCCAGGGCCTCCTCGCGCGGGATCATGCCGGCGACCGTCCCCGGGTCAAACGGGTTCCAAAGGGGATCGATCGCCCAGGCCAGGTCCTCCAGCGGATCGCCCAGATGGACCATCTCCCAGTCCAACACCGCCAGGATCGCCCCGTCGGGCGCGTGCAGGAAGTTGCCGCCGCGATAGTCGCCATGCACCACCCGCACAGCGCCGGGCGGCGGCGGCGGATGCCGGCGCAGGCGGCGGATGGCGGCCCGAACGATCGGCTGCGGATGCTGCTCGTCGGCCTCGATGACCCCGGCCCAGTGGTCGACGGCGATGCGCCAGCAGTTCTCGGGCGCGGGCGTTTCGGCGACCTTGGCCAGCGGCAGGCCGGCGGGATCGGCGCCGGCGATGCGACCCAGGATCTCGAAGAACGCCTCGCCCACGGTCCGCGCGTGCGGGCCATAGGGTCCGACCGTGAACGGCGAGCCGACCGCCCCGCCCTCGACCCGCTCCATGATGAAGAATGGCCGCTCCAGCTCGGCCCCCTCGGCCTCCATGGCCACCGGTCGCGGCGCGGGAAGACGATCGTGGAAGCTCTCCAGCGCCAGATATTCCAGGCTGCGGTCGGTCTCGATCAGGCTGCCGGGCGGATCGCGGCGCAAGATCAGGGGCTTGGCCGCACCGCCCACGGTCGCGACGAACCGATAGGTCTCGCGGCTGGCCCCGCCGGGGATGCGCGAGAGGTCGGCGACCGTGACCGGCTGGCCCCAGATGCGGGTGAGATACGCCTCCAGGCGCTCGGCCAAACTCATGGAGCCATGTCCAGGATCGAGGCGAAGCCGGACGGCGCGTGCGGGCCTATGGCCAGCTGCTCGAAGACGCCCCTGCCCTTCCGCGCGCGGCCGGCGCCGTCGACATAGGTCACGTCGCTCAGGGCCTGGACGTGCAGCAGGTGCGGCATCTTCCGGTCCATATCGGCGGTGATGAAGTCCTCGCGCTCGACCTTCAGCTCGCCGTGGTTCAGGCCGTGGCCCCAGACAGGATGGTTGTAGCCCAGGCCCAGCATGAAGAACTCGGTCTTGGGCTCGACGATCAGGCGGCCGTCGGCGCCCAGATCCAAGGTCGCGCCGGACGCATGCCGCGTACCGCGCTTCCAGGCGATGGCGCAGGAGGCCTCCGCTAACCCGCCGAAGTCGTCCTCGCGCTCGCCGTCGGCCAGCCAGACGGCGCGGCGGTTCCAGGCGCGGCCCAGCTCGTCGTCATTGGTGTGGAAGAAGAGGCTCCCGTCGTCGAAATTGCACGGCGCCCACAGCCAGAAGAACTGCGGCAAGGCCGGTGGGGCCAGCTCCTGCGGATCGCGCGCGCCAACAGGTCGAACGCCCCAGGAGCGGTCGCGCGTGCCGACGAAGCCGTCGACGCTAGTCCGCACGCCATCCACCTCGATCCAACCCGCGTAGCGACCGTTCTGGGTCAGGCGGGTGTAGTCCAGCAGGGTGCGCGGGCCGTTCCGCCGGACGAAGCGCGGCTCCTCGATCGGGAAGGCCCGGCCCTCGAAGACGATCTCGGCGGCGATCCCCTGCTCGGGCGCGGCCACGATCAACTTCAGACGTTGCAGCGGCTCAAGCACCTCGATGCCGATCGGCCCGACCTTCAGATCCATCCGCTCCAGGCGCAGCCACCGGCTGGCGTGCAGGTTGACCTGCTTGCCGTCCTTCATCACGCAAAAGGCCGCGTCGGCGATGTTGAGGTGCGGATAGACCCCGAAGGCGGCCGCGAAGAACAGGTCGCTGCCGTCGCCCTCCAGCCCGTAGCCGTTGAAGAAGTAGCGGTCGTAGAAGTTCCGATCCGTCCCGGCGTAGGCCACGGGCTCGGGCGTCTGATGGATCGGGTAATCGTCGCCCCAGGTGAGCGCCATGCCGTCCTCCCCTGTGCGTTGCGGCGCTCTGCTGCGTAAGGAGGCGGCGTCGCTTTACGTCCAGACCCGCGAGGTTAGGGTCACGACTCGCGATTGCAACGGTGACGGGACGTAAAGCGGATGGCGACGTGGACTCCCCGGACTTGGACAGGCTTGGCGGCGATTAGCGGCCTCCTGGCCGTGGCCTTCGGCGCCTTCGCCGCGCACGGGATCACCGAGCCCAAGCCGGTCGAGTGGCTGCGTACGGGTTCGCAGTACCAGATGGTCCACGCCCTGGCGGTGATCGGCGCGGTCGCCCTGCACCGCGCGGGTCTGAAGAGCATGGGTCTGGTCGCGGGCCTCTTCCTGTTCGGGACCCTGATCTTCACCGGCTCGCTCTACGCCATGGCCCTGGGCGCGCCGCGGATCCTGGGCGCGGTGACGCCGATCGGCGGCCTGGCGTTCATGATCGGCTGGGCCGTGCTGGCTTGGTGCGGCTTCAGCTGGCGCGACTAGGCCAAAACCCTAAGCAGGAATCTTCTTCGCGCCCGGCAAGGCCAGGAAGAAGATCGCCAGGGCCGAGCCGACCAGGCAAGCGAACATCACGATGGCCACCGGACGCGGCGTGCCGTCGTGCAGCAGGCCGCCGGCCCACGAGGCCAACGCCCCCGCCCCGAACGAGGCCGAGCCCATCAGGGCCGAGATCGAGCCGGCCCGGCGCGGGTCGACGCTAAGGGCGCCGGCCATGGTGTTGCCGCCCATCAGCCCGTAGATCGACAGCGCCGCGAACAGCAGCGGCAGCACCGTCCATTGGCCGCCCCAGCCCGTCCAGGCCGCCAGGGTCAGCAGCAGGGCCGCGACGATCGAGGCGATGCTGGCCTTGCTCAACACCTGGTCGGGCAGCGAGCGGCGCAGCAGCAGGCGGTTGACTTGGCTGGCCCCGATGATCCCGACGGCGTTGAAGGCGAAGACCAGGTTGAAGACCAGCGGCGAGTGGCCGTAGGTCCCCATGACCAGGTCCGGCGCGCCGGAGATGTAGGTGAACAGCACCGCCCCGTTCAGCGCTCCGGCCAGGGCGTAGCCCATCAGCCGGCGCATGCCGAACAGCGCCCCATACGCCCGCAGCGGGTTCTCAGCCCTGGCCTGGGCCTCGGTCTCGGCCGAGCGGGACTCCGCCAGGCTGACGATCACCCACAGGCCGATCAGGGCGCCGAAGCCGACCAGGGTCCAGAACACCCCCCGCCAGCCGGCCACGAACTGCACGACGCCGCCCAGCTGCGGAGCCAGCACCGGGGCCAGGCCCATGATCAAGGTCATCAACGACAGCACCCGGGCGGTGTCCGTGTGGCTGAAGCGGTCGCGGACCACGGCGCGGGCGATGACCGGCCCGGCGCAGCCGCCCAGGGCCTGGACGAAGCGCGCGGTGATCAGGGTCTCGATGTTGGGGGCCAGGGCGCACACCACCGAGGCGGCGAAGAAGACGCCGATCCCGACCAGCAGCGGCAGGCGGCGGCCGAACCGGTCCGAGGCCGGGCCGTAGATCACCTGGCCGATGGCCATGCCGGCGAAGAAGGCCGCCAGGGTCGCCTGGGTCTGGTCCGGACCCGCGTGCAGGCTGGCCCCGATCGACGGCAGGCTGGACAGGTACATGTCGATCGACATCGGCGCGAAGGCCGTCAGCGCGCCCAGAAGCAGGACGAGACGCCACGGAACGGCGGCGGGCGGCGGAGCGGTGTCGATCATGCGCCGCTTCTATGCCTTTTGGCCCCTACGGAAACCTCAAATGCCGCTTGCCGGGACCCGATGCGGGCTCCACGGTGATCAGCAATCACATAGAAGCGCGGGAGGACGAGCGGTCATGACGGTCAAGACTCCAGGAATGCCGGAGCCCCAGTTCGTCGACGTCAACGGCGTCCGCCTGGCCTATTACGAGGCCGGACCGCGCCAGGGCGTTCCGATCGTCTTCTGCCACGGCTTCCCGGAACTGGCCTTCTCGTGGCGTCACCAGATCGCCACCCTGGCCGCCGCCGGCCGCTGGGTGATCGCCCCGGACCAGCGCGGCTATGGCCTGACGTCCGGGCCCGACGCGGTCGAGGCCTATGACATGGACCACCTGACCGGCGACCTCGTGGGCCTGCTGGATCACCTGGGCGTGGAGAAGGCGATCTTCGCCGGCCACGACTGGGGCGGCATCATCGTCTGGGCCATGCCGCTGCTGCATCCCACCCGCGTGGCGGGGATCATCGGCCTGAACACCCCCTTCACCCCACGCCTGCCGATGGATCCGATCGCCATGTTCCGCGCCGCCTATGGCGACGACATGTACATCGTCCACTTCCAGAAGCCCGGCGAGGCCGACGCCCAGCTGGGCGCGGATCCCGAGAAGACCATCCGCTTCTTCATGCGCCTGCCCAAGGGCGCGCTGTCGGAGTTCGAGAACCGGCCCGCCGAGCGCCGAAACCTGGCCTTGCAGGACGCCCTGGCCAAGTACGATCCGGCGACCGACGAGCACCAGTTCCTGTCGCCCGAGGAACTGGCCGTCTTCGTCGAGGCCTTCCGGCGCACCGGCTTTACCGGCGGCGTCAACTGGTACCGCAACTTCACCCGCAATTGGGAAAAGGCCGAAGGCCTGCCCACGCGGATCGACGGGGTCCCGTGCCTGATGCTGATGGCCGAGCACGACGTGGTGCTGCCGCCGTCGATGACCGAGCGCATGCCCGAGCAGATCGAGGACCTGGAACGCGTGCTGATCGAGGGCAGCGGCCACTGGACCCAGCAGGAAAAGCCCGCCGAGGTGAACGCGGCGATCCTGGACTGGCTGGATCGGAAGTTCCCGGTTTAGTGGCGCGCGTTCTTATCGCCGAACCGGCGTCCACTTCGGCGGAACGCGCGGCCTAGTTTTTGGAGGCCAGCATCAGGTCGGCGCGGCGGCGCATGGCGGCCGCCAGCTGCAGCATGGCCAGGGCCGAGACCTCGTCGCGCTCGGCCGCGCGCAGGCTGTAGACATTGGCCATGGCGAACAGGGCCTCGATCCGGTCGACGCCCTCGGCCCCGAACATCTCGCCGATCTGACGGTCGAGCTCGGCCAGCTGCACGGGATTGAGCATCGCGAGCAGTTCGTCGTCGGAATAGTCTTCAGGGGCGAGCTGAGTCATGGGCGCCAACATACAGAAGCGGGCGAAAGGCGATAAGCCGTGATGATCCGCCGTTCACAGGCGGCGGAAAAACACGTTAGGGTTCGCGTCATGGATCGTAACGCTTCCGCCGCCGCCATGAGTTCCGTCGGTCGTCGTGGCCTTTTCCGCGAGGTCGAGCCTTTTTCGTTCGGCTGGCTGCAGACCGGCGGCCAGCACGAGATCTATTACGAGGAATGCGGCAACCCGCGCGGCAAACCCTGCGTGATCCTGCACGGCGGTCCGGGCGGGGCGGTCAATCCGACCATGCGGCGGTTCTTCGACCCGACCAAGTGGCGCATGACCCTGTTCGACCAGCGCGGCTGCGGCCGCTCGCGGCCGAACGCCAGCCTGGACGACAACACCACCTGGAGCCTGATCGAGGACATCGAGCGCCTGCGCGAGCATCTGGGCGTCGAGAAGTGGACCGTGTTCGGCGGCTCGTGGGGCTCGACCCTGGCCCTGGCCTACGCCATCAAGCACCCCGAGCGCGTCTCGGGGCTGGTCCTGCGCGGCATCTTCCTGCTGACCGATCGCGAGCTGCGCTGGTTCTACCAGGAAGGCGCCTCGATGCTGTTCCCGGACGCCTGGGAGCGGTTCCTGGCTCCGATCCCGGAGAGCGAACGTGGCGACCTGATGAGCGCCTATCACCGCCGCCTGATCGCCCAGGACCGCCGCGTGCAGCTGGAAGCCGCCGCCGCCTGGAGCCAGTGGGAGGGCGACACCATCTCGCTGCGAGGGCCGGAAGCCCGTCCCCCGAAGTTCAACGAAGAAGACTTCGCGATCGCCTTCGCGCGGATCGAGTGCCACTTCTTCACCAACAAGGGCTTCTTCGACTACGACGACTGGATCCTGAAGAACATCGACCGGATCCGTCACATCCCCGGCTGGATCGTCCAGGGCCGCTTCGACGTGGTCACGCCGCTGGACAGCGCCTGGCGGCTGCACAAGGCCTGGCCCGAGGCGCGGTTCGACATCATCTGGGACGCCGGCCACGCCTCGACCGAACCCGGCGTCATCGACGGGCTGGTGCGGGCGACCGAGGCGGCGCTGGTCTCGTCCTAGGAGCCTAGACCAGCGAGCCCTTGCCGCTGGTCACTTCGGTGTAGCGGTGCACGCGCACCGACTGGACCAGGCCAAAGCCGACCATGACCGTCAGCATGACGGTGCCGCCGTACGACAGCATCGGCATGGGCACGCCCACGACGGGGGCCAGGCCCATGACCATGGCCCCGTTGATCAGCACGTACAGCGAGAAGGTCGCCGTCACGCCGGCCGCCGACAGGCGTCCGAAGTGGCTGTGGCTGATCGAGGCGATGCGCAGGGCCATGAAAATCACCGCGCCGTACAGGAACAGGACGCCGAAGCAGCCGACGAAGCCGAACTCCTCGGCCAGGGTGGCGAAGATGAAGTCGGTCTGCTTTTCGGGCAGGAAGTTCAGCTGGCTCTGCGAGCCCAGGCCGAAGCCCTTGCCCAGCAGGCCGCCCGAGCCCAGGGCAATCTTGGACTGCAGGATGTGATAGCCGTCGCCGGAGGGGTCCTTCTCCGGGTTCATGAAGGTCAGGATCCGGTTGCGCTGGTAGTCGTGCAGCCCGAACATGATGAACGGCGGAATGGCCACGGCGGCCAGGGCGCCCATGGCGGCGATGATCCGCCAGGACAGGCCGGCCAGCACCATGATCGCCCCGCCGGTCGCGCCCAGCAGGATGGCGGTGCCCAGGTCGGGCTGCTTGGCCACCAGCAGGAACGGCACGCCGATCATCGCCGCCGGGATCAGCAGCCACCACGACATCCGGGCCCGATCGGCCGACAGGCCGTGGTAGAAACGGGCCAGGGCCAGGACGAGGCCGATCTTCATCACCTCGGACGGCTGGAAGCGCACCGGCCCCACCTGCAGCCAGCGCTGGGCGCCCAGCGAGATGTCGCCGACCAGATCCACCGCCACCAGCAGAAGCACCCCGACCACATAGATCGGATAGGCCGCGTTGAACCACCAGCGCAGGTCGCACATGGCCAGGATGATCATGATGATGAAATAGACGCCGAAGCGCAGCAGGTGCCGGTCGGCCCAGGGCTCCCACGCCGCGCCGGCGATCGAGAACAGCATCAGGCCGCCGACGCCGGCGATCATCGCCAGCACCAGGCAGAAGGTCCAGTCGACCTCCATGAACTTGATGATCGGCCGGTCGCGTTCGCCGGGCCGGGTCAGGCCGCCGCTCAAGGTCATTGCGGGCCTCCCTGAGGCGTGGTGGGAACAGCCGGCGCCGGCGGAGCGCCGGGATCGGGCGTTGCGACGGGATCCTCGGGCGCGGCGCCTTCCACGATGTCTTCCGGCGCGACCTCGGGCAGCGCCTCTGGCTTTTCGATACGGGCGCGGATCTCGGGATCCTTCAGAAGGGCCACGCGCATCACCTCGCGGGCGCGCGGGGCGCCGGCGGTGGCGCCGCCCAGGCCGCCGTGCTCGATGATGACCGCCACGGCGTAGCGCGGGTCGTCATAGGGGGCGAAGGCCACGAACAGGTTGTGGTCCCGCAGGCGCCAGGTGGTGGCGTAGCCCTTGCGGTTCTTGACGCCTTCGTAGCTGCGCACCTGGGCTGTACCGGTCTTGCCGGCCATCTGCACGTCGCCCAGGCCCAGCTGGCTCTGGCGATAGGCCGTGCCGCGCACGTCGTTGGCCACGGCGGCCATGCCACCGCGGACATATTCCAGATGCTCCTGCGAGAACGGCAGGTCGGGCACGGCCGCGCCGCTGGGCTGTTCCTTGCCGCCGACCGACTTGATCAAGCGCGGCACCAGGGCCTTCTTGCCGTTGGCCAGGCGCGCGGTCATCACCGCCAGCTGCAGGGCGTTGACGGTCAGAGCCCCCTGCCCGATGCCGTAGCTGGGGGTTTCGCCGGGAAACCAGACCTGGTTGGCCGGATTCTTCTTGAAGGCCCGCTTCTTCCAGGCCCGGTCGGGCACATTGCCCTTCTTCTGGCCCGGTATGCCGATATCGAACAACTGGCCGAAGCCCATGGCCCGGGCCGCGTTGGCGATGTTGTCGGGGCCGATCTTCAGCGACGTCTGATAGAAATAGATGTCGCAGGAGTTCTTGATCGCGTCGTGCAGGTTCTGCGAGCCGTGGCCGCGCGGCTCCCAGCAGCGCCAGGTGCGGCCGCCATAGTACCAGCTGCCGCCGCAGTTGACGCGGATCTCGGGATCGATGCCGGCGGTCAGCGCCGCCAGGCCCACGGTCGGCTTGAAGGTCGAGCCCGGCGGGAAGACGCCGGTCAGCGCCTTGTCGAGCATCGGCTTGCGTTCGTACTCGGCCAGCGCCTTGTACTCGGCGCCCGACAGGCCCTTCACGAAGCGGTTGGCGTCGAAGCTGGGGGCCGAGGCCATGGCCAAGAGGTCGCCGTTGCGCACGTCCATCACGACGATGGCGCCGCTTTCCTCGCCCATCACCTCCAGGGCGCGATTCTGGATGTCGGCGTCCAGGGTCAGGCGGACCTCGGCGCCCGGCGTCGGCGGGATGTCGCCGGCCGGATCCAGGCGCACGACGCGGCCTTGGGCGTCGACCTCGGTCTTGGTGGCGCCGGCGCGGCCGCGCAGCTGCTTGTCGAAGGCCTTTTCCACGCCCTGCTTGCCGATCCGGAAGCCCGGATGGTGCAGCAACTCCTGGTCCTGGGTGGCGTCGTCCTTGGCCGCCTCCAGGTCGCGATCGCTGACCTTGGCGACATAGCCGATCACGTGGGCGAAGGCGCCGCCGAACGGATAGACCCGCACCTCGCCCATGTCGGCGGTGACGTTGGGCAGTTCCGGCGCGCGGATGTTGACGCGGGAGAACTCCTCCCACGACAGGTCTTCCATGACCACGACGGGGGCTTTGCGCGGGGCGCGGGCCAGCTCCTTCAGGACCCGGGTCCGGCGGCTGTCGTCGATCGGGACCAGCTTCTGGAGGTCGTTCATGACCGCCTCGGCGTCGAGGTCCTTGTCCTTGTTGATCATCAGCCGGAAGTTCGGCCGGTTGGACGCCAGGGACACGCCGTTGCGGTCCAGGATCAGCCCCCGCGGCGGCGGCACCAGGCGGTAGTTGAACTGGTTGCCGGCCGAGAGCTTCTGGTAGCGCTGGGCCTCGACCAGCTGCAGCTGGGCCAGGCGACCGCCCAGGGCCAGCAAGCCCAGGCCCGTGAAACCGCCCAGCAGGAACGCGCGCCGGTGGAAGACCCCCTGACGCTCGTTGACCTCGAAGAAGAAGATTGACGGTTCGCTCATGGCCTCACCGGAACCGCACGTCGGCGTCCTCGAAGCGATCGACCAGGCGATGGGCGAACGGGAACAGCAGCGCCGTCACCAGGAACTGCCAGAACACGGCCAGCAGGCTGGGCATGGCCAGGCTGTCGAGCATGGTGAACAGGAAGGCCGCGGCCATGGCGATGCCCGTGACGCCGGCGAACCAGGCCCACATCATCGGGCGGCTCTGGCCGGTCATGGCGTTGCGCAGGATCAGGACCATGGCGTAGGCGACCAGCAGCGACAGGCCCCACAGGCCCGTGGGCCCGCCCCAGAAGATGTCCAGGAACAGACCCAGGATCAGGATCGCGAACGGGGCCAGGATCGAGGGTCGGATCATCGCCCAGGCGAACGCCGGGACCATGGCGAACACCGGCTCGGGCAGCTGCAGGCCCCAGATGCGGATCGGCGCGGCGAACAGCACCGTGGCCAGCATGCACAGCAGCATCGGCACGCCCAGCCAGCGGCCGGGATTGAGGGCGCGGCCGCCGCTCATGCTCATCGCGGCGCTCCCGTCGGCGCAGGCGTCGCGGCGGCCGGCTTGGGCTGCGCGGGCTTCGGCGCGACCGGCTTGGGCGCCGTGGCGACCGGCGGCTTGGCCACTGGCGGCTTGGGCTGGGCGCCCGTCGCGGCCGGCGGCGTGGTCGCGGTCGGCGCCGGAGCGGCCGGAGTCAGCGCGGGCGTTGGGATCGACAGGATCGAGGTCTGCTGATCCTCGGTGGTCACCGGCGGCAGGGTCTTGGCCTGCAGCTCCTTCTCGTCGGCCAGCTGGGCGAAGTCCTTGAACAGCAGGATGCGGACGTAGTCGATCGACGACTGGTCGGCGAACAGCACCACGCGCCAGCGACCGTCCAGGCCCTTCACGGCCGCGCCCACCGGCAGGCCGCGCGGCACGACGCCGCCGTCGCCGGAGGTCACGACCCGGTCGCCCTGCTGGATCGGATCCACGCCGCGCAGGTACTCCAGCTTGGGATTGGGGCCGCCATCGCCGGTCAGGATGGCGCGGGCGTTGGTGCGGTCGATCATTACCGGCGTGCGCGAGGCGATGTCGGTCAGCAGCAACACGCGGCTGACCCCGCGCGAGACGCCGACCACGCGACCGACCAGGCCGCGCTCGTTCAGCACCGGATTGCCGACCTGGATGCCGCGCTCCGAACCGGCGTCGGCCAGGCGGGTGTTGGCGAAGGGACCGCGGCTGTCGCTGACCACGCGGGCGGCGGCCATCGGGATCGGCGGATCCGTGCGCAGGCCCATCAGCGACTTGTAGCGCTCGTTCTGGTCCTGCAGCGCCAGGGCGCGGTCACGCCACTGGCGCATCTCGGCCAGTTCGGTCTTCAGGCGGCGGTTCTCCGACGCGGTGAAGAAATAGCTGCGGACATAGTCCAGGCCCAGGCCCGTCCAGCGGCCGGGCGCGGCGATGGCGCCGCTGACCGGCTTGGCCACGACGTCCACGGTCTGGCGGGTGACGCCGTACGCCTGGTCCTGGAGGGTCTCGCGACGATCGGCCAGCAGGAAGGCGACGGCGATGACGGCCGCCACGATCAGGGCCACCGCCGCCGTCCAGGTAAGCGGCACTTTCAGGTCGCCGAGGGGACCTTCGCGAAAGGGCACGTACTGTTCTCCTGGCGCCCCCCGGCGCCGCTAGAGGGACCCTAGGCTTAGGCCAGGGTCGATTCCAGGACGCCCTTCATCCACTTCGGGTGCTCCAGCACCTTGCCGCAGCCCAGGGCCACGCACGAGAGCGGATCATCGGCGACCGTGACCGGCAGGCCGGTGTGGTCGCGGATCTCGGCGTCCAGGCCGCGCAGCAGCGCGCCGCCGCCGGTCAGCATGATGCCCTTGTCGGCGATGTCGCTGGCCAGTTCCGGCGGGGTGGCTTCCAGGGCCACCTTCACGGCTTCGACGATCTGGCCGACCGGTTCGGCCAGGGCGTCGGCGGCCTGCTTTTCCGAGATGCGGACTTCGCGCGGCACGCCCTGCATCAGGTCGCGACCCTTGACGTCGATCGACAGCCCCTCGCCGTCGGCCGGCGCGCGGGCGGTGCCGATTTCCTTCTTGATGCGCTCGGCGGTCGTTTCGCCGATCAGCAGGTTATGGTGGCGACGCATGTAGCTGATGATCGCCTCGTCCATCTTGTCGCCGCCGACGCGGACCGAGCGCGAATAGACGATGCCCGACAGCGACAGCACGGCCACTTCGGTGGTGCCGCCGCCGATGTCGACGACCATCGAGCCGGTCGGCTCGTGGATCGGCAGGCCGGCGCCGATCGCGGCGGCCATCGGCTCGTCGATCAGGCCGACGCGACGGGCCGAGGCGTTCAGGCAGCTGTCGTTGATGGCGCGGCGTTCCACGGCGGTGGCGCCCGACGGCACGCACACGATCACCTTCGGGTTCACGAAGCCCTTGCGGTTGTGAACCTTGCGGATGAAGTACTTGATCATCTCCTCGGCGACCTCGAAGTCGGCGATGACGCCGTCGCGCATCGGGCGGATGGCTTCCATGTGGCCCGGGGTGCGGCCCAGCATCTGCTTGGCCTCGATGCCGACGGCATGGACGATCTTGCGACCGCCGACGTTGCGCAGGGCCACCACCGACGGTTCATTCAGAACGATCCCTTTGCCCTTCATGTAGATGAGGGTGTTGGCCGTTCCGAGGTCGATGGCGATGTCGTTCGAGATCACGCCGAAGAGGGAAGAGAACATTGAAGGCCCTGACTGAGGGGTATGAGGGGCGTTACGGACTTCAGATCGGAGAAGAGGAGCCTGATCCGCCCAGGAGACGGGGTCGGCGGAGAAGAAAAGGCTCCTACTTCAATTCAATGCGAGGACAACATGATTCCCGCATTTAGGGGATTTCGCCCCCGCCCGCACGCTCTGTCGCCCGACGGGTGCGCCGCGACCTGGCCGCGCCGTCGCCGGGACGGCCGAAAGGCGCGCCGACGCCGCCCGTTTGCCCTGCGAAAGCGTTGATTTCAAGGTCTATTCGCGGGCTTTTCTCAGGCTTTTGCGGTCTAGCTGGCCAAGCATCCGAAAGTGGCGAAATCTAGCCGAGCGCGGCCATGGCGACCCCGACTGCCGCCAGCGCCCCGAAGACCATCTGGGTGGCGGTCAGACGTTCCGAGAACAGACGACGCGCGGCCAGGGCCGCGATGGGCGCCTCGACCACCCCGACCGCCCTCACCTGCGCCGCCGGAGCCAGGGCCAGGGCGATGAACCAGCCGGCCGAAGCCGCCGCCCCCCAGAACCCCGCCCCCAGCGACGGCCGCCAGGCCTTGGCCACCGCAACCAGCGCCGCCCGGTCCCTCACGGCCAGGTAGAGGGTCAGGGCCAGGGTCTGGGCGATCTGCACGATCATCAGGGTGATGATGGCCGCGAAGATCGGATGGCCTGGCTCCAGCGCATGGCCGGCCTGGCGGAAGGCGTTCAGGGTGAAGCCGAACGCCAGGCCCGAGGCCAGGCCGAACAGGCCGCCGCTGATCGGCTGGTCGCCCGTCGCCCCGACGCGTGGCCAGGTGACGACCAGCAGGGCGACGCTGGTCAGGGCCACCCCGGCCCAGCCCAGCCGGCTCAGCGTCTCGCCATAGGCGATCAGGCCCAGGATGGCGGCCAGCGGGATGGAGCTCTGCTGCACGGCCGTGGCCACGGCGAAGCCGGCCCTGCGCATGGCCACCAGCAGCGCCGCCGTGGCCGCGATCTGGGCCGCGCCGCCCATCAGCGCCGCCGCCCAGAAGGCGGGGGTGAAGCGCGGTTGCTCGCCATGGGTCAGGAGCAAGGCGATGGCGACGAACACGACGGTGAACGGCAGGCCGAACAGGAAGCGCACCAGGGTCGCCCCCCAGGGACCCGTGCCGCCCATGACCGAGCGCTGGGCCGCGTTGCGCGCCACCTGGGCGAAGGACGCCGCGATGGTGATGGGTATCCAGATCATCCCCTACCTCTTCGCCGCGACGATCAGGCCCGAAGCCCAGCCCAGGGTCACCATGGTCAGATCCTCACGCGCCTCCAGGTCGCGCACCAAGGCGTCGACGCGCGTCTGGTGGCCTTCCGGCCAGTTGGGCTGGGGCAGCATGTCGTCGATCACGTACAGCCCTCCCCGCTTCAGCAGCGCCAGGGTCTGGTCCAGCGCCTCGTACTTGCCCGGCCAGGCGTCGGCGAAGATCAGGTCGAACGAGGCCGGCGGCTGGGCCAGCACATAGTCCAGCCCGTCGGCCAGCACGAAGCGCACGCGGTCGTCCCTCAGCACCTCGCGCGCCACGTCCTGGACCACGGGGTCGACGTCGACGCTGATCAGCCGGGCCGAGGCGTCCAGACCGTCCAGCAGCCAGGCGGCGGCCAGGCCCGTGCCGGTCCCCAGCTCCAGCAGCCGTCCGCCGGGCCTGGAGGCCGCCAGGAGGCGCAGGAGCGCGCCGGTATTGGCCTCGGAAGGCATGTCGAAGCCGAGCGCGGCCGTGCGCGCCTGGATCGTCGTCCAGGCGGCCGGCGCGACATGAGCATTGTCGCCGAACATCAGGTCGTTCCTTACGCGGCCCTTATGCGAAGGGCCTGTTTCCGAATGGAGCCCTTGCGGGCGTTGGACGCAGAACACGGGGGTGCGGGCCTGCCGCGTGGCGGGCCGTGTTGAGAAGAAGGCTTACCGACCATGTCGCCTCACCCACCCAGGTGGACCCCCATCAGGCAAGCCGCCCAGTTCCTGCTGGGCGTGCCCACCGAGGGGATCAATCCCGCCCTGGACCGCATGCTGGACCAGGCCCAGGCCACGCCCTTGAGCTTCGTGGCCGTCGCCGGCCCGGGCGCGGGCGAAGCCATGTGCCAGCTGTGGCGACGTGGCTACCAGCGCGTCGAGGCCGCCCGGCAGGCCACCTGCGGGGCCGCCGACGAGCGCAGCGACGTGCTGCTGGTCCTGGACTGTCAGACGCTGCCGGACGCGCGCGCCATCGTCGCCGCGACCTACACGATGCTGCGCCCCGGCGGGACGCTGGTCGTGGACGCGGGCGCGCTGCTGGACGAGACGCCCCGCAGGGCGCTCGCCGACAGTCTGCGAGAGTTGGGACTGGACGTTCAGCCCCAGGCGCACCTGGGGGCTGAAATCCTGGCGACGCGGCCGTTCAGCTCGCGTCGCGCTGGTTAGTTCCGGAGCGCGATGGCCGCCAAAACCGGCGGCCACCTTTGGCTATCGCGCTCTAGAAGCCGCTGGCGATCGCCGCTTCGGGTCGGCTCTTCTCCTTGCGGGCGAAGAGGTTGTTGAGGGCGTTGACGTACGCCTTCGCCGAGGCCGTGAGCGTGTCGGTGTCGGCGGCCGCGCCGGTGGCGATGCGGCCGTCCTCTTCCAGACGCACCGAGACCTGGGCCTGGGCATCCGTGCCCTCGGTCACCGCGTGCACCTGGAAGAGGCGCAGGGCGGCGCTGTGCGGCACGATCTTGTGGATGGCGTTGAACACGGCGTCGACCGGACCGTCACCGGTGGCCTCGGCGGTGCTGGAGACGCCGTCGACGTCCAGGGTCAGCTCGGCGGACTGGCCTTCGGTGCCGGCCACGACGCGCAGGTGGGCGACGCGGATCTTCTCCGAGCCGCGCGCCAGGGCGTCGTCGACCAGGGCGATGATGTCGTCGTCGTAGACGTGCTTCTTACGGTCGGCCAGGTCCTTGAAGCGACCGAAGGCCTCCTTCAGCGCGTTCTCGCCCAGCTCGTAGCCCAGGTCCTTCAGCTTGGCGCGGAAGGCGTGGCTGCCCGAGTGCTTGCCCATGACCAGGCTCGACGGGGCCTGGCCCACCGATTCCGGCGTCATGATCTCGTAGGTCTCGCGGTTCTTGAGCATGCCGTCCTGGTGGATGCCGCTCTCGTGCGCGAAGGCGTTCTTGCCGACGATGGCCTTGTTGTACTGCACCGGGAAGCCGGTGATGGCCGAGACGTAGCGGCTGGCGCGGGTGATGTGCGTGGTGTCGATGCCGGTCTGATAGGGCAGACGGTCGCCGCGCACCTTCAGGGCCATGACGATCTCTTCCAGCGCGGCGTTGCCGGCGCGCTCGCCCAGGCCGTTGATGGCGCACTCCACCTGGCGGGCCCCGCCCTGCACGCCGGCCAGGCTGTTGGCGACGGCCAGGCCCAGGTCGTTGTGGCAGTGGGTCGAGAAGATCACCCGATCGGCGCCCTCGACGTTGTTGACCATCCAGTTGAACAGGTCGGCATATTCCGACGGATAGGTGTAGCCCACCGTGTCGGGCAGGTTGATCGTCGTGGCGCCGGCCTTGATGGCGGTCTCGATGGCGCGGCGCAGGAACTGGCGGTCGCTGCGGGTGGCGTCCTCGGCCGACCACTCGACGTCGTCGCGCAGGTTGCGGGCGTGGCTGACCGAGCGGGCGATCACGTCGATGACGGCGTCCGGCTCCATCTGCAGCTTGTGCTTCATGTGCAGGTCGGACGTGGCGATGACCACGTGGATGCGGCCGCGCTGCGTGGGCTTCAGGGCCTCGGCGCAACGGTCGATATCGACCTGGTGGGCCCGACACAGGCCGGCGATGGTCGAATTCTTGACGATCTTGGCCACTTCGCGGACGGCCTCGAAGTCACCGTTCGAGGCGATCGGGAAGCCGGCCTCGATGATGTCGACCCCCATCTCCTCGAGGATCTTGGCCAGTTCCAGCTTTTCTTCCAGCGACATCGACGCGCCGGGCGACTGCTCGCCGTCGCGCATGGTGGTGTCGAAAATAACGACGTTGTCGCGCTTGTCGGAAGCGCTGTTCGATACGGACGTCATGGAGATACTCGTCGAATGGGGTGTCTGCGTGCGGGCTGCGGGTTCAACTGTCCCCTGTGCGCCCGGCCACGACGATGCGCGGCCCCTAGAGCGCCCAGGGGCTGATAAGCAGAAGCGGAAGCAGCTTGCGCGCGACGGTCATGGCGGACTTTCTACACAGCGCCCCAGAATCGAGCAAGCAATTTGCGCCAGCGGTGCAATCGGCCGCAGCCGGCGCAATTATTTTCCCGACAAAGCCAAGTTCGGACGCGTAACGATCGGAAAATCGGTCGGGAAAGCGTCGAACCATCCCGCCAGACGGCCCATCGCCGCGCGATCGCCCTCAAGCTTGACCTCCCCACTCAGGATCTTGGGGGCCAGCGGCGCTCCCCGAAACAGGGAGTCCAGCAATACCGGCCGCGCCACCGTCAGGGTTGCGTCGACCTTTTCCGCTCCCCCGTTTTCCTTTAGGGGGGCAGGTTGAGCCACCAGCACACCGTTGCGCACCTCGACCAGGAAGCGCTCGTCTCGATCCGGGAAGACGAAGACCATCCGCAGCCTTGCGTCGCCGGCCTTGTCGGCGTTCAGGCGGATGGCCAGGACGTCGAAGATCATCTGGCTGTCCAAGGCGGCGATCATGTCCAGCGGGGCCATGGACGGCGGCAGCTTGCGCACCCCGCCCGTCAGCTCGTCGGCGCCGGTCAGGTAGATGTTCCGCCACAGGCTGTTCTCGGTCTGGTAGCCCAGTTGCCGATAGGCGGCGGCCAGCATCGCCTTGGCCTCCGCGTCCTGGTCGTCGGCCATCACCGCATGATTCAGCAGGGTCGCGGCCCAAGCGTAGTCGCCCTTCCCGACCGCCGCCTTCGCCATCCCCCTGACCTTGGCCGCCCCGCCCATGGCCGCGACGTAGCGCTGGCCCGCATCGGCCGGCGGCGCGGGCGCCAGGTGGGCCGGATTGGCGTCGTACCAACCCATGTAGCGCTGATAGACCGCCCGGCTGTTGAAGCTCATCGAGCCGTAGTAGCCGCGGTTGAACCAGTCCTTGGAGAGCGCCGGCGGCAGCTGGATGCGGGCGGCGATCTCGTCGCCGGTCATTCCCAGGTTCATCATCCGCACCGTCTGATCGTGCAGGTACTTATAAGCGTCGCGGTGATCGGCCAGGAAGTCCCGCACCACCGCCCTGCCGAAGCGCGGCCAGCCGTGGCTGGTGATCATGGTGTCGGAGACGTCGCCGAACAGGCGGATCGACTCGGTCAGGTCGTCCGCCCAGGCCTTGCTGTCACGGACCAGCGCGCCCCGCGGCGTCAGGATGTTGTGCATCGAGACATTGGCGTTCTCGGCCATGTCCAGGATGCGCAGGTCGGGGAAATAGAGGTTCATCTCGGCCGGGGCCTCGGTCGAGGGCGTGTACTGGAAGCGGATCTTCACCCCGTCCAGGATCAGTTCCTGGCCGGTGTGATCGATGATCTCCGTCGGCGGGATCAGGGTGATCGAGCCTCTGGCAATGGTCTGGCCGATGCCGGAGGTGATCTGCCCCTCCGCGCCCGGCGGCAGCATGATGCCGAACTGGTACTGGGCCCGGCGGCTCATGGCGTTGCCGGCCAGGATGTTCTCGGCGGCGACCTCTTCCATGAATCCCTTGGGCGCGACGATCGCGACCTTGCCCGCCTTGACGTCGCCCTCGTCGACCACGCCCCGCACGCCGCCGAAGTGGTCGCTGTGGCTGTGGGTGTAGATCACCGCCTTGACCGGCAGCTTGCCCAGCTTCTGGTTCACCAGCTCCAGGGCGGCGCTGGCTGTCTCCTTCATGGTGAGCGGGTCGACGACGATCCAGCCGGTGTCGCCCTTGACGAAGGTGATGTTGGAGATGTCGAAGCCCCGCACCTGCCAGACGCGGTCGGACACTTGGAACAGGCCGTGTTTGGACAGGAGCTGAGCTTGCCGCCACAGGCTGGGGTTCACGGTCGCTGGCGCTGGGCCCTTCAGAAAGTCATAGGCCGCCAGGTTCCAGGCCGCCTGCCCGTCCTCGCGCGTGATCAGCGGATCGGTCCGCGTGCCCAGGAAACCCTTGTCGGCGAAGTCGAAATCCTGGCGGTCGGCCATGGGCAAGGTGGCGGCGAAGGCCTTCTGCTTCTCGATCGTGATCGGACTGGCCGGATCCTCCGCCCTCGCCGTCCCTGCCAGAAACACCACCGCCAGCGCGCTCGCCGCGACCATCGCCTTGCGCATTCCGCCCTCCCGATCGTTATTTGAAACTTTATAGTTTCATTCCACATAGCACTGATGAGCGAAGTCGCGAAAGCCCCCGTCCCCAGAGGTCGCCCCGGCCAGCCCAAGCCGCGCGTCGACAAGGCCGCGCGCGGCTTGGCGGTGCTGGAAGCCGCCGTCGAGGTGTTCGCCGAGAAGGGCCTGCAGGCCGCCACCATGCAGGACGTCGCCGACCGCATGGGCGTGGCCAAGATCCTGATCTATCGCCTCTATCCCTCGCGCCAGAGCCTGATCGACGCGCTGTTCGGCGACATCCTGGCGCGCATCGAGGCCGACGCCGGACGTCCCTGGGGCGGCTACGGCTCCAGCATCGCGCGGCTGGTGAACCTGTCGCGATCCAATCCCAAGCTGGCCCTGCTGTTGCTGCGCGACGCCCAGGGCGCGCCCGAGGCCGCCGCCTGGCGCGAGGCGCTGGAAGCCCTGCTGACCCGGCTGATCGAACCGTTCGTGGCCCCGCCGCCGGACGCGTCCGAGGCCCAGTGCGCCACCTGCAGGCACGCGGCCCGCACCTTCATGCCGTTCGTGGTCGAGGCCTGGGCGGCCGGGGTCGAGGAGACCGACGGCATGGGCGACGAGACGCGCACGCGCTGGTTCGGCGAGATCGTCCGGGCGTGGCGCGAAGCCACCTACATGGCGGCGGGTCTTACCCCTCCGCCTCTTCCGCCGCCTCGCGCTTCTTGAGCCAGGCGCGGCTGACCAGGCCCATGCCCAGCCAGATGACGACGGCCAGCAGGATCATGACGATGTGCTGCTTGCCGCCGCCCTTCATGGCCTGGACGATCGAATTGCCGGCGAAGGCGGTCAGGGCGATCTTGGGCACGATGCCGATGGCGGTGCCGAAGGCGAAGTCGCGCAGCTTCATCGGCGTCACGCCGGCGGCCATGTTGACGACGATGAACGGCGCCGAGGGCACCAGGCGCACGATCAGGCTGGCCATGAAGCCGTTCTTGCCGATCATCCGCATGAACTTGTTGACGCCCTCGCCGGCGAAGTCGCGCAGGATCCTGGCGCCGTAGGCCCGGCCCAGCCAGAAGCCGACCAGCGACGAGACCAGGGTGCCGATCCAGCTGTAGGCGAAACCGGTCCAGGGCCCGAAGGCCACCACCGCCGCGGCGATCAGCACGAACTGCGGCACGCCCAGGAAGGCCATGACCGCGAAGGCCGCCACGGCCATCGGCAGGGCCCACGGCCCGCTGGCCGCGCCCAGCCAGTGCTCGACCGCCGCCTCGCCGTTGACGCCCAGGAGCTGCGCGCCGAACAGGAAGACCACGCCCACCCCGCCGAACAGCACGAACGAGACCGCCACCGTGCGCCAGGCGCGGGCGTCCATGTTGGTGACGAAGTCGATGATGCGGCGGATCACGGCCCCTCCTCGCGCAGGCGCTGGCCCAGGTCAAGCGATGGGGTCAAGCGGCGCCGCTGAAACGTTGGCGGGAAGCTGCTGGAGAAAGAGGCGTTTTTCGGACCGCCGTCCCGAAACGCGATCCGGGGACGCCGCAATTCGCGCGCTGCGACATTTCGGTTGCGTCGGCTTCACATGACAGCGTTACTTATCCACAGGCTACAAGGGCAGAAAACCTTGGCCTGGTAAGGAGTTTGATCGTGAAGACCCTGGCTGTGATCTCCCGCAAGGGCGGCGCCGGCAAGACGACGCTTTCGCTCAATCTGGCGATCACCGCCCACCTGTCGGGCTTGAAGACCATGCTGGCCGACATCGACCCGCAGCGCTCGGCCTCGGACGCCCTGCGCGCCCGCAACGGCGACGGGCCGGTCCTGGCCGAGATCAACGCCGGCAAGCTGTTCTCGACCCAGGTCCAGGCCCAGCACGGCGCCTATGACGCCCTGGTCATCGACACGCCCGCCGCGCCCGAGGCCGACGGCCTGCAAGCGATCAACTGCGCCGACCTGTGCGTGCTGGTCTGTCGCCCGACCTTCCTCGACATCGCCTCGGTAGTGCGCTCGGCCGAAGCCGTCCGTCGCCTGGGCAAGAAGGGCGTCATCGTTCTCAGCCAGGCTCCCAGCCGCCGCAACGGCGTAGAGCCGCCGGCCGTGCTGAAGGCCGCCGAGGCCCTGCGCTTCACCGGCATGCCCCTGGCCCCGATCGGCCTGCGCGCCCGCACGGCCTTCCAGCAGTCGGTGGCCCACGGCCGCTCGGTCTGCGAATGGGAGCCGGGCTCGGCCGCCGCCGAGGAGATCTCGCGCCTCTGGGACCTGATCGCCCCTATGCTGCTCGGCGCAGAGGACATCCAAGCCCGCGCGGGCTAACTCTATTCATTGCCAGCGTGGCAGGCGCCGAAACCGCTCACACTTTCGGCCGCCACGTTCTAGCGTTCCGGCATGAAGATTCTGGCCGTTTCCGGCAGCCTGCGCGCCGCCTCGTACAACACCGCCCTGCTCCACGCCGCCCGCGAACTGGCGCCGGATGAAATGGCGATCGAGGTCTTCGGCCTGGGCCAGCTGCCATTCTTCAACCAGGACGTCGAGGAGCAAGGCGATCCCGCCCCCGTCGCCGCCTGGAAGGACGCCGTGCGCGCCGCCGACGGCCTGCTGATCGCCTGTCCCGAATACAACGGCGGCCTGACGGCGGTGCTGAAGAACGCCATCGACTGGGCCTCGCGCGGCAAGCCCGCTCCTTTGGACGGAAAAGTCGCCTGCGCCCTGGGAGCCAGCCCCGGGATCACCGGCACGGTCCGCGCCCAGGACGCCCTGCGCCTGAACCTCAAGCGCGCGGGCTGCGACCTGGCGCCGCTGTCGGACATCCTGGTCGGCCAGGCCCCCACCAAGTTCGAGAACGGGGTCCTGACCGACGAGCGCACCCGCCAGGCGATCGCGCGTCACCTGGCGGGTTTCGCGGCGGTTCTTCGCGCCCGAGCCTGAACCTGAGGCCTAGCCGCCGGTCAGGGCCTTCAGGTCGTAGTCCGGGCCGAAGTCCAAGACGAACACCGCGCCCAGCAGCACGGTCTGTTTCGCCGAGCCCAGCTGCAGCGAGACGCTGCCGCCGCCCTCGGGGATGTCGATCGTCGCCCGGCCGGGCACGGTGTACATGCGCCACTCGCCGCCGATCTTGAGCCCTCCCTGGATCGCCGCGTCGTAAGGCGCGGCCGCCTGTTGCACGCGGACGGCCGCGATATCCGCGGCGGCCGCACCGCCGTCGACGCTCTCGGCCTTGGCCCAGAACGCCACCAGCAGCACGTCGCCCTTGGTGACCTTGCCGCTGATCGGCTGCGTGGCCCCGATCTCCCACGGCTTGTCGCTGGCCGACTGCACCTCGACCTTGGTCGCACTCCCGCCCTGGACGGTCTTGTCCTTGATCGCGACGTTCTTCTGGCCGGCGCCGTAGACCGCCCAGTTGGTCGAAGGCTTGTTGATCGCCTTTTTCAGGATGTCGCCATCGCCCGACTGACGCGCGAAGCCCGGCGACGCCGCGCCCAGCGCCAGGGCCAGAACGGCCAGGGCGATGTACAGAATCTTGGTCTTCATAGGTGGTTTCCTCCCCCGAGGCCGTTCGAGCGGCCTTGCGTTTCCCCCGAGGACCGTCCGCGTTGGCCGGGATCGTTCCTGCAGGTGGTAGCGGTATCGGGAGGGCTCGCGGCGCGCAAGAAGCGGCGTCCCCGAAAGCGTCGCCAAAATGTCTCGAACGGTCGACGAAACCGCCCTTGCTGCGTTGCGCCATGGCGAACGGGGGCGTAAAGACCGCCGCAATCCTGAAACGGTCCTTCCAACAGACCAAGCCACCCCAGGGGAGTTCTACAAGATGTCGCTCGAGTCCGCCGCACTGCGGCGTATCGCACCGTCGGCCACCATCGCCATCAGCGCCAAGGCGCGCGCGCTGAAAGCCGCCGGTCGTGACGTGATCGCCCTTTCCGCGGGCGAGCCGGACTTCGACACGCCGGACAATATCAAGAATGCCGCGATCGAGGCGATCAAGGCCGGCAAGACTAAGTACACCGATCCGGACGGCATGCCCGAGCTGAAGGCCGCCATCTGCGCCAAGTTCAAGCGCGAGAACGGCCTGGAGTACAAGCCCAGCCAGGTCCACGTCGCCCCGGGCGGCAAGCCGGTGATCTACAACGCCCTGGTCGCCACCCTGAACCCGGGCGACGAGGTCATCATTCCCGCGCCGTACTGGGTGTCGTATCCCGACATGACCCTGCTGGCCGGCGGCACGCCCGTCTCGGTCGAGACCACGGCCGAGAGCGGCTTCAAGATCACCCCGGAGGCCCTGGAAGCGGCGATCACGCCGAAGACCAAGTGGCTGATCATCAACAGCCCGTCGAACCCGTCAGGCGGCGCCTATACCCGCGCCGAGCTGCAGGCTCTGGCGGAAGTGCTGCTGCGCCACCCGCAGGTCTGGGTGCTGACCGACGACATGTACGAGCACCTGGTGTTCGACGACTTCGAGTTCACCACCATCGCCCAGGTCGAGCCCAAGCTCTATGACCGCACCCTGACGATGAACGGCGTCTCGAAGGGCTATTCGATGACCGGCTGGCGCATCGGCTACGCCGCGGGGCCCGAAGCGCTGATCAAGGCCATGGGCAAGATGATCAGCCAGACGACCTCGAACCCCTGCTCGATCTCGCAGTGGGCCGCGCTCGAGGCGCTGAACGGTCCCCAGGACTTCATCAAGCCGAACGCCAAGCTGTTCCAGGAGCGCCGCGACCTGGTCGTGTCGATGCTGAACCAGGCCGCCGGCCTGCACTGCCCGACCCCGGAAGGCGCCTTCTACGTCTACCCCTCGTGCGCCGGCCTGATCGGCAAGACCGCGCCGTCGGGCAAGGTCATCGAGAGCGACGAGGACTTCGCCGGCGAACTGCTGGAAGCCGAGGGCGTGGCGGTCGTGCACGGCGCGGCCTTCGGCCTGTCGCCGTTCTTCCGCATCAGCTATGCGACTAGCAACGACGTCCTGGAAGACGCCTGCCAACGCATCCAGCGCTTCTGCGCCAGCGTGAAGTAGGCGCGCCAAACGTTCGTTTGACGCCAGTCTGACTATCGAGCGATCCTCCTGGCAAAGCGGCGCCAAGCCCGCCGAGCCGGGAGGATTTTTCATATGCGCCTGTCTGCACCCAGGATCCGTCCGCTCTCGCCCGACGAGCTGACACCCGAACAGGCCGAGGTCCTGGCGCCCCTGGGCGGCGGCGGGGTCATCCCGGCCGGGCCGATGCTGAACATCTTTCGGACCATGGCTCACGCCCCCAAGGCGCTGAAGGCGTTCCTGGCCTGGGGCAACTACATCCTCTCCAGGCACAACGACCTGCCGCCGCGCGAGCGCGAGATCGTCATCCTGCGCATCGGCTTCCTGTGCCGCAGCGGCTACGAATGGACCCAGCACTTCGGCATCGGCCTGCGCTGCGGCCTGACGGTCGAGGAGGCCCAGCGGCTGAAGAAGGGCGCCGACGCCCCCGGCTGGAGCGCCGCCGACGCCGCTCTGATCCGGGCCAGCGACGAGCTGCACCACGACCAGTTCGTCTCGAAGGAGACCTGGGCGGCCCTGCTGGTCCATTTCAGCCAGAAGCAGGCCATGGACGTGGTCTTCACCGCCGGCCAGTACACCCAGGTCTCGATGCTGCTGAACACCTTCGGGGTGCAGCTGGAGGACGGGGTGAAGCTGGATCCCGACCTGAAGGCCTTCTGAGCGTGGCCGGCCGCCTGGAAGGCAAGCGCGTCGTCGGGGCTGGCCAGACGCCGGGGGAGACGATCGGCAATGGCCGAGCCATCGCCCTGCTGTTCGCCCGCGAAGGCGCCGTCGTCCTCTGTGTCGACCGCCACCTGGATCGCGCCGAGGAAACCGCCGCCCTGATCGCGGCCGAAGGCGGGAGCGCCCACGCTGTGCCCGCCGACATTCGCAAGGCCGACGCCGGCGACACGATCGTGGCGGCGGCGCGGGCCCGGCTGGGCGGCCTCGACATCCTCATCAACAATGTCGGCATCGGCGGCGGCGGAGACGGACCGGCCCACCGCCTGGCCGAGGACGCCTTCGAACGCATCCTGGACGTCAATCTCAAGGGCCTGTGGCGCGTGACCCGCGCCGCCCTCCCCGTCTTGCGCGAGCAGGGATCGGGAGCGATCGTCAACATCTCGTCGCTGGCCGGGATCGCGGCGGCGCTCAGCTGGCCTACGAGGTTTCCAAAGCCGGGGTGAACCGCCTGACCGCCAGCGTCGCCCAGGCCAACGCCGGCAAGGGCGTACGCTGCAACGCGGTCGCGCCGGGCCTGATGGACACGCCGATGGCCGTCGCCGGCATCGCCGAGATCACCGGCCAGAGCATCGAGGACGTCCGCGCCAGCCGTAGCGCCCGCGTGCCGCTGGGCGGCGCCATGGGTACAGCCTGGGACACCGCCTACGCCGCCCTCTACCTCGCCAGCGACGAGGCCCGCTTCGTCACGGGCGTCGTCCTGCCGGTCGACGGCGGGATGTCGACCAGGATCGGCTAGGCTCTTTGCCTGCCGCGCTAGCCGTTGATCCAGTCCGTGAGGCCTTCACGGACATGGACTTCGCGCAGAGCCGGACGCTGACGGATGCGATCGAGATAGCGCTTCAGGTTCGGCCAGGCCGTCGCCGGCTTGGGCATGTTGCGCGTCCAGCGGCACAGGATCGTCGCCAGCAGGTCGACCGTGGTGAAGTGGTCCCCGACGACATAGTCGCGATCGGCCAGGCGAGCGTCGAGCCGGGCCAGGCCAGCCTCGATCCGTTCGCGGGCGGCCCGCTGCACCGCGTCCTGAGCGTCTCCCCCCGCCGGCTCATGCGGATAAAACCAGGCGCGGAAGTTGGGCTGGAAGCTGTTGGCGAGCCACAGCGTCCAGCTCAGATATTCGGCCCGTTCGATGGTCCCCAGCGCCGGGGCGAAACCCGCCTCCGGGTGGCGCTCGGCCAGCAGGGTCGCGATGCCGGCCATCTGGGTGATCGGCGCGCCGTCGATGATCAAGGTCGGCACCACGCCGTCGGGATTCAGCGCCAGGTATTCCGGCGTCTTGTGCTCGCCCTTGTCGAAATCCAGCAGCGTGACCTCGAACGGGACGGCCAGTTCCAGAAGCATCCAGTGGATGGCCGTGCCGGCCGTGCTGGGCGAACCATAGAGCGTGTACATCGATACCCCTCCGCGCTGATGGCGCGGATAGGCCGCTGCTTCTGCGGAACGGTCAAGCAAAAGGCCCCCGCCCATTCGCGCGGAGGCCCTTCCAGGTCATGGGACCGTCAGGCTCAGTGCTTCTCTTTCCACTGGGCCTTGGCGTCGTCCTTGGTCAGGGCCAGGTGGACCTTGTCGTCGTCGACATATTCCACCCACGACAGCGGGATCAGGTGATGCTTGAAGCCGCCGCCCAGATCCAGCTTGGCCAACTCGATCTCGCCGCCGGCGATGTGGTCCACCCGGCCGACGTGACCGCCGTCCGAACCGACGACTTCCTGATGTTCCTTGATCTGCGAGAGGTCGATCATCTTCGTCTCCAAGGCTCGAGCGGGACCGTCCCGCCCCTCGCGACATCAAACGGCCGCGCCTGCTGCCAAGTTTCGGCTTGCGTTCGTGGGAACATTGTTCTTGATATGTTCACAACCTGCGGGAGACCCCCATGCTGACCCTGTTCCACGCTCCGCGCTCGCGCTCGACCCGCTTCCTGTGGCTGCTGGAGGAGCTGGGCGCGGACTACGAAATCAAGACGGTCGATATCTATCGCAGCTTCGGAAACACCGGCGCGCGGGACCCGGCCAATCCGCATCCGCACGGCCAGGTGCCGGCCCTCGTGGACGACGGCGTGCTGATCACCGAGTCCGCGGCGATCGCCCTCTATCTGACCGACAAGTTCCCGGCCGCCGGGATCGGTCCGGCCGTCGGCGATCCCAGGCGCGGGCCGTACCTGTCGTGGCTGGCCTACTATGCCGGCGTGCTGGAACCCTCGGTCGTGAACCTGTGGAAGCAGCGCCAGGACGACGAGGACAAGAAGACCTACCAGCTGCTGGACGACCGCCTGCGCACCACGCTGGAAAGCTCGCCCTGGCTGCTGGGCGACGATTTCTCGGCCGCCGACATCCTGTTCATCAGCCTGCTGCAGTTCGCCCGCCAGATGATGCCGCCGCACGCGGTCTATGACGATTGGCTGGCGCGCGCCAACACCCGCCCGGCCCTTGCGCGCGCCCTCGCCAAGGACGATGTCCAGGAAGTCGCCTAAGGGGAAAACCGCATGAGCCTTCACCGCGCCCTGCTCTCGCTGACTGTCGGCCTGGCCCTGGCCACGCCCGCCTTGGCCGATCCCGCGATCGGCAAGCGAGTGGACGCGGTGTTCGCCGACGACGCGGTGACCCTGACCGAAGCCGGCAAGACCGTGCTGGTCTACCGGACCAAGCCGCTGGACCCGGCGGCCGAACCGGGGCGCGCCAACTATGTCGGCGCGCTCTATGCCCCCGACGGGACGGCCCTCACCGAGGACAGGCCCGGCGACCACCCGCATCAGCGCGGCGTCTGGTGGGCCTGGATGAAGGTCCAGTCAGGCGGCAAGACGGTCGCCGATGGCTGGTACATGAAGGGCCTCAGTTACTTCGTCCGCGAGAAGCGCTTCCTGGGCGACGCCGAGGGCGGCGGAACCCTGACCGTCGATGTCGACTGGATGGTCAATTCGGGGCCGGAACTGGCCTATGTCGCCACCGAGACCACCAAGGTCACGGTGCGCCCCCTCAAGGCCGGCGCGCGGCGGGTCGAGTTCGACACGACCATCACCTCGCGCGTCGACGCCCTGGGCCTGGGCGGCAGCGAGGACGATCGCGGCTTCGGCGGCTTCTCGATCCGCCTGGTCGACCCCGAGCACCTGACCTTCTCGTCGGGCGGCAGGACGATCACGCCGAACGGCGCGGCGGTGACGGCCGGCGCCAATATGGGCTTCGCCTGGACCGACGCGGCCTCGCCCGCCTGGGCCGTCGGTCTGGCCTGCAAGGCGAACGGTCAGGCGGTGACGCGCTGGATGCTGTATAACGACCGCTCGATGCAGAACTGCGTCTTCCCGGGCCGTGCGCCCCTGGTCCTGAAAAAGGGCGAGGCGTTGCGCCTGCAGGAGACTCTGGTCATCCGTCCCGTCGCCCAAAAGACCGAAGCGAAGAAGAAGACCCCCTGAGCCATGGCCGACATCGTCAATCTGAACCAGGCCCGCAAGGCCAAGGCCAAGGCCGACGACAAGGCCCGCGCCGCCAAGAACCGCGCCAAGTTCGGCCGCACCAAGGGCGAGAAGACGCTGGACGCCGCCCGCGCCGACAAGCTGAAGCGCGACCTCGACGGCGCCAAGCGCGAGGACTGAGTTCTGGCTGGCTTGAAAAAGAGGTCGGTGAACCTGGCCGGCCACGCGACCTCCCTGGCCCTGGAGCCGGAATTCTGGGCCGTTCTGGACCGCGTGGCGGCGGCCGAGAGCGCCAGCCTGGCGGCGCTGATCCAACGCATCGACCTGGAGCGCGGGGATCGGCCGCTGGCCTCGGCGTGTCGGGTGTTCGCTTTGGGGCGGGCGGCGGGCTAGGCCCGATCCCCGACACCGCTCATCCCCGCAAAAGCAGGGACCCAAGCCGAAGCTTGGGAACGGGCGCACTAGGTTGGGAAGGGGCGCATTCGGTGGATGACCTCTTGCGGTGAATGACCCCTTGCGCCGCTTGGGTCCCCGCCTTCACGGGGATGAGCGGTCGAGGTATGGTGGCGCTTCCTACCGCTGCTGCGCTTCCACCGCCGGCCGCCGCTGTGTCGGGATCGGGACCGGCTGCGGATTAGGGCCCTTGCGCAGCATCGACGGCATGTCGGACAGCCCGCGACGCAGGTCGACCCTGTCGCCGGCCATGACGCCCAGCTTCCAGGCGCCCCAGACCGCCAGACCCAGGATCACCACGACGAGAAGGGCGGCCCACAGGCCGCCCCCGCCGTCCCGCTGCGCGGAATGATGTCCGCTATGGGCGAGGGTCTTGGCCACGTCAGCCGCCCGGGGCCTTGGGCGCGTCCGGCAGCTTCGGGGCCGAGGCCGAGATGTCGACATCGACCTTCTTATGCTGGGTGAAGCCGCCCGATATCATGAAGAAGGCGAGCACCGCGACGATGACGACAAGCCCGCCCACGATGAACGCCAAGCCACTGTTGCCCCCGCTGCTGCTGGTACCTTCGGCCATGAGAGTCTCCGCGCCTTTCGGCTCTGTTGCTGTTGGCGGATCAACGATACGCGACGCGGGAAGTTCCGCTTCTCAGCCTGATCGGCGCCATCTGGGGACTTAAGTCCCGCGAGGTTTGTGCTACATATGTTCCCATGCATTCCGACGCCGACTCGCCAGAATCCCACGATGGGTTCCCGGGCGACCTTCCCTCCCCGCGCATTTCCGACCTGGCTCGCGCCCGTCCGCCCGCGGCGATCGCGCCCGACTATCTGGATGGCCTGAACCCCGAACAGCGCGAGGCGGTCGAAACCACCGAGGGCCCCCTGCTGGTCCTGGCCGGCGCCGGCACCGGCAAGACCCGGGTGCTGACCACGCGCCTGGCCCACATCCTGTCGACCGGTCGCGCCCGGCCGTGGGAGCTCTTGGCCGTCACCTTCACCAACAAGGCCGCGCGCGAGATGCGCGAGCGGATCACCCACATCATCGGCCCCGAGGCCGAGGGCCTGCGCTGGCTGGGCACCTTCCACTCGGTGGCCGCCCAGATCCTGCGCCGCCACGCCGAACTGATCGGTCTCAAGTCGAACTACACCATCATCGACACCGACGATCAGGAACGGCTGCTGAAGCAGCTGATCGAGGCCGAGAACATCGACGCCAAGCGCTGGACCCCGCGGATCCTGTCGCAGATCATCGACAACTGGAAGAACCGCGGCTGGACGCCCAACCGCGTCCCGGCCAGCGAGGCCGGCGAGTTCGCCAACGGCAAGGGGATCAGCCTCTATCGCCAGTACCAGGAGCGCCTGCGCATCCTGAACGCCTGCGACTTCGGCGACCTGCTGCTGCACAATATCAGCCTGTTCACCGGCCATCCCGACGTGCTGGACGAATTCCAGCGCCGCTTCAAATACGTGATGGTCGACGAATACCAGGACACCAACGTCGCCCAGTACCTGTGGCTGCGCCTGCTGGCCCAAGGCCGCCAGAATGTCTGCTGCGTCGGCGACGACGACCAGTCGATCTACGGCTGGCGCGGGGCCGAGGTCGACAACATCCTGCGGTTCGAGCGCGACTTCCCCGGCGCCAAGGTCGTGCGGCTGGAGTGCAACTACCGCTCGACCGAGCACATCCTGGCCGCCGCCTCGGGCCTGATCACCGCCAACAAGGGGCGCCTGGGCAAGACCCTGTGGACCCCGGCCAAGGGCGGCGAGAAGGTCAAGGTTTCGGGCGTCTGGGACGGCGAGGCCGAGAGCCGCATGATCGCCGACGAGATCGAGCGCGCCAAGAAGGCCGGCCGCAAGTACAACCAGATGGCCATCCTGGTCCGCGCCTCGTTCCAGATGCGGGCCTTCGAAGAGCGGTTCGTGATGCTGCAGATCCCCTACAAGGTGGTCGGCGGCCCGCGCTTCTTCGAACGCGCCGAGATCCGCGACGCCCACGCCTATCTGCGCCTGATCCAGTCGCCCGACGACGACCTGGCTTTCGAGCGCATCGTCAACACGCCCAAGCGCGGCATCGGCGACACCTCGGTGCAGAAGCTGCTGCAGATCGCCCGCCTGGAGGGGATCTCCACCGTCGAGGCGGCTCGCGTGATCATCGGCAGCGACGACCTGCCGGCCCGCACCCGCACGGCGCTCAGCAACTTCATCCGCGACCTGGACCGCTGGCGCTCGATGATCGGCAACATCCACCACCAGCGCCTGCTGGAGACGGTGCTGGAAGAGAGCGGCTACACCGACGCCTTACGGCTGGACAAGGGCCCGACCAGCCAGACCCGCCTCGAAAACCTGAAGGAACTGGTCCAGTCGATGGGCAGCTTCGACACGCTCGAGGCCTATCTGGAGCACGTGTCGCTGGTCATGGACCTGGACCGCGAGGCCACGGGCGACGCCGTCTGGATCATGACCCTGCACTCGGCCAAGGGCCTGGAGTTCCCGCTGGTCTTCCTGCCGGGCTGGGAGGAAGGCGTGTTCCCAAGCCAGCGCAGCATGGACGACAAGGGCGAGAAGGGCCTCGAAGAAGAGCGCCGCCTGGCCTATGTCGGCATCACCCGCGCCCGCGAGGAGGCCCGCATCAGCTTCGTGGCCAACCGCCAGGTCTATGGCCGCTGGACATCGCAACTGCCCAGCCGCTTCGTCGACGAACTGCCCCTGGCCCACGTCGATGCGGCGTCCGAGACCGGCTACTACGGCGGCGGCCCGGGCATGCAGTCGACGGCCGCCTCGCGTTGGGACGATCCGGGCACGAGCGCCTTCCAGGCCGGCAGCTATGACAGCCCCGGCTGGAAACGAGCCCAGGAACGCACCGCCGGCTTCGGCGAACGCGGGACCTCGTGGCGCGGTATCCAGGGCGTGCGCAGCGGCTCGTCCGCCCGCTCGGCCCCGATCGAGGGCGAAGGCCGCCTGGTCGCCGTCTCGGCCCCGACCAACAGCGCCTATTCGCGCGGCGACCGGGTGTTCCACGTCAAGTTCGGCTATGGCAAGGTGTCCAGCATCGAGGGCAACAAGCTGACGGTCGCCTTCGACAAGGCCGGCGAGAAGAAGGTCATCGACAGCTTCGTCGAGAAGGCCTGAGCCGCCGAGCGTGTGCGGCTCGAGCCTTCTCGACGACGGGGCCGAGGCGCACGCTGCGATCGGAGAACCGCGATGCTGGACCACATCACTTTCGGCGTGACGAATTTCGAGCGCTCGACGACGTTCTATGATCAGGCCTTCGCGCCTCTGGGCGTCAAGCGCCTTTTCGACCCGCCCGAGGCGCAGGCTGGCGGCGTGAAGGCCACGGGCTACGGCGACAGGCGCCCCTGGTTCTGGTTGGCGGAGGAGGACGCCACCCATGGCAAGCTCCACATCGCCCTGCGCGCCCGCAGCCGCGCGGACGTGGATGCGTTTCATGCGGCCGCCATCCTGGCGGGCGGGACGGACAACGGAGCGCCGGGCCTGCGTCCGCACTATCACGCCACCTACTACGGCGCGTTCGTGCTCGATCCCGACGGACACAATATCGAGGCGGTCTGCCACCTGGCGGACGAAGGCTAGCCTAGAGCCGCGCGCCGCGTTTCCCACGCCCCGACCAGAACCAGGGCCAAGGTCGACAAGATCGACAGGACCAGCGGGCTGACGTGGCCAGCCACGGGAACCAGGGCCGCCAGGAGCACAAGCCCCGTGACGCGCGTCGCCGACCAGCGCTTGAACACCGCCAGCTTGAAGACCAGCGAGCCGAACAGGAACAGCGCCGGCCCGCCGATTACGGCCGCGGCGGTCTTGAAATCGGTGTGGCCCACCGGATGGTGGATGACCCACTCGTCGCCGACGGCCGTCACGATGACGCCCGCCACCGGCAGCAGGTGACTGTAGGTGTAGGCCGCGCGAGCGATGGCGCCAGGATTGTCGGACTCGGCGATGGCTTCGCTGGCCGCCTCGGCGGTGGACGAGAAGTAGATCCACCACATGGCGACGCAGCAGACCATGGCGCTGGCGAAGGCGGTGATGACCTCGAAGGTCCAAGTCAGTCCGACCACGGTCGCGCCGGTGACGACGATGGATTCGCCCAGGGCGATGATGATGAAGCAGGCGCAGCGCTCGGCCAGGTGCCCGCCTTCGACGCTCCAGTCAGCGGCGTTCGAGCGACCGAGACCGGGGGTCCAGAAGCCCATGGCGGGCGAGGCGTATTCGATCGCCATGGCCAGGGTCCAGACCAGCAGCCGCGCCTCGCCGTGCTGGAAAGCCCCGGCGATCCAGAAGACGGCGGCCAGGCTCAGCCAGGCCACGATCCGCGCGAAGTTCAGCCGGTGGCCCGGCTCGCGCCAGACCCCGACCAGGAAGAACAGGCTGCGCCCCACCTGGATGAAGACATAGGCGCAGGCGAAGACGAGACCCCGCATCTCGAAGGCGTCGGGAATGGCGGCGGCCAGCACCAGGGCGGCGGCCATCATCGCGAACAGCAGGAGCCGCACGGGCGTCCGCTCGGGATCCATCCAGTTGGTGAACCACGCCGTGAAGACCCAGGCCCACCAGACCGCCAGCAGCAGCAGGCCGGCGTGCAGCAGCCCCACCCCCGTCGGATGGGCCAGCACGGCGTGCGACAGCTGGGTCACCGCGAACACGAAGACGAGGTCGAAGAACAGCTCCACGTAGGTGACGCGGGCGTGTTCGTGCGCGCGGCGTTCGCGCAGCAGCGGCTTGGAGCGGGTCATGGCGGCAAACTAGAGCGCCGGCCCCGAGTCTGCCCAGGTCTTTCACGCGACGGCGAACCAATTGCCGGTCTCGCGCGCTATGCCGACATGGACCAGCGGCTCGAACATCTGCTCGCCAATCTGAAGGCCTTCGCCGTCACCCGCCCGGTGGCCTACGGCGTCCCGGCTTGCGCCATGGTCGGCCTGCTGGCGGGCCTGGCGATGAAGACCGGCCCGCAGGACGGCCCCTACACGCCCGAGATGGAGCCGGTCCGCGCCGCCTACGAGACTACGGCGGAACAGACCGCCTGGCCGACCGGCAAGGTTCCCGACTATGTGGTCGGCACGGACTTCCTGAAGGAAACTCAGAGCCCGCCGGTGGAGATGGTGTCCTACGAGCCGGCCTATGAAGCGCCGCCGCCAATGGATGTGCCGCCTTATGTAGAGGCCCAGCATGGCCCGGCCACGCCGCCCCCGCCCGCCGACGCTCCGCGCTGGGCGTCGGATCGCGGCGACATCCTCGATGTCTCCCTTCCCGAGGATCAGCCGCGACAGCAGGCCCCCACCGTGCTGGCCGACGCCGCCGCCACCGGCATGACCACACGCTAGAACCACGCTGAAGGCTCGCTTTTCGCGCCTGTTGGAGCTAACAGGCGCGCATGACCGACTATACGCCCCAGCAGATCGTCGCCCGCGGCGCCCGCCTCGAAGCCGAGACCGCCGCCGACGCCATCGACAACCATCCGGGCCTGGAAGGCGCCACCTACTCGATCCTGGAAGAGGACGAGGACAAGGGCGTCTGGCGCATCGACGCCTTCCCGACCACGGACGAGGAAGACGAAGGCCTAATGGCCCTGCTGGGCGCGTACGATCTGAAGGTCACGCGCGACACCCTGGCCGACGCCGACTGGCTGGCCATGGCGCTGTCGGGCCTGCCGCCGGTGCGCGCCGGCCGCTTCTTCGTCTATGGCATGCACGACCGGGGCCGCCTGCCGGCCAGCACGGTCAACCTGCGCATCGAGGCCGGCGCGGCCTTCGGCACGGGTCACCACGGCACGACCGTCGGCTGCCTGCAGGCCTATGATCGCCTGATCAAGGCCCGCAAGTACAACAAGGTGCTGGATGTCGGCGCGGGCACGGGCCTCTTGGCCATCGCCGCCGCTCGCACGGGCGCCAAGCTGGCCGTCGGCACCGACATCGACAAGCCCAGCGTGCGGATCTCCAAGGAGAACGCCAAGGTCAACAAGGCCAACGCCAGGTTCGTCTACGCCTCGGGCCTGGGCCACCGCCTGGTCGCCCAGAACGCGCCCTACGATCTGGTGTTCGCCAACATCCTGGCCCGCCCGTTGATCGGCCTGGCCCAGGATATCAAGACCGCCCTCGTCCCCGGCGGCACGGTTATCCTGTCGGGCCTGCTGCGCACCCAGGAGCGGATGGTCAAGGCCGCCTACCTGTCGCGCGGCTTCAAGGTGGTCAACCGCATCCACCGCGACGCCTGGGCGACCCTGGTCCTCCAGCGGCCGTAAGGGAACTGCGGGGTCGAGGGTCACGTTTCTCCAGCCAGAACGAATGGCTGGAGGAGCCGCCCATGACCTACACCGACCCCAATATCCCGCCGACCGAACGTCCCGTTGAGCGTCACGTCGAGATCCGCGAGCGCAGCGGCGGCAGCGCCGGCTGGCTGATCGCCGGCATGATCGCCATCGTCGCCGTGATCGCCGTCGGCTTCCTGCTGATGCGCCCGGCCGGACCCGACCAGAACCAGTTGACCGCCGCCCAGGAACAAGGCCGCCAGGCCGGCCTGATGGAAGGCGCTCAGGGCGCGGCCCAGACCGCCCAGGCCGCAGCGGAGAACGCCGCCCGCGACGCCCGCTCGACCGCCGATCAGGTTCGCCGCGACACCGAGCAGGCCGCCGCCAACGCCAGCCAGTCGGCCCAGAACGCCGCTGACCGCGCCGCCTCGAGCACCAACGACCAAGCCGCCTCGCCCGACAACCCGCCGGCCCAACAGCCCCAGTAAACGGGGGAAGAAACGTCCTCTTTCCAGGGTCGGGTTGGCGGATTACATCCAGGGCATGCGCCAGACCTTCGATGAATCCACCGACCCGTCCTTCGGTCCCAAGCACGTCCCGCTGATCCGCGCCGCCATGGCCGCGCAAGGGTTGGACGGCTTCCTCGTGCCGCACGAGGACGAGCACCAGAACGAATACCTGCCCGCCGCCAACGACCGCCTGGCCTGGGCCAGCGGCTTTACCGGCTCGGCCGGCGCTGGCGTGATCCTGAAGGACCGCGCCGCCGTGTTCGTCGACGGCCGCTACACCCTTCAGGTCCGCGAGCAGGTCGACCAGGGCGTCTTCGAGATCCGCGACCTCGTCGAGGGCGGCGTGCCCGCCTATCTGGAAACCGCCGAGAAGGGCGCGGTGATCGGCTATGACGCCCGTCTGCACAGTCCCGCCGCCCTGGATGGCCTGAAGGCCGCCGCCCACCGCGCCGGCGCAGTGTTGAAGCCCGTCGCGGCCAACCCGGTCGACCAGGCCTGGGGCGCGGCCCGCCCGGCCCAGCCGATGGCCCCGATCGTGCCGCATCACGTCGAATACGCCGGCGAGGAATCGAGCTCCAAGCGCGCCCGCGTCGGCGCCTCGGTGGCGGCCCTGGGCGCGGACGCCGCGGTGATCACCGCCCCGGCCTCGATCGCCTGGCTGTTCAACATCCGTGGCGGTGACGTGATCCGCTCGCCCCTGCCGCTGTCGCAAGCCATCCTGAGCGCCGACGGCGCGGCCCGCCTGTTCATCGAGCCGGCCAAGGTGACGGAAGACCTGCCCGCCTGGCTGGGCAACCAGGTCTCGCTGGAGACGCCGGACAAGCTGGCCGAGGCGCTGGGCGACCTGTCAGGCAAGAGCGTCGTGGTCGACCCGACCCAGTCCTCGGCCTGGTATTTCGACATGCTGGCCGCGGCCGGCGCCAAGGTAGTGCGGGCCATGGACCCCTGCACCCTGCCCCGCGCCTGCAAGAACGACATCGAGCTGGACGGCACGCGCGAGGCGCACAGGCGCGACGGCGCGGCCCTGACCCGCTTCCTGCACTGGCTGGCCACCGAGGGTCAGGTCAATCCGCCGGACGAGAAGGAGGCCGTCGCCAAGCTTGAGGCCTTCCGCGAGGCCACCGGCGTCCTGAAGGATCTCAGCTTCGACACCATCGGCGCGGCCAACGGCCACGGCGCCCTGCCCCACTATCGCCCGACCGAGCGCAGCAACGAGCGTGCGGCGATGGGCTCGCTGCTGCTGGTCGACAGCGGCGGCCAGTACCTGGACGGTACGACCGACGTCACCCGCACGGTGGCCATCGGCGAGCCCTCGGCCGAGATGGTCAACCGCAACACCCTGGTGCTGAAGGGCCACCTGGCCATCGCCCGCCTGCGCTTCCCGGCCGGCACCACCGGCTCAGCCATCGACGCTCTGGCGCGGATGGCGCTGTGGGCCCACGGCCTGGATTACGACCACGGCACCGGCCACGGCGTCGGCGTCTATCTGGGCGTCCACGAGGGCCCGCAGCGGATCTCCAAGGCCCCGAACGTCATCGCCCTGCAGCCGGGCATGATCGTCTCGAACGAACCCGGCTACTACAAGGACGGCGAATACGGCATCCGGATCGAGAACCTGGAGGTCGTCATGCCCGCCGAGGATGTGCCCGGGGGCGACCGCCCGATGCACCGCTTCGAGGCCCTGACCCTGGCCCCGATCGACCGCCGCCTGATCGACAAGACTCTGCTGACGGCCGAGGAAGTGGCGCAGTTCGACGCCTATCACGCCCGCGTGCTGCGCGAGATCGGGCCCCGGGTGGAGCCGGAGATCCGCGCCTGGATGGAAGAGGTCTGCGCGCCGCTGTGATCAGGCCCGGGCGGCGTTGCGTCGCCTCGGCAGAACCCCGAAGTCCTTGCCCAGGCGGATCAGCTGCTCGGCCAGGCCCGTCATCTGGGCTTCGGTATGGGCGGCCGAGATGGCGCAACGCAGCAGGCTTTCACCCGACGGCGTCGCCGGCGGCAGACCGATATTGACGTAATAGCCGCTCTCCAGCAGCGCCCGCCATATGGCCAGGGTCACCTCGTCGGAGGGCAGGCACACCGCCACGATCGGGCTGGGAGTCGAACCCAGCCGGAAACCGGCGGCGTCGAGCGCCCCATACAGGCGATTGACGTTGACCCACAGCTTGGCGCGCAGTTGCGGCCGCTCCCGCATCGCCCTGAGCGCGGCGCGAACCGAGGCCACGGTGGCGGGTGGCAGCGAGGCCGTGAACATGTAGGGGCGGCAGGCCACCCGCAGGATGTCGAACTGTTCGTGGTTGGAGACACAGTAGCCGCCAACCGCGCCCAGGCTCTTGGAGAAGGTGCCGACCACGAAGTCGACCTGATCCAGCAGGCCTTCCCGCTCCGCCAGGCCGCAGCCGTTCTCGCCCAGCACGCCCATCGAGTGGGCCTCGTCCACCAGCACGTAGGCGCCGTGGCGTTTGGCGACCTCGACGATCGCCTTCAAGGGGGCGATGTCGCCCAGCATCGAATAGACGCCCTCGACGACGACCAGCTTGTTACCCGGCTCGCCCTCCAGCCGGCGCAGGCGAGCGTCCAGATTGGCGGCGTCGTTGTGCTTGAAGCGGATGGCGCTGGCTTGGGTCTGCTTGCAGGCGTCGTAGATCGAGGCGTGGCTGTCGGCGTCCAGCATCAGGAAGTCGCCCGGACCGACCAGGGTCGAGATGATCCCCAGATTGGCCTGGTAGCCGGTCGAGAACACCAGGGCGTGGCGCATGCCGTGCAGGTCGGCCAGTTCGCGCTCCAGGGCGACGTGGTCCGAGAAGGAGCCGTTGGCGATCCGCGAACCGCAGGTGCCCGTGCCCTCCCGGCGCACCGCCTCGACCGCCGCCTCGATACAGGCCTCGTCGAAAGCCAGGCCCAGGTAGTTGTGCGTCCCCGCCGTCACGGTCCTGCGACCGTTGATGATCGCCTCGCTGGCCGAGAGCAGCCGATCCATCACCACGTCGGTCGGCATCTGGCCGGCCGCCCGGGCGGCGGCGCGGCGGGCGGTGAGGACGGCGTGGCGGTCGAAGAGGCTCAAGGCGATGCTTCCCAGGAACGGCCTCGGAGTCGGCCGCAAGGTTCCGTTTGTCGAAATTTGGAATACAATCTAAAAATTGAGACGACAATGAAATTAGATCCCAATCCAAATTTGATGCTGGCTCTGCGCGCGCAGGGCAAGGCGCGCCGCTGCGACCAGATCATCGCCGCGGCGTCGGCGCTGTGGCGCGAGCACGGGATCGACAAGGTTTCGCTCAGTCAGATAGCCGCCGCCGCCCAGGTGTCCCCCCAGACCATCTACAATCTGATCGGCGGGCTCGATGCGCTGACCCTGGCCGTGATGAACGTCGCCTTGGACCGAATCGAGAGCGTGGTGGAGCGCAGCACCGCGACCGGAATCGACCTGGCTCTGGAAGCTTCCGCCATCTCGGCGCGGTTCTATATCGACGACGCGAGCCTCTATCGGCAGGTCCTGGTGCGCATCCCGCGCGTGCTCTTCGAAGGCACCCACCTGGGCCGCGACGCCGCAGCGATCGCCGTCCACGCCATGACCCAGGCCCAGGCCGCGGGCGTCCTGTCAGCCGCGGTGGATCCGGATCGGCTGGGGCGGATGATCTATTCCAACTATCTCGGCGCGATCTACGACTGGGCGTGCGGCGACGCCAGCGACGCCCTCTTTCTGACGACGAGCCAGGTCGCGGTTCTCGCGCCCGCCGCCGCCTGCGCCTCCGAGACGGCCCGCCCCGAATTGTCGGCGCGCCTGCTCGAGCATATCGGTCTTGCGACCGGATAGGAAAACGGCTTCCCCCTCCTTCAAGCGAGGGAGGGGAAGCACGAGCTGGCCTACTTCAGCCGGGTCCACTTCTGCGTCTTGCACAGCGGGGCGACGATGCAGCCCTTCAGCTTCAGCTCGTTGTCGCTGACCAGCTCGATCGTGCCCGAATAGGTGCCGCCGTCCTCGGGATTGTAGACCTTGCCGCCCGTCCACTTGGTCGGGCCGCCGGTGAAGTCGTACAGCATCTGCAGGTTCTTCAGCGGACGGTTGCGCTGGGCGGCGTCCTTGTTCTTGGCGTCCTTGCGGCCCGGATCGGCCTTGATGTGGTCAGAGGTCACCAGCTTGCCGCACAGGCTGTTGCCGCAGCGGGCGATCTCGACCTGGCCGCCGTTGCCAGGCGTCTGCCACAAGCCGGTGACGTCGGCGGCGAAGGCCGAGCTCGAAAGGGCGGCGAACGCGGTGGCGATCAAGGCGGTGCGGATCATGTATCTCTCCCTAGTGCGCGTTTCCAACGCGCGTTTGGGTCCCTCGTTGCGCGATCCCTCTAGTCAGGACAAGGCCCAAGGCGAAAACGAGGCGGTATTTTGGGTTGCGGCGAAGCGCCTCAACCGAAGACGCGGGCGCGGCGGGCGCTCACCGCCCCGCGGGGTGGCGTGTAGCCGTCATGGGCCAGCCGCCCGACGGTCATGCCCAGGCTGCCGGGCAGCTCGCGCACGTGGGCCAAGCCATTCAGGCTGGTCGCCGCCAGGGCCACCTGTCCACAAGCATAGGCGTCGGCCGCCGCGTCGTGGTGGGCGAAGTCGACGCCCAGGTGGCCGCAGACCACGTTCAGCTTGTGCGACGGCAGGTCCGGCCAGACGCCGCGCGCCACCTGCACCGTGCACAGATAGTCGAAGCCCGGCGGACGGACGTCGTAGTGCTCGCAGGTGCGGCGGATCACGCTGACGTCGAACGAGGCGTTGTGGGCCAGAACGAGTGCGCCCTCCAGCTCGGGCCGCAGGCGCTCCAGCACGTCCGGCCACTCCTCGGCGTCGGCCACATGCTCGGGCCGGATGCCGTGGAAGGCCATGTTGAACGAGGCGAAGCGGTTGCCCGGCGGGCGGATATAGTGGTGCTCGATCCGCGCCACCTGGCCGTCCTCGATCCAGGCCAGACCGATCGAGCACGGGCTGGCGCGCTGCTCGTTGGCGGTCTCGAAGTCGAGGGCGATGACTCTCACTGCGCCACCATCGCCAGCCACTCATCCTCGGTCATCACCTGGATGCCCAGCTCCGTGGCGGTCTTCAGCTTGGAGCCCGCGCCGGGGCCGGCGACCACGAGGTCGGTCTTCTTGGACACCGACGAAGCGACCTTGGCGCCCAGGCCCTCGGCCTGAGCCTTGGCCTCGTCGCGGGTCATCTTTTCCAGGGCGCCGGTGAAGACGATGGTCTTGCCGGCCACGGCCGTGTCGGTCTTGGGCTTGGCGACCGGCTGGATGTCCAGTTCGGCGACCAGGTTGGCGACCTTCTGGCGATTGTGCTCCTCGGCGAAAAAGCGCGCCAGGGACTGGGCGGCCACCGGCCCGACCCCGTCGACCGCGGCCAGGTGCAGATAGTCGTCGCCCGGCGCGCCCGACGCGGCCTCGACAAGGCCCTGAGCGAAGGCGTCCCAGGTTCCGTAGCGCTGGGCCAGGGCGGCGCGGGCAGGCTTGGTCAGCTTCGGGACCGCATGGCCGATCTTGATCTCCAGGTCGGCGGCCTCGGGCCAGGGATCTGCGACCAGCCCGCCCTTCCCCGCCTCGATCAGCAGGTCCAGCGCCTTGGGGCCAACGCCCTGGGCCGTCGAGAGTTCGAGGTAGGTCTCGCCCGGCAGCCCCTGGGCGGCGGCCTCGGCGGCGGCCTGCAGATCCTCGAAGCGGTCGAAGTTGCGGGCCAGCACGGTCGAGGTCGTCTCGCCGATATCGCGCGCGCCCAGGCCGTAGATCATCCGGTCCATGCCGATGGTGCGGCGCGCCTCGATGCCCTTCACCAGGTTGGCGATCGAGGTCTCGCCATAGCCGTCGCGCGCGCGCAGGGCCGCCAGCTTCTCCTCGTCCCTGGCCAGCTTGAAGATGTCGGCTGGTTCGGTGATCCAGCCCTCGTCGAAGAAGGCCTGCAGCTGCTTCTCGCCCAGGCCCTCGATGTCGAAGGCGCGGCGCGACACGAAGTGGCGCAGGTGCTCGACCCGCTGGAACGGACAGGCGAACTCGCCCGTGCAGCGGCGCACGACGGACTCCTGGCCCGAGGCCGTGACTTCGCGAGTCAGCGCCGTCTTCAGCGGGCATGCGCAGACGTGGGGGAACTCGTAGGCCGGCGGTTCGGGGTCTGGACGCGCGGTGATGTCGACCTCGACGATCTGCGGGATCACGTCACCGGCCCGTTGCAGAACGACGGTGTCGCCGATGCGGACATCCAGGCGGGCGATCTCGTCGCCGTTGTGCAGGGTGGCGTTGGTCACCGAAACGCCGCCGACGGTGACCGGCTTCAGGCGCGCGACCGGCGTGTGGGCCCCTGTCCGGCCGACCTGGATGTCGATGGCTTCCAGGATGGTGCGGGCCCGCTGGGCCGGGAACTTCCGGGCGATGGCCCAGCGCGGCGAGCGCGAGACGAAGCCCAGGCGGCGCTGCTGCTCCAGGTCGTCGACCTTGTAGACGACGCCGTCGATGTCGAAGCCCAGGGTCGGACGGAGGGTCTCGAACTGGGCGTAGACGTCCAGCAGGCCCTGGGCGTTCTCGACGCGCTTGGCCGGCGGGGCCGTGGTGACGAAGCCCCATTCTTCGAGCTTCTCCAGCGCGCCCCACTGGCTCTCGGCGAACGGCTCTGAGACCAGGCCCCAGGCATAGCCGAAGAACCGCAGCGGCCGCTGGGCGCTGATCTTCGGATCGATCTGGCGCAGCGAGCCGGCGGCGAAGTTGCGGGGGTTGGCGTAGGTGCGCTGGCCCGCCGCCTCGGCGGCCTGGTTGAAGGCGGCGAAGGCGGCCAGCTCGACATAGACCTCGCCGCGCACCTCGATCACGTCGGGCCAGCCCGAACCCTTCAGGCGGTGCGGGATGTCGGCGATGGTGCGCAGGTTGGCGGTGACGTCCTCGCCCACCCGGCCGTCGCCCCGCGTCGCGCCCTGGACCAGCACGCCCTTCTCGTAGCGCAGCGAGGCCGACAGGCCGTCGATCTTGGGCTCGGCCGTATAGGCGACGGTGTCGCCGGGCGACAGCCTCAGGAAGCGGCGGATGCGGGCATCGAACTCGATCGCCTCGTCGTTGGAGAAGGCGTTGTCCAGGCTCAGCATCGGCACGCCGTGCTCCACGGCCGAAAACTGCTCGGCCCGCGCCGCGCCCACGCGCATGGACGGGGAATTGTCGCGGATCAGGTGCGGAAAGCGGGTCTCGATGTCGAGGTTGCGACGCTTGAGGGCGTCGTACTCACCGTCGCTGATCGTGGGCGCATCCTGCTGGTGATAGGCGATGTCGTGGGCGGCCAGCGTATCGGCCAGCCGCTCCAGTTCCTCGACGGCCTGGGCTTCGGTGAGGTCGGCGACGGGGATCTGGGACAAGAGGGCGAATCCGGAAGGCGGGAAGTCCGGACACGTTAGCAACGCGGCTCCGACGGTGGGAGTCAGCAGCGAGCTCGCCTGTTGGGCGAAACTGGCCCAGCCCTTGCGACACAAGGCTTGAAGGAGCTATCGATGTCCAAAGCCGGCACAATTCCCGCCCTGCCCGTCCTGTCGCGGGACGGTCCGCTGGACGCCCTGCGCTTCCTGGCGGCGCTGTTCATCGTGCTGTACCACGTGGCCGAGCGCGCCCCGGTGTCGCTGTTCAGCCTCAGCCCCGCCTTCGGGCGCGGCTATCTGGCGACCGACTTCTTCCTGATGCTGTCGGGCTATGTCCTGGCCCGCACCTACGGCCCGCGCGTGCTCAGCGCGGATGTCGGGACCTTGGACTTCCTGAAACGCCGCGTGCAGCGGATCTGGCCGCCGCACCTGGTCATGCTGGCCCTGTTCGTCGCCTTCTACGTCTCGACCACGGTCGTCGGCCTGGCCCCGCAGAACCCGCAGTGGTTCCAGTGGGACCAGCTGCTGCCGCAGGTCTTCCTGGTCCAGGCCTGGTTCGTGCCCGGGACCTCGGGCTGGAACATCCCGACCTGGACCCTGTCGGCCCTGATCGTGGCCTACGCCCTGTTCCCGATGGTCTGGCGCAAGGTCGCGGCGACCAAGCGTCCGCTGCAACTGCTGGCCATGGGCGTCTGCGCCTGGGTGGCCATCGACTTCGCCGCCCTGATGGCGTTCGGGGTCCACGGCTACCAGCTGCCGCTGCGCTTTGGCCTGATCCGGGGCGTGCCGCTGTTCATGATCGGCCTGCTGATCGCCCGCCTGCCCGTCACCGACCTGGCCCGCCAGCAGGCCCTGCCGCTGGCCGTGGCGACCCTGGCCATCGTGTTCGGCATCCAGGGCCTGGGCAACTTCGATCACTTCAGCCTGGCCCTGCTGGGCTTCCTGATCTACGCGGCTGGCGCCTCCAAGCCGCGCGCCTGGCGCTGGGCCGGCGCGGCGGGCAAGCTGTCGTTCTCGCTGTTCCTGACCAATTCGCTGACGGCCGCCGTGTGGTTCGGCCTGGTGCGCATGGCCGAGGCCAAGCTTGGCCTGCCGACCGCCGCCGAATGGGCGCTATGGGCCCTGGCCATCCCGGCGACGATCGTCGTGGCGTGGCTGTTCGAGCGGCTGGTGGATGCGCCGCTGCAGACATGGATCAACGAGCGCTCGGCCAAGCCGCGGGAGGTGGCCGTTTCAGCTACGCCGGCCCAGGCATAATACTATTCTCGTCATCCCGGGTCGGCTACGCCGCCCGGGATGACGAGAATAAGGAGTGACTGCCTAGGCCATCAAGGCCCGCGCCGCCGCCCGTGCGGCCTCGGTGACCTCGGCCCCCGACAGCATCCGCGCGATCTCTTCCTCGCGCTGAGCCGGGGTCAGGGGCTCGACCTTGGTGCGGGTCGAGGTGTCGTCGCCCGACTTGGAGATCCGCCAGTGGGCGTCGCCCCGCGCGGCGACCTGGGCCGAGTGAGTCACGACCAGCACCTGGGCCGCAGCGGCCAGGCGCTTGAGGCGCAGGCCGACCGCATCGGCCACGGCCCCGCCGACGCCCTGGTCGACCTCGTCGAAGATCATCAATGGCTGAGGGCCACCGCCGCGCGCGGCCAAGGCCGCCTTCAGCGCCAGGGCGAAGCGGGCCAGTTCGCCGCCCGAGGCGATGGCCTCCATCGGACCGAACGGCGCGCCGGGGTTGGTCGAGATCTCGAAGGCGATACGGTCCAGGCCCGTGGGACCGGCGCGGTCCTCGGCCAGCGGCTCGACGGCGACGCGGAACTTGGCCTTTTCCAGCTTCAGCGGCGTCAGTTCGGCCTCGACGGCCTTGGCCAGGGCGTCGCCGGCCGCGCGGCGCTCGGCCGACAGGGCCTCGGCGGCGTAGAGATAGGCCTCGCGCGCCTCGGCGGCCTCCTTGTCGGCGGCCTTCAGGGCGTCCTCGGAAGTCTCGATGGCTTGCAGGCGAGCGGCGAACTCGGCGCGCTTGGCCGGCAGGTCCTCGACGAGGACGTTCAGCTTGCGGGCCATGCCGCGCAGGGCGAACAGGCGCTCCTCGGCCTTTTCCAGGCGGTCGGGGTCGAATTCGAAGGTCTCGGCGACGGTGTCGATGGCCGCGCTCGCCTCCTGGGCCTCGACGATGGCGCGATCGACGGCTTCGCAGGCGGCCGACAGGCGGGTCAGGGCCGCGCCCTCGGCGGGAGCCCCGGCCTGCAGGGCGCGATCGCGAGCTCGCTCCAGGGCGCGATAGGCCTGGGCCAGCTTGCCCGTGAAGTTGTCGCCGCCCAGGGCGTCCTGCGCGGCGGCGATGTCGGCCATGGCCTTCTCGGCCGAGCTCAGCAGGGCCCGCTCCTCGGCCAGGCTCTGCTCCTCGCCGTCGCGGGGGTCCAGCCGGTCCAGCTCGGACAGGCGCAGGGTCAGTTCCTCGGTCTCGGCGGCGGCGCGGCTGGCGAGGTCGCGCAGGCTGTCGGCCTTCTCGCGGGCGGCGCGCCAGGCGCTCCAGGCCGCGCCGACCGCCCCGACAGACACGCCGCCGAACGCGTCCAGCAGGCCGCGATGGGTCTTGGGATCCAGCAGGCCGACGGTCTCGTGCTGGCCATGAACCTCGAGCAGCAGGCCGCCCAGGTCCTTGAGCACGCCGACGCTGGTGGCCTGGTCGTTGACGAAGGCGCGGCTGCGGCCGTCAGGCGACAGCTGGCGGCGCAGCACCAGGTCCTCGTCGCGGGCGTAGTCCAGGCCCTTGTCGTCCAGATAGGCGAAGGCCGGGTGATCGGCCGGCAGGGCGAAGATGGCGGTGGCCGAGGCGTGGCCGGCGGCCCCGCGCCTCACCAGGCCGGCGTCGGCGCGCGCGCCAGTGGCCAGGCCCAGGGCGTCCAGGATGATCGACTTGCCGGCCCCGGTCTCGCCGGTCAAAGCGGTCAGGCCCTCGCCGATGGCGAGGTCCAGGCTCTCGATGAGCACGACGTCACGGATGGAGAGGCCGATCAGCATGGCACGCAAGATCGCCGGGAATCAGAGTTTTTCAAAGCGCAAAGGCAGAACAAAACAGGATCGAGCTCTTGTAGGCGACCGATCCTGTCGCCGTTACATGCCCAGGACGCCCATCAGACCGCCCTTCTTGGACTTCTTCTCACCGGGAGGGGCCAGGGTGGTGCTCTTGTCCTTGGAGAGGATACGCTCCAGGGCGTTGCGCTTGGCGCCGGCCTTCAGCGGCTCGACGGCGGGCTTCAGACCGTTGTCGTTCAGCAGCTTGTAGGCGTCGGCGTACCAGCGATCGCCCGGGAAGTTGTAGCCCAGGACCGCGCCGTTGCGCTTGGCTTCCTCGAGCAGGCCCAGGGTCATGTACGACTCGACCAGGCGATACAGTGCTTCCGGCGTATGCGACGTGGTCTGGTGCTTCTCGATGACGGTCTTGAAGCGGCCGATGGCGGCCAGGGTCTGGCCGTTCTTCAGGTAGTAGCGGCCGATGGCCATTTCCTTGCCGGCCAGCTGGTCGTTGACCATGTCGATCTTCAGCCGGGCGTCAGTGGCGTATTCGGTGTTCGGATAGCGCTGGACGACGTCGCGCAGCGCCGCCAGGGCCTGCTCGGTGGCGGCCTGGTCGCGGTTCACGTCGACGATCTGTTCGAAGTAGCAGATGGCCTTCAGGTAGAAGGCGTACTGGGCCGACGGGTTACCCGGATACAGCGAGATGAACCGGTCGGCGTCGCCGATGGCGTCGTTGTACTGGTTGCCCATGTAGTGGGCGTAGCCGGTCATCAGGATCGAGCGGCGCGACCATTCCGAATAGGGGTGCTGGCGCTCGACCTCGCGGAAATAGTCGACGGCCTCGTTCCAGTTGCCGCGGTCCAGGCGATCGGCGCCGGTGGAGTACAGCAGCTCGACGGGACGTTCTTCGTAGGCCAGGGACGGCTTCTTGGACTTGCCGGCGCAGCCCGCCACCGACACGGCGGCAAGCACAGCGGCGATAGTGACGGCCGAACGTCCCGAGAAATTACGAAGCACGGAGTCTCTCACCTTCGAAGCAAACGCGCGCCCCTGCGCCGTGCAAGGCTTCTACACCACGCCGTGAAAGGCGCAAATGCGAAGGCCAACGCGGAGCCGGGTAGCCCCCTTTAGACCGCTTCAGCCAGGGCCGGCGCGAGAGCGCGCAGGCGCCAGGCGCGCGGCTGGGACAGCAACGCTCGAACCACGGCGTTATTGAGGCCATGGCCGGCAAGAAAGCCTTCGAAACGGCCCAGGATCGGCTTGCCCAGCACATAGAGGTCGCCGATGGCGTCCAGCGCCTTGTGGCGCACGAACTCGTCCGGACGGCGCAGGCCTTCGGGGTTCAGCACGCGATCGCCGTCGATGACCACGGCGTTCTCCATCGAACCGCCACGGGCCAGGCCAATGGCGCGCAGGGCCTCGACGTCGCGGACAAAGCCGAAGGTGCGGCAGTCGGAGAGCTCGGCGCGGAACGATTCTTCGTCGATGGCCAGGTCGACGGCCTGACGGCCGATGGCCTTGGAGCCGAAGGCGATCTCGAAAGCGACCTCGAAGCGATCGGCCGGCAGCAGGCTGGCGCGCTTGTCGCCCTCCTCGACCAGGATCGGCGCGAGAATCTCGATGTACTGGCGGACGGCTTCCTGCTTGCGGCGGCCGGCGCGATCCAGGATCTGGACGAAGGGCTCGGACGAGCCGTCCATGATCGGCACTTCCGGGCCGTCCAGCTCGACGACGCAGTTGTCGATCGACAGGGCCGCCAGGGCCGCCATCAGATGCTCGATGGTCGAGACGCGAACGTCGTCGCCGTTGTTGATCACCGTGCCCAGCTGCGTCTGGCAGACCGCCTCGGCGGTGACGGGGACGCGATTGTCACGGTCGTGAACATCGGTCCGCACGAAGACGATCCCCGCGTCGGGGGCCGCCGGACGCACCGCGACGCGCACATGCGCGCCGGTGTGCAGGCCGATCCCCGCGAAGATCACCGGTCCTGCGACCGTGTGCTGAAAATAACCCGAAGCCGACACCAGAGACCCTTATCGTTGGACGAACGGCTCTACGGCCGTCCTATCGCCCCGGCTAACCATGTAGGAAGGATGCTGCGTCGCGGCAAAGCAAGTCCTGTTTCGGATTGTTACGCTCTAAGCGACTGACTTAATTACATTTTTGTTACGTGAAGGCATGCACGGAAACAGATCGCCGGTCGGCGATCCGTGCTCGGGATTCTCTTGCCTCGCTCCCCTAGCGATCGGGCGAAAGCCGGACTAGGCTCCGCCGCCAAAGGGATAACCGTTTCCAGGAATTTCGGTTTCATGATCAAGAGCTTGCGTTTCGCCGCCCTGGCCGCCGTTTCCGGCGCCGTGCTCGTCGCCGCCCTCGCCGGCGCGGCCCAGGCGCAGGCTCCGCAGAAGCCCGCCGAGAAGCCTCACGTCTTCACCGCCAAGGACATGGCGAGCCTGGATCGGCTCAGCGATCCGCGCGTCTCTCCCGACGGCCGCTTCGTGCTCTACGCCGTGCGCACCCTGGACTATCCGGCCAACAAGGCCTCGATGTCGCTGTGGGTCGCCGACCTGAAGACCAGGATGGCGCCGCGTCGGCTGAAGATCTCGGACGGCGGCGCCGCGAGCGGCCGCTGGAGCGCCGACGGTAAGGCCATCTACTTCACCTCGGGCCGCGCCGGCGGGACCGACCAGGTGTTCAAGACCGACCTCAGCGGCGAGACCGCCGTCCAGGTCACCTCGGCCCCGTTCGACGTGCTGGCCTACAAGGTCGCCCCGAACGGCAAGACCATCGTCGTCGCCCAGGCGGTGTTCCCCGACTGCGCCGACTTCGCCTGCACCGAGGCCAAGCTGGCCGCCAAGACGGCGACCAAGGCCACGGGCGTGGTCTATGATCGCCTGTTCGTGCGCCACTGGGACACCTGGAACGACGGGACCAAGAACCATCTGTTCGCCTGGACGCTGGACGACAAGGGCGTTGCCACGGGCCAGCCGGTCGACCTGATGAAGGGCTTCGACGGGGATGCGCCGACCAAGCCCTATGGCGGCGACGAGGACTTCACGATCACGCCGGACAGCAAGACCGTCGCCTTCTCGGCCAAGGTCGCCGGCAAGGACGAACCTTGGACCACCAACTACGACGTCTGGAGCGCAGCCCTGGACGGTTCGGAGAAGCTCCAGAACCTGACCGCCGGCAACAAGGCCTGGGACGCCGCCCCGGTGGTCTCGCCCGACGGCAAGCAGGCGGCCTACCGCGCCATGAAGCGCCCGGGCTTCGAGGCCGACCGCTTCGGGATCATCGTGCGCGAGATGGCCACCGGCCAGGAGCGCGAGCTGGCCCCGACCTGGGATCGCTCGGCCGACGCCATCGCCTGGAGCGCCGACGGAAAGACGATCTACGCCACCGCCCTGGACGTAGGCCAAGGCAAGCTGTTCGCCATCGACGCCAAGACCGGCAAGGTCACGGCCCTGACCGGCGAGGGCCATGTCACCGCCTTCGACATCTCGGCCGGCGGCCTCGTCTACGCCTCCGACTCGCTGAAGAGCCCGTCGGAGCTGTTCCAGCTGGCCAAGAAGGGTCCGCCGATCCGCGTGGCCAGCGTCAGCAGCGAGGCCCTGAAGGACGTCGCCTGGGGCGAGCCCGAGCAGTTCGACTTCAAGGGCTGGAACGACGAGACCGTCCACGGCTTCGTCTTGAAGCCGGCAAACTTCGACCCGGCCAAGAAGTATCCGGTGGCCTTCCTGATCCACGGCGGCCCGCAGGGCTCGTTCAGCAACAGCTGGTCGTACCGCTGGAACCCGCAGATCTACGCCAACGCCGGCTACGCCGTGGTCATGGTCGATTTCCATGGCTCGACGGGCTATGGCCAGGCCTTCACCGACGCGATCAGCCAGCACTGGGGCGACCGCCCGCTGGAAGACCTGCAGAAGGGCTGGGCCTTCGCGACCCAGAAGTACGGCTTCCTGGACGCCGACCGCGCCTGCGCCCTGGGCGCCTCGTACGGCGGCTACATGATCAACTGGATCGCCGGCAACTGGAACCAGCCCTGGAAGTGCCTCGTCGACCACGACGGTGTCTTCGACACCCGCTCGATGGGCTACGCCACCGAGGAGCTGTGGTTCACCGAGTGGGAGAACGGCGGCACGCCCTGGGCGACGGGCAACACCTACGAGACGTTCAACCCCGTCGACCACGTCGCCAACTGGAGCAAGCCGCAGCTGGTGATCCAGGGCCAGCTGGACTACCGCATCCCGGTCGAACAGGGCCTGTCGGCCTTCACCGCCCTGCAGCGCAAGGGCGTGCCCAGCAAGCTGCTGTACTTCCCGAACGAGAACCACTGGGTGCTGAAGGCCCAGAACTCGGTCCAGTGGCACAAGGAAGTGCTGGACTGGCTGGATCAGTGGACGGGGAACACGCGGCCGGGGAAGTGATCCAACCCTCTCCCTAAATCGTCATCCCGGACGGCCCGCAGGGCCGATCCGGGACCCAGGAGCCGGCGCAACGCGGCTGCCCCTGGGTCCCGGCTCTCCGCTTCGCTGCGGCCGGGATGACGAACTAATTAGCTAGAGCTTCCCGGTGGCCACCGCGAACGTCAGCCGCGCCTTCTTCTCCAGCTCACCCATCTCACGGCCGGTGACATAGGCCCGCGCCAAAGCCGCCGGCGCCACCGCCGGGAAGGCGGCCACGGGCAAGCCCCGCACCTCGCCACGCGCGGCTTTCAGCTGGGCCTCGACCCGACGCTTCACGTCGGCCTGCGTCCAGTCCGCCGGCAGCCGATCGCGCCCGGCCTGTTTCAGCCGCCACAGGCCCGAGAGGCCCCAGGCCCGCGCCGCGCCCTTGACCGCGTGCGGGTCGGCGCTGGCGTCCAGGCGGCGAGCGGCCAGCACCGCCAGCGCCCCGGCCGTGCCGTCGACATAGGCCAGCACCGCCGCCTCGTCCTTCAGCGGGCCTTCGTCCAGGTCGACGAAGCGCGCCTCGGCCAGGGTCGCCAGGACATTGGGATCGAACTTCGAGGCGGCCAGGGCCTCGACATTGGGATGCTTGCGCGGGGTCTTGCCGGCCGCGATCTCTTCCATGGCCTCGCGCCACCAGGTCAGGCGGATCTCGCCCATCAGGGCGTTGGAGACGCCGCCGGCCACCCGGGCCAGCTCGTAGTTCATGGCGTAGAGCGCGATCACGTCGGCCCGCGCGGCGGCGTCGCCGATGAACCGGCTGGCCAGCCAGCGGTCGGGATCGACGCGGCGGACGAGGTCGTCGAGGGTTTCGGTGTCGGCCATGAGTCTTCAAACAGAAAAGGGCCCGTCGCGATAACGGGCCCTCCCCTTACAGCGTGTCGCGGTTGGCGTCAGCCAAACAGCGTCTGGTTCATCGCCATGGTCGCCAGCATCGGGATGCTGAGCAGGGTGTTGGTCCGCGAGAACAGCATCGCCGTCTTGGCCGCCTTGGCCTTGGCGTCGGCGTCGGCCTCGACCATGCCCAGGGCGATCTTCTGGTTCGGCCAGATGAAGACCCAGACGTTGAAGAACATCACCGTGGCCAGCCACATGCCGGTGCCGATGAAGGTGAAGCCCATGTCGACGCCGGGCGTATAGCCGCCGGCCAGGCCCAGGGTCGCCGCTTCCAGCAGGTAGCCGCGGCTGAAGGCCAGGGTGACGCCCATGACCCAGGTCGCCAGCGCCGCCCAGCGGAACCAGAACAGGGCCTCGGGCGCGATGTACTTGCTGACCGCCGGCTTCAGCTCGGCCGGGATCTGCGGCATCACGCGGATCTGCACGAAGTTGAAGTAGTACAGCAGCCCGATCCACAGGATGCCGAACCACACGTGCAGCAGGCGGAACACCGCCTGGAAATAGCTGCTGTCATGGCCGTGCGGGCTGTGCCCGTAGCCGACGACGATCACCAGGCCCAGTATGACGCTGACGATGATGGTGTTGCGGAAGTTCGAAAGCAGTCCAGACATCGGTTTCCCCCTCGGATCCCTTTTGCTTGGGACGACCATGGGGTTTTTCGAGAGTCGGGTAAAGTTTCGCGCTGAAACCTCAAATCACCGTCATCCCGCGAACAGGTCGCGGGATGACGATTGTGGAAAATCAGACCGCGATCAGCGCCGCCGCCAGACGGCGGCCTTCGCTGGCGAGCACGTTGTAGGTCCGCGCGGCGGCTTCGGTGCTCATGAACTCCAGGCCCACGCCGGCGGCCTTGAGCGCGTCGCGCACGGGGCGCGGCGGCAGGGCGTTGACCAGGCCCGTGCCCAGCAGGACGAACTCGACGCTGCCGGCCGCGGCGAAGACCTCGGCGAAGGCGTCGGGCCTCAGGTCCGCCAGGCTGGTGGCGGACCAGTCGCGCGGCTGATCGTCGAGGATCAGCAGCGAGCCGGGCCGCCAGTCGCCGGCGACCCGAAAGCCGCCGCCGCCCCAGGCGTCGATGGACGGCGGCTGACGCATCAGGGCCGCGAGGCCGCGCCGAGCTTTATCGGCGTGGCTTCCTCGTCGCCGCGCTTGACGCCCCAGATCAGGATCATCGGCAGGGCGATGTAGATCGACGAATAGGTGCCGATGACGATGCCGAAGATCATGGTCGTGACCAGCGGCTTCAACACCGGACCGCCGAACAGGAACGTGCCGCCCAGGGCCAGCAAGGCGGTCGAGCCGGTGATGATCGTCCGCGACAGACGCTCGTTCTCCGACAGGTCGATGATGTCGCGCAGCGGGGTCGTCTTGTACTTGCGCAGGTTCTCTTTCAGACGGTCGAAGGTGATGACCTTTTCGTTCATCGAGTAGCCGATGACCGTCAGCAGGGCCGCGATCTCGGTCATCGAGAACTCGATGCGCGTGACCGACAGCAGGCCCAAGGTCAGGACGATGTCGTGAATCACGGCCACCACCGCGCCCGTGCCGTACGACAGGCCGAAGCGGAACCAGATGTAGCCCAGGGTCAGCAGCAGGGCGACGCCCAGAGCCTTGAAGCCGGACATCAGGAGCTCGCCCGAGACCTTGGCGCCGACTTCCGAGCGGCTGGTCACCTTCAGGTCGGGGAAGCGCTTCACCAGCTCGGCCTCGACGTGCTTGGAGGCGGCGCTGGCCGCCTCACCCTTGGCCGGCAGGAACTTGACCATCGCCGTGTTCGGCTCGCCGAAGCCCTGGACCTGACCGTCATGGGCGCCGATCTCGTCCAGCGCCGTGCGCAGCTGCGCCAGCGGCGCAGGACGGGACATGACGATTTCCAGCGAAACGCCGCCCTTGAAGTCGATGCCCAGGTTCAGGCCTTGCAGGAACAGCGAGGCGATCGCCCCGACGATCAGGATCGCCGAGAAGATGGCCGCGACGGGGGCCCAGCGCACGAACCGGTAGTGAGTCGAACGCGGGATATAGCGAATGAGGGGCCAACGCATGGTCGGGTCTCCTATGCGATCGGCAGCGACTTCGGCTTGGTGGCCTTGAACCACCAGCCGATGAGCACTTGAGTGATGAAGATGGCGGTGAACAGCGACGTGAACACGCCGATCACCAGGGTCCAGGCGAAGCCCTTCACAGGGCCCGAGCCGAAGCTGAACATGATCAGGCCCGAGATCAGGCTGGTGATGTTGGCGTCCAGGATCGAGGTCAGGGCCAGGCGATAGCCGTGGTCGGCCGCCGCCATGGGCGTGCGTCCGGCATTGGCCTCGTCGCGCATGCGCTCATAGATCAGCACGTTGGCGTCGACGGCGACGGCCAGGGTCAGGATCAGGCCGGCGATGCCCGGGAAGGTCAGGGTCGCCTGGCTGAACGACATGATGCCGATGATCAACAGGACGTTGACCACCAGGGCGATGGCCGCGAAGCCGCCGAACAGGCCGTAGGCCAGGATCACGAACACGAACATGGCCACCGCGCCGATGGCCAGCGAGATCGCGCCGGCCTTGACGGCGTCGGCGCCGAGCTCGGCGGTCACGGTGCGTTGATCTTCCACGGTCAGCGGTGCGGGCAGAGCGCCCGAACGCAGCAGCAGCGACAGCTCGTTGGCGCTCTCGACGGTGAAGTTGCCGGTGATGATGCCGCTGCCGCCCGGGATCGGACCGTTGATCACCGGCGCCGACAGGATCTTGTTGTCCAGGACGATGGCGAAGCGCTTGCCGACATTGCGCGCCGTCAGGTCGCCGAACTTGCGGCCGCCCGAGGCGTTGAACTGAAGCTGCACGACCGGATGGCCGCTCTGGGGATCGAACTGCTGCTGGGCGTTGGTCAGCTCCTCGCCCGAAACCAGGGCGCGCTTCTTGACCACGTAGTACGGCGCGTACTGGTCGCCGGCCATGACTTCCGAGCCGGGCGGGATGCGGCCGGCCTGGACGTCTTCGGCCGTGACCGTCTCGTCGACCATCTGGAAGGTCAGCTTGGCGGTCTTGCCGATGATGCTGCGCAGCTTCTCCGGATCGCTCTCGCCCGGGGCCTGGATCATGATCCGGGTGTCGCCCTGGCGGTTGATCGAGGGCTCCTTGGTGCCCAGGCTGTCGATACGGCGACGGATGGTCTCGATCGACTGGTCGACGGCCTTGGAGGCGTCGGCGCGGACGGCTTCGGGCACGAAGCGGATCTCGATCCGCTGGTCGCCCTTGCCGCTGATCGAGACGTCCTTGCCGCCGATCACGCCCTGCATCGGCGCGCCGATGTTCTTGCGCAGCAGGTTCAGGGCGTCATTGTAACGCGAGGCGTCGCCGATGCGGACGCTGACGATCTCCCCCTGCTGGACCAGCTCGCCGAACGGGATCTGCTCGTTACGCAGCTGGGTGCGCACGTCTTCCGTTAGGTTCGACAGCCGTTCGCGGTGCAGCGCATCGGTGTCGACCGAGTACAGCAGATACGAGCCGCCTTGCAGGTCGAGGCCGAGATTCAGCTTCTGGTGCGGCAGCCAGGCAGGCATGGCGTCCAACGTCTTCTGCGGAAGCACGTTGGGCAGGGAGAACAGAATGCCGAAGATCACCGACAGGGTGACGGCGATGATCTTCCAGCGGGAAAGGGTCAGCATGGATCAGTGACTTTCAGGCGACGTCGCTAGAACGCCTCGCGAAGGATTCTAGAAGCGCCTTAGTTCTTGGCATCGTTGGCGGCGGCCGGCTCGCCCTTGGCGCGGACCTCGGTGATCATGCCCTTCATGACCTTCACCGTGACGCCCTGAGCGATCTCGACGCCCACTTCCTTGTCTTCGACGCGCACGATCTTGCCCAGCACGCCCGACGACAGGACGACGCTGTCGCCACGCTTCAGGTTGCCGAGCATCGCCTGGTGCTCCTTGGCGCGCTTCTGCTGCGGACGGATCAGCATGAAGTAGAACAGCACGACCATCAGGAGGATCGGCGCGAGCTGGATGATCTGGGCGTTCAGGTTGTTCATAGGGACTCCGAGAAATACCGTTAGGCGCGCCGCCTGACATAGGGTCGCGCCAAGTCGGCGGAAGCTATGCGTTCGCCTCCCCTTTTGCAATGCGAGCGCACCCGGTATGCAGCGTGCCCATGACCGACGCGTCCACTCCCCTGCTCGCCCGCATCGCCGACGCCCTGGAACGCCTGGCGCCGCCGCCCTCGCCCGCCCCGGATTTCGGCGCCGCGCGGCTGTTCCGGCACGAGCCGGCCAATGGCGCGTTCGTCCCCGCCCCTGACTACCCGCTGTCGCTGGACCTGCTGGTCGGCATCGACCGGCAGAAGAACCGCTTCGTCGAGAACCTGCGCCGCTTCGCCGTGGGCCTGCCCAGCAACCACGTGCTGTTGTGGGGCGTGCGCGGCACGGGCAAGAGCTCGGTGACCAAGGCCGCCTTCGTCACCCTGGCCGATGAATTCCCCGAGCTTAAGCTGATCGAGGTCGATCGTGACGAGGTTACCGCCCTGCCGCCGCTGTTCGACCTGCTGCGCGCGCGGTCCGAGCGCTTCGTGGTCCTGTGCGACGACCTCTCGTTCGAGGACGGCGCGGCAGCGGCCAAGGCCCTGAAGTCGGCGCTGGAGGGCGGCGTCTCGGGTCCCCCGGACAATGTGCTGTTCGTGGCCACCTCGAACCGCCGCCATCTGATGCCGCGCGACCACGTCGAGAGCCAGGGCGCCATCGCCGCCGCCGAGAACGCGGAGGAGGAGATGAGCGTCTCCGATCGGTTCGGCCTGTGGATCGGCTTCCCGCCCATGGACCAGGACACCTATCTGGCCGCCATCCACGGCTATGCCGAGCAGTTCGGCCTGGCCGTCGAGAACCTGGATCGCCGCGCCCTGCAGTGGTCGACCCAGCGCGGCGGCCGCTCGGGCCGGGTGGCCTGGCAGTTCGTGCGCGACCTGGCGGGTGAACTGGGCGTCAAGCTGCCCAGCTGAGGGCTTGGCGCGTAGCCGGTGCTTTTTGGCGTTTGACCTGAAGCGCGCCAGCCTCACTTGGGCTTAACTGGATCTCCTCAAGGTCCAGGAAAGGCGCAGCCATGCCCGCCACGTTCAGACACTTCGCCATCAACGCCGACGACACCGCCCGCGCCAAGAGCTTCTACGAAGGCGTGTTCGGCTGGCGCTTCGATCCGTGGGGCCCGCCGAACTTCTATCAGGTCAAGAACGCCGGAGAGGGATTCTTCGGCGCGCTTCAGGAAAGGCGTGAACTCGTCCCAGGCGTGCGCATGGCCGGCTACGAGGCCAGTTTCGGCGTCGAGGATCTCAAGGCGACCATCGCCGCCATCGAGGCCGGCGGCGGCAAAATCATCATGCCGCCCTATCACATCGAGGGCGTGGGCGAGCTGATCTATTTCGAGGACACCGAAGGCAATCTGGTCGGGGCCATGCAGTACGACGTCGGGGTGTTCGATTGAGCGGCGGCGGAGGCGACGGCTTCGATATCCGCACCTTCGCGGCCGGACTGCACGCCGGAACCGCCCTGCCCGCCCACCGCCATGGCTGGGGCCAGCTGGTGTTCGCTGCCTCCGGAGTGATGCAGGTCCTGACCGAGGACGTCGCCTGGACCGTGCCGCCCACGCGCGCCATCTGGGTCCCGGCCGGGGTGCGTCACGCGATCGCCGCGCGGGGCGAGGTCGCGATGCGGACGCTCTATATCGACCGTCCGCGCGCCGATCCCCTGCCCGCCCGTCCCCGCGTGATCGCCGTCGCGCCGCTGCTGCGCGAGTTGATCCTGCACATTCTCGATATGGGCATGCTGGACCCGCGCCGGCCGGCGCATGATCGCCTGGCCGGCCTGCTGATCGACCTGCTGCTGCAAGCCCCCGCCGAGGACCTGGCGCTGCCCCTGCCCCGCGATCCCCGCGCCCTGCGGCTGGCCGAGGCGTGGCGTGACGACCCCGGCGAAGCGCGCGACCTCATCCAGGCCGCCAAGGCGGCCGGGGCCAGCCTGCGTACGCTGCAACGCCTCTTCCCCCGCGAGACCGGCCTGACCCTGGAAGGCTGGCGGCAGAAGGCGCGGCTGGTGCATGCGGTTGTGCGCCTGTCGGCCGGGGCCAGCGTCACCCAGGCAGCCCTGGACTGCGGCTACCAGAGCCAGGCCGCCTTCAACGAGGCCTTCGTTCGGCAGCTCGGGGTGACGCCGGGACGCTTCAAGCGATAGGGCTTGCAGATCGACCATATTCGAGAATATCTCTCGAATATGAGATCAACACCAAACCCTGCCCCGGACGACGCCGCCGACCTGGCCCTCGCCGCGCGGCTGGAGGCCCTGCGTCACGAACGTGGCCTGTCGCTGGACGCGGCCGCCGGCCTGACGGGCCTGAGCCGCGCCACCATCTCGCGCATCGAACGCGGCGAGACCAGCCCCACCGCCAACGCCCTGGGCCGGCTGTGCGGCGCCTATGGCCTGACCATGTCGCGGTTGATGGCGGCGGTCGAGGAGACCGCCCCTCGCCTGCTGCGCGGCGCCGAGGCGGCGACCTGGCGCGATCCCGAGAGCGGCTATCTGCGCACCCTGATCGCCCCGCCATGCGTCGACTACGCCACCGAGCTGGCCTTGGGCGAGCTGCCGGCCGGGGCCGAAATCCACTACGACGGTCGCCAGGCGCCGGGCCGCGAGCAGTTCTTCTATCTGCTGGAGGGCGCGCTGAGCCTGGACGTCGAGGGCGAGACCTATCGCCTGGAGCCAGGCGACTGCCTGCGCCACCGGGGCGTGGACGCCACCCGCATCGCCAATCCGGGCGCGGTCCCGGCCCGCTACCTGATCATCAACACCACGACGACGTGAGCGCCATGACCTTCCGCATCATTCCCGGCGACTTCGATGACGCCCAAGTCGCCGCCCTGCTGGCCGGCCACTTCGCCACCATGCGCTCGACGGGTCCCCAGGAGAGCTGCCACGTCATGCCGCTGGACGCCATGCGCGAGGCCGATCTCGACTTCTTCGCGGTCTGGGATGGCGAGACCCTGGCCGGGGTCGGTGCGGTCAAGCGGCTGGACGCTGAACACGGCGAGATCAAGTCGATGCACACGGCCGCCGCCTATCGCCGGCGCGGCGTAGGCCGGGCGACGCTGGACCACCTGGTCGCCCACGCCCTGGGCCTGGGCCTGGCGCGCCTGAGCCTGGAGACCGGAGCCGGCGACTTCTTCATCCCCGCCCGGGCGATGTACGCCCGCAACGGCTTCACCGACTGCGATCCGTTCGGCGACTACAAGCCTGATCCCAACAGCGTCTTCATGACCCGGACGCTCTGAAGCGCTCGAAAGCAGAAAGCCCGCCTCTTGCGAAGCGGGCCCTCTTTTCGTCAGCGCGACGGCAGCACCAGAGACGGATTGACCGGCTTGGCCTTGTCCTTGACCGTCGGCGCATAGCGCATCTCGAAGTGCAGCGCCGGCTCGGTCGCGCCGCCCGTGGCGCCGACCGCGCCCAGCTGTTCGCCCTGCTTCACGTCCTGCTGCATCTTGACGTTGATGCTGGAGAGACGGGCATAGGCCGTGACCCAGCCGTCGGCGTGGCGGACCAGCACCAGGTTGCCGAAGCCCAGGACCTGGTTGCCGGCATAGGCGACCTTGCCGTCGGCGGCCGACACGACCGGCGTGCCCTGCGGCGCGCGGATGTCCAGGCCATCGTTGCGCTGGCCCGGACCGTTGGCGCCGAAGCCCAGGGCGATTTCACCACGCACCGGCCAGGTGAACTTGCCCTTGCCCGAGGCGACGATTTCGGCCTCGGTCGGGGCGGCGCTGCTCTCGATGATCGGACGCGTGGACGATGGCGGCGGCGTCACGGGCTGGGCGGAGACCGGCGCGCTAGGGCGCGAATAGGTATTGCCGCTGGGCGTGTACGGAACCGGGCTGGACGGCGTCGGCGCCGGGCGGCTGGGCGTCGGGGTCTCGACCCGCGCATAGGTATTCGAGGGCGCGCTCGGCGTCGGGGCCGGACGGGTCACCGTCGTCGTGGTCTTGATCGGGCCCCTGTCCTTGTAGCCGTCCGGCAGGACCAGCTTCTGGCCCTTCTTGACCGAAGCCGTCGAGCGCAGGTTGTTCTCGGCGGCCAGCTCCCTGACGCTGACGTTGAAGCGCTTGGCCACAGCGCCCAGCGTGTCGCCGCTCTGGGCGACATAGGCCTTGGACGTCGTGGCCGGGCCCTTGATCTTGGCCCCCAGCTTCAGCGGCTTGTCGGTGTCCAGCTTGTTGTCGTCGGCCAGGTCGCTGACGCTCATGTCGAACTTGCGGGCGATGGCGGTCAGGGTGTCGCCCGACTTCACCGTGTGGACCTGACGCGGGCCTGCCACCGACACGACGGCGCCGGTGACGCTGAGCGAGGTGGTGCTGACCGTGGTCGGCTCGGGCGTTTCCTCGGCCGGCTGGCGGGTCGGGCGCGAGGGCGTCGAGGCCGAAGCGCTCGGACGCGAAGCCGAGGCGGTCGGCGCAGGGGTGGTCGTCTCACTGGCAAGCGCGGTCGGCGTGCCCGGGATCACCGTGGTGGTCTTGATCGGGCCCTTGTCCTTGTAGCCGTCCGGCAGGACCAGCTTCTGGCCCTTCTTGATTGCTGAGCCGGTCTTCAGGTCGTTCTCGTCGGCCAGGGCGGCGGCGCTGACGTTGAAGCGCTTGGCGATGGCGAAGATGGTGTCGCCCGTCTGGACCACATAGGCCTTCTGCTCGCTGGCCGGGCCGGTGACCTTCTGGCCCAGGCGCAGGGTCTGGCCCTTCTTGATGTCATTGTCCTTGGCCAGGTCGTTGACATTGACGCCGAAGCTCTTGGCGATCGAGGTCAGGGTGTCGCCGGACTTCACCACATGCACCTGCGGCTTGCCGGCGACCTCGACCACGGGGCCGGTGACGGTGGTGGTGACGACGGTCTTGGACGGAACCGGACGCAGCACGGGCTGCGGCGCGGGGGTCGGGGCCGGCGGCGGCGGCAGGTCCGAACGGGTCACCGTCGGCTGCGTCTGGGTCGGAATGGGCTGGGTCGTGATCGCCTGGGGCGGCGGCAGGGTCTCGGCCGCGTCCGTCTCGTTGGCGGCGCTGGGAGCGGCCGCCTGAGGCTGGGCCGGGGCCTGGGTGATCGGGAAGTTGGGCGTCGGCATGCTGCGCGCCGGCGCCGGGGCCTGGCCTTCACGCGCCGGATACTGCGGCGCGTCGGTCGCACAGGCGGAGAGGGTTCCAGCCGTCAGGGCGACCACCGCCGCTTGCGTCCACAACTGCCTCATGACGTCTCCTTTCCCGCCGGAGCCAACAGAGAGGGCCCCGTCAGGGTGAATCAACCTTTAACACCGAAGGACACGAAAGCCGCGCCCTCCAAACTCACTGGTCCTTGGCCACGCCCGCCAGCAGCGGCACGAAGCGGACGTCGCAAAGGATCTCGACCCGGAAGCCCCCTTTGCCGTCGCCGGCGTAGCGGCGAAGGCTCTGCACTGGCCCCTTCCCGACCGGCGCGACCAGCACGCCATTGGGTTTCAGCTGCGAAAGCAGCCGCTTGGGATCATCTTCCGCCGCAGCCGTGACCATAATGCGGTCGAACGGCGCCTGTTCGGCCCAACCTTCACCCCCGTCGCCGAACTTGGTGATGACGTTGGTCAGGCCCAGCTTGTGGAAGCGGCCTTCGGCCTCCTTCATCAGGGTCCGATAGCGCTCGATCGTATAGACCAGGCGCGAGACCTTGCTGAGGATGGTGGTCTGGTAGCCCGACCCCGTGCCGATCTCCAGCACTCGCGAGCGCGGCTCGACGGTCAGGGCCTGGGTCATCAGCCCGACGATATAGGGCTGGCTGATGGTCTGGCCGCAGGCGATCGGCAAGGCCGAGTCTTCCCACGAGCGGTCCTTGAACAGGTCCGGCGTGAACAGATCGCGCGGCGTGGTCTCGATGGCCTTCAGCACCTGCTGGTCGGTCACCCCCTGGTCGCGCAGGGCCTGCATCAGGCGCGGCAGGTCGGCCTTGGCGTTCTCGGCGGCCTTGGTCGTCCGTCCGCTCATTCGCCCACCCCGGAATGCTCCTTGGGGAGTTTGGGCGGAGCGCCGCCCAGCACGCCCTTCAGCGCGTGAACGCTCTCGTGATGCGTCAGGTCGATGTGCAGCGGCGTGACCGAGATACGGCCCTCATAGATAGCGCGCAGGTCGGTGCCCTCTGCCGGCTGCGAGGCCTTGGTCGAGAAACCCATCCAGTAATAGTCGCGGCCGCGCAGGTCGGTGCGCTTTTCCATGTTGCGCAGCAGGCCGTCGCGGAAGCCCTGGCGGGTGACCTCGACCGCCTTGACCTCTTCCGGCGGCAGGGCCGGGAAGTTGACGTTCATGATCACGTCTTCGGGCCAGCCCACCTCCAGCAGGCGCTGGACGATGCCGGGGCCGAAATGCTCGGCCGTCTCCCAGTGGGCGACGATCTCCTCGTGGAAGAAGGTCATGGTCTGGGACAGGGCGATCGAGCGGATGCCGTGGGCCATGCCCTCGATGGCGCCGGCCACCGTGCCCGACAGGGTGACGTCCTCGGCCAGGTTCTGGCCGCGATTGACGCCCGACAGCACCAGGTCCGGCGCGGGGCCGTCGATCAGCTGCTGCACGGCCATCATCACGCAGTCGGTCGGCGTGCCCTCGACGGCGAAGCGGCGGTCGTCCAGTTTCCGCACGCGGATCGGGTCCGACAGGGTCAGGGCCCGGCTGGCGCCCGACTGCTCGTATTCGGGCGCGCAGATCCAGACGTCGTCGCTCAGGGCGCGAGCGATCGTCTCCAGGGCCTTCAGGCCCGGCGCGTTGATGCCGTCGTCGTTGGTGAGGAGGATCCTCACGCATCGCCCCCGATGTGCGTCACGCCGCCCATATAGGGCTGCAGCGCGGCAGGAATATGGATGCGGCCAGCCTCGTCCTGGTAGTTCTCCAGCACGGCCACCAGGGTGCGGCCGACCGCCAGGCCCGAGCCGTTCAGGGTGTGGACGAAGTGGCCGCCCTTCTCGCCGGTCTTGCGATAGCGCGCTTCCATGCGACGGGCCTGGAAGTCGCCGCAGTTCGAGCACGAGCTGATCTCGCGGTACATGTTCTGCGACGGCAGCCAGACCTCGAGGTCGTAGGTCTTGCGCGCGCCAAAGCCCATGTCGCCCGTGCACAGCAGCATGGTGCGGAACGGCAGCTCCAGCTTCTTCAGCACCGCCTCGGCGCACTCGACCATGCGCTGGTGCTCGGCTTCCGACTGGTCGGGCGTGGTGATCGAAACGAGCTCGACCTTGTAGAACTGGTGCTGGCGGATCATGCCGCGCGTGTCGCGCCCCGCCGAACCGGCCTCGGCGCGGAACGACGGCGTCAGCGCGGTGAGACGCATCGGCAGCTCTTCCTCGGCCACCAGCTGCTCGCGGACGATGTTGGTCAGCGAGACTTCGGCGGTCGGGATCAGCCAGCGGTCGTCGTCGGTGTGGAACAGGTCCTCGGCGAACTTCGGCAGTTGGCCGGTGCCGTAGAGAGCCTCGCTCTTGACCAGCAGCGGCGGCGAAACCTCGGTGTAGCCGTGCTCGACCGTCTGCAGGTCCAGCATGAACTGGCCGATGGCGCGCTCCAGGCGGGCGATCTGGCTCTTGAGCACCACGAAGCGCGCGCCGCTCATGCGGGCGGCGGCCTCGAAGTCCATGCCGCCCAGGGCCGCGCCCAGATCGACGTGATCCTTCGGCGCATTCAGCTTGCCCGCCGGCAGGGCCTTGGCGTCGCCCCAGCTGCGCTGCTCGACATTGCCGTGCTCGTCCTCGCCGGCCGGGACTTCCGGCGCGGGAATGTTGGGCAGGCTGGACAGCAGGTCCTTCAGCTTGGCCCCGACGATGCCCTCTTCCTCGGCGGCGGTCGCCATGACGCTCTTCAGCGCCTCGACCTCGGCCATCAGGCGCGCGGCCTCGGCCTCGTCCTTCTTGGCCTTGGCCATGCCGATCAGCTTGGAGCTCTCGTTCCGCTTGGCCTGGGCTTCCTGCAGGGCGGTCTGGGCCGCGCGCAGCTGGGCGTCCAGCTTGACCGCCTCGGCGGCCGCGCCCGACCGGCCCTTGGCCGACCAGACAAGGTCGAAGGCTTCGGGATTGTCGCGGATGGCCTTGATGTCGTGCATCGAACGCTAGCTCGGGAGAGGTAGGAGAAACGCCCTCTCTAAGGCGCGTCGGCGGGGGCGCCAAGCTTTCCGGACGGGCTTGCGGGCTCTCAACGGCTTCGTGATCCGGCGCGGGCGGCGCAACCCCAACCCCTCATTGCGCAAAAACCCGAATTCGGGACACGTGCGACCGCATGACGCAGGCGAAAAAGCCTTTCATTCCCAACATACGCGCCGAAACAGCAAGAACGATCCAACTGTTAACGGAAGTTAGCCGCACTTCCACACGTCGGCTTAATCCCGATCGCCGAAAAGCCGCGCCAACTTCAGTACGCGTCCTTTTCACGGCCCTCCCCGGCCTTTCCGATCATTCAGGACTTGAACAACACCATGAAGACCTTCGCCGCTTTCGCCGCCCTCGCCATCGCCGCCGCCGTCGCCGTTCCGGCCAGCGCCAAGACCGCCGAAGTGCGCGTCTCGATCATCGGCAAGAACTCGGTCCAGATCGAAAACGAGATCAAGGCCGCCGCCGAGACCGTCTGCGCCGAAAGCTCGAAGCTGGCGGCCCAGGACTGCGTCGACACCGCCAAGATGAGCGCTCACCGCCAGCTGGCCTCGATCCTGCGCGCTCGCGAAGCGGGCAAGGCCCCGGCCGCCGAGACCGTCTCGGTCGTCCGCATCTCGCTGAAGGGCAAGACCCGCGACCAGATCCACGCCGAGATCCGCACCGCCGCCGCCACGGTCTGCAAGGCGCAGGTCCGCTACAGCGTCGTGAACTACTCGGCCTGCGTGACCGACACCGTCCGCGCCGCCAAGGCCCAGCTGCAAGCCCGCGTCGGCGACGCCGCCTAAGCTCAATCGCGCATTTCAGTGTAGGGAAAAGGCCCCGCGGCTTAGGTCGCGGGGCCTTTTTCTATTTCCCCTCCCCTTGATGGGGAGGGGTTGGGGTGGGGTGAGCGTGGCGGCGGACGCTTGGCGCCAGGGCCAGCTCAGCAGTCACCCCCATCCCTACCCCTTCTCCCATCAAGGGGGAAGGAGGTCGCTTTAGACAGAGACGATGTCCGTGCCGGCCTCGGCCTCTTCTTCCTGCTTGCGGCGGCGTTCGATCAGCCAGACGCACCAGATCGAGATTTCGTAGAGCAGGCACAGCGGCACGGCCAGGGTGATCTGGCTGATCGGGTCCGGCGGGGTGACGATCGCCGCCACCACGAAGACCGCGACGATCGCGTAGCGGCGGCCCGCGCGCAGCATCTTGGAATCGACCAGGCCCGCCAGGCCTGCCAGCGACAGCACCACCGGCAGCTGGAAGCTGAGACCGAAGGCCAGCAGCAGGGTCGTGACCAGGGTCAGGTATTCCGACACCCGCGTCTGCAGCACCACCTTCACGCCCTCGCCGACGATCTGCTGGGACAGCGAGAACCACAGCACGAACGGCAGCATCACATAGTAGACCAGCGACGCGCCCATCAGGAACAGCACCGGCGAGGCGATCAGGAACGGCAGGAACGCGTTGCGCTCCTTCTTGTACAGACCGGGCGCGACGAAGCGGTACAGCTGCCAGGCGATGATCGGGAACGCGATGATGATCGCCCCGAACGCCGCCAGCTTGATGTTGGTGAAGAACTGCTCCAGCGGCGCGGTGGCCTGCAGGGTGATCTGGGCCAGCGAGGCGGCCGGGACCTTCTTGATGCCGACCAGGGCCAGCAGCAGATCGAACGAGCCGTGATGGCCGCCGGCGTCCTGCACGGCTTTCAGCCCCTCGGCCACCGTGAACGGGCGGACCAGGAACAGGAAGATCGGCTTGACGAAGGCGAAGCAGATCCCGAACGCGACGGCGATCGCGCCCACGCAGATGATCAGACGCGTACGCAGCTCGATCAGGTGATCCAGGAGCGGCGCGCGCGAGGACTCGATCTCGTCCTCGGGGTCGTATCCGATGGCCTTGTCGTTCACGAGACGATGTCCGAAGCGGTCGAGCCGCCGGCCTTGGCGGCGCGCTTACGCGGCGCGCGGACGGCCTTGGGGGCTTCGACGGTAATGTCTTTCTTCGCGGCGACGGCCTTCTTGCGCGGAGCCTTGGCCGGCTCGACCACGGTCGGCTCGACGGCGGCGACGGCCTTCTTGCGCGGCGCGCGCTTGGGCTTTTCCACAATCTCCACCGACGGCTCGGGCGCCCTGTCCACTGGGGGCAGGATCGAATTGTCCGTCGTCAGGGCCGGATTGTGGATCTCGCCCCCGGCATAGGGGTGCATCTGGGTCGCGCCGCTGGACAGCGAGGCGTCGATGTCGGCGAACACCTGGTCGACGCCCACGTCTTTCGCGGCGTCGGCGGCGTCCTGCACCGGATTGGTGAACTGGCCCGAGCGCATGGCCTGGACCTCGCGGCGCAGCTCGTCCAGCTCGGACTGGCGCGCCATCTCGTCGAAACTGGCCCGGAACTCAGAGGCCATGCCGCGCATGCGCGCGACGAACTGGCCGAGCTTGCGCAGCAGAACGGGCAGGTCCTTGGGTCCGACCACGATCAGAGCGACGGCGGCGATGACAAGGAGTTCTGTGCCGCCGATATCAGGAAGCATGGACGCGCCTTAGAGCGGCGGAGCCCAACGGCCCCCCGCGAGGTTGGATCGTCGCGCGCGGAGAACCCTCCCCGCGCGCCTCAAAGTCTTACGACTTGCGAAGCTCTTCGGCTTCGGACTCGGTACGCGGCAGAGCGCCCTTGGCCTTGTTGTCGGCGACTTCAGTGCTGACGTCGTCCTTCAGGCCGTCCTTGAACGCCCGGATGCCCTTGGCCGCGTCGCCCATGATGCCCGACAGCTTGCCGCGGCCGCCAAACAGCAGCAGCACGACGACGGCGACGATGATCCAGTGGATAGGACCGAAACTTCCCATAACCGAGACTCCTTGCGACAGCGCCAGATAGCCGCTGCGACGCGTCGTTACAACATGTCGGAGAATATAGGCGTTCGAGGGGCCGCCGACCATCGTTCGCCGCCCACTACTCCTGGGGGGCGAGAGGTCGCGTGAGCAGCGGCAAGTTCTGCTCGGTCAAGTTGACCGACCGGCGAAGCTTTTCACAAGCCCTTGCGCCACAAGCCTTTGAAAAGTGGCGCTTAGCTTAGCTGGCGCGCTTCTTGCCAGAATGTCGCACCCTTGTGTTCGGGAGCGCGTTCGCATGTCGATTTCGTCGATCGGTTCTTCTTCGGCCTACAGCCCCTATGCGGGCGTCAGCGCCTCGACCAGCTCGCCCGTCGGCGAGACCTCGGCCAAGGACGAGTTCCTGAAGTTCCAGGCCATGACCCCGGCCCAGAAGATGCGGGCCATGATGCTGGCCAAGCTGGGCGTCACCGAGGAGCAGCTGAAGGCGATGTCGCCCGAGGAGCGCAAGAAGGTCGAGGACAAGCTCAAGGACATGATCAAGCAGCAGGTCCAGAACGACCCGGACAAGAAGGGTCAGAAGGGCCTGATGGCGGATATCCTGGCCTAGCTGTCCGACTTTTCCGGCTCGCCCAGGAAGTCCTGGGCGAATTCCGGCGTCTCGCCGTCTTCCAGGTCCAGCGGATCCTCGTCCTCGCTGGGTCTCAAACCCAGCGGATCGGGCACGGTGAATCCCGGCGGCAGGTTCATTTCCAGCAGACCCGCGGCCTTCATTTCGGCGATGCCCGGCAGGTCGCCGAGGTTGGCCAGACCGTAGTGCTCCAGGAACGCGTCCGTCGTCCCGAACGTCACGGGCCGGCCCGGCGTGCGCCGACGGCCCCGCATGCGGATCAGGCCCAACTCCAGCAGCACGTCGATCGTGCCCCGGCTGGCCTGCACGCCGCGCACGGCCTCGATCTCGGCCCGGGTCACCGGCTGGTGATACGCGACGATGGCCAGGGTCTCCTGGGCGGCCTTGGACAGGCGCCGAGGCTCCTCGCGCTCCTCGGTCATCAGGAACGACAGGTCGTTAGCGGTCTGGAAGCGCCAGCGGCCGGCGACGCAAGCCAGCTCGATCCCCCGGCCCTCGTAGCGAGCGCGCAGAGCCTCGATCCCGGCGGCGATGTCCGCGCCTTCCGGCAGGCGCTTGGCCAGGTCGACGTCGCTGAGCGGCTCGGCCGCCGCGAACAGCAGGGCCTCGATGCAGCGCTCGACGAACAGGGGCTCGAGTTGGGTGGTCATTCGGTGATTTCCAGCGGCTCCGCCCGGGTCCGCAAGTAGATGTCCTTGAAGTGCTCCAGCTGGCGCGCCTCCAGGAGGCCCTCTTTCACCAGCTCCAGCGACGCCGACAGGGTCGAGGCCAGGTACGAGGCCGGCGTGGGGCCGTCATCCTCCTCTAGCGCCCGCTCCATGGGCGCGACGGTCGACAGGACCGTCCAATCCTCCATCTTCGGCAGCAGGCTGCGCAGGCGGTCGCGGGCGTCCTCCAGCGGATAGGCCGTTGGCGGGCGTGGCGCGTAGTGGCGGCTGTGCTCGCGCTTGCGCTGCTCGATATAGGCGCTCATCAGGCCGTAGAGGTCACCCTCCAGCCGCGTCGAGGAGACGATCTTCACCGCCTCCGGGTCGCCGCGCATGAAGACGTCGCGGCCCAGGATAGGCCGCTCCTTCAGCGCCTCGACGGCCTTGCGCATGACGTCCAGCTTGGCCAGGCGGAAAGCCAGCTGGGCGGCCATTTCCTCGGCGGGCGGCTCCTCGGCCTTGGCGCGCTCGGGCTTGGGCAGCAGCAGGCGGGACTTCAGATAGGCCAGCCAGGCCGCCATCACCAGATAGTCGGCCGCCAGGGCGAAGCGCACGCGGCGGGCCTGTTGCACAAAGGCCAGATACTGTTCGGCCAGACGGGTGATCGACAGCTGCAGCAGGTCGACCTTCTGGCTGCGCGCCAGGGCCAAGAGCACGTGCAACGGCCCTTCATAGCCGTCGATGTCGATGACCAGCGCCGCGCCGTCTTCGGCCGCCTCGTTGGCGGCCTCGAAGTCGAATGTGGGCTGGAAGCCCGTGCTCAAGCGTACTTGCCGTCAAACGCCGCATCGAAGCGGGCGCGGGCCTCGGCCACGTCGAACGGCTCGGGAACCTTGACCAGCCGGCCCATCACGGCCTGGGCCCGGCGGCGGGCCTCCTTGGAGAGCTTGCCGACGCCCGACATCACGGCCTTCATCTCGGCCATGTCGCCGTTGCAGTGCAGGACGACGTCGCAGCCGGCCGACAGGCTGTCCTTGGCGCGCTGCTTGAAGTCGCCCGACAGCGCCTTCATCGACAGGTCGTCGCTCATCAGCAGGCCGTCGAAGCCGATCGACTCGCGGATGATCTTCTTGATGGCCTTCTTGGACGTCGTGGCCGGGTTCTTGCGGTCGATGGCGGTGTAGACGACGTGGGCCGTCATCGCCATCGGCATGTCGGACAGCACGCGGAACGGCGCGAAATCGCGGATTTCGAGTTCCAGCAGCTTGGCCTTCACGACCGGCAGCTCCAGGTGACTGTCGCTCAGGGCGCGGCCGTGGCCGGGGATGTGCTTGATGATCGGCAGGACGCCGCCGGCCAGCAGGCCCTCGGCGGCCGCGCGGCCCAGGGTCGCCACCTGCTCGGGCGTATCGCCATAGGCGCGGTCGCCGATGATCTCGTGGCCCTTGGGATCCGGCACGTCCAGCACCGGCACGCAGTCGACATTGATGCCCAGCACGTGCAGGTCATGAGCCATCAGGCGCGCGCCCAGGCGGGTGATCTCGCGGGCGGTCAACGGGTCGTTGGCGACCAGCTGACCGTAGGCGCGGCCCGGCGGATAGGTCCGCCAGTGCGGCGGCTGCAGGCGGGCGACGCGGCCGCCCTCCTGGTCGATCAGGATCGGCGCGTCGGGACGTCCGACCGTGTCACGCAGGGCCGCGGTCAGCGCCCGCACCTGATCCGGGTCGGCGATGTTGCGCTTGAACAGGATGAAGCCCCAGGGCTTCACGTCCTTGAAGAACGCGACCTCATCGGCCGTCAGCGTGGTCCCGGCGCAGCCGAGGATGGCGGCGGACGGCGCTCCCGACAGCAGGCTCATTTGACGAAGCAGGACTTGCCCGAGGCCGAGATGGCCTCGCAGAACGCCTTGGCCGCTTCACGCGAAGCAAAGCCCGTCACCGAGGTGCGGTAGAGCGTGGTCCCGTTCTTGTCGACGGCCTCGACCTTCTTGCCCTTGCCGGCGGCCAGGCCGGGGGCCAGGCGGGTGGCTTCGGTCCAGGCCTTGTCGGCCAGGGCGGGCGAGGAAAGCGCGCCGATCTGCACCGAGGCCGGCCCCGAAGCGGTGGCGACGGGCTTGGGCGCCGGGGCCGGCGTGGCGGCGGCGACCTGAGCCGGCTTCGGCTGGGCGACGACGGGCTTCTGGGTGGCGGCGGTGGCCAGGGATTCGATGGTCGGAGCCGGCTTCGCGGCCGGAGTCGCGGGCTGGGTCACCGTTGGCGCGGGCTTGGCGGCCGGCAGGGCCGCGGTCTGGACCGGCGCGGTCGGCATCGGCGCGACCGGACGCGCCTCCGGCGTCTCGGGCGGCGCGGCGAAGGTGGCCGACGGCTGCGGCTCCTCGTTGTGATAGATCTGCAGGCCCGCGGCCGGGTCCTGCGGCTGGCTGCCGGCGGCCGGCGGGGTCTTCATCTGGGCGACTTCGGTCCCAACCGCCTGCGGCGGCTCGTTCGGACCGCGGACGCCGCCGCGATAGATCATGACCACGGCGACGACCAGGGTCACCAGCACCACCGCGCTGATGATCAGGGTCATGGGCAGCGGGCGCGCGCCCCGCACGGGCTGACGCGCGTCGAACGACAACGGCGCGTCGGTGGGCGGCGTGTAGGCCCCGCGGTGCGGATCTGACATCTCAGGTAGGCTCCAGATACTCTCGGACCCCAAGAACTTGGGGGCGCACGGATCGAACGCGTCGAATCAGACGCGCGCGACCCTAGGTTACCCAACGCCGGCGCGTCCCAGAAGCGTCCGCCCCGCTCAGGTGGTGGACGAAACGCCGCTCGCGTCCCCGTTCCGAGTCCAGGAGACTATTGCCTAGTTCCAGACGTCGAGATGGAACAGCTTGCGGTGCTCTTCTATCGCAAAGCGGTCGGTCATGCCCGCGATATAGTCACACACCACGCGGGCCCGGCCGGCTTCGTCGCGATTCTGCGACTTGGCGAACCAGATGGTCGGCAGGACCTCCGGCTCCTTCAGGAATAGCGCGAACATTTCGCCCAGAATACGGCGAGCCTGGCTGCGCGTGCGGTTCACGCGCCAGTGGCGGTACATCCGCTCGTAGAGGAAGGCGCGCAGGCGGGCCAGGTCCTCGGCCATGTCCGGCGAGAAGGCGACCAGGGCGTGATCCAGGGCCCGGACGTCGTCGGCCGACGACACGCCGGTGGCGGCGGCGCGCTGGAGCGTCTCGCCCATCACGTCGTCGACCATGGCCCCGATCATGCGGCGCACGGCCTCCAGGTGAGTCAGGCGCGGGTCGAGGTCGGGACGCTCGCTCTTCACCGCGAACAGGATCGGGCCGATCAGCGGCACGTCCATCAGCTCGTCCAGGGTGAACAGGCCGGCGGTGACGCCGTCGTCGACGTCGTGGTTGTTGTAGGCGATGTCGTCAGCCAGGGCCGCGACCTGCGCTTCCGCCGAGGCCCAGGTGTCCAGGCCCAGCTTGTACTCGTCGTCGTACTTGGAGATCGCCTTCCAAGACGGCTTGCCCAGCTTGTTGGTCACCGGACCGTTGTGCTTGATGATCCCTTCCAGGGTCTCCCAGGTCAGGTTCAGGCCCAGGAAGTCCGGATAGCGGTGCTCCAGCTCGGTCACCACGCGGAAGGTCTGCACGTTGTGGTCGAAGCCGCCGTACGGCTTCATCTGGATTTCCAGCTCGTCCTCGCCGGCGTGGCCGAACGGCGGATGGCCCAGGTCGTGGCCCAGGGCGATGGTCTCGGCCAGATCCGCGTCCAGGCCCAGGGCCGTGGCCAGCGAGCGCGCGACCTGCGCCACTTCCAGCGAGTGGGTCAGGCGGGTGCGGAAGTTGTCGCCCTCGTGCGCCACGAAGACCTGGGTCTTTTCCTTGAGGCGGCGGAAGGCCGAGGTATGGATGATGCGGTCGCGATCGCGCGCGAACGGCGTGCGGGTGCGGCTCTCTTCTTCCTTGTAGCGACGCCCCTTCGACTTGAACGGATCTTCGGCGTAGGGCGCGCGAGGAACGAAGTACGGGGTAGAGGACATGAACCGCCTTTATCGCTTTGGACGATTTGGCCCCTTCCGAAGAGGCCGCGACACCCTCATATAGGTCGAAGGTGACTTTTCCACAGCCATGACCCAAGTAGACTTAACGCTTTCCGAAAACGCCGCTCGTCGGATCAAGACCATCGCCGCCAGCGAAGGCCGCCCCCTGATGCTGCGCGTCGCCGTCGACGGCGGCGGCTGCTCGGGCTTCCAGTACCGCTTCGACTTGGTCGACACCGTCGAGGACGACGACCTGAAGATCGAGCGCGACGGAGCCGCGGCCCTGGTCGACGTCGTGTCCCTGGCCCTGCTGAAGGGCTCGGAGATCGACTTCGTCGACGAATTGGCCGGCGCCGAGTTCCGCGTCCGCAACCCGAACGCCAAGTCCAGCTGCGGCTGCGGGGTCAGCTTCTCGATCTAGGAAGCGTCTTCAGGCCAAGTGGGAACCGGTTCGCCGCCCGGAAGGCGCGCCAAGACTCAGGTCGGCACGAACTGGAGCAGGGTCAGCGCCACCGCGCCCCAGGCCAGCGGCGCGGCCATGGCCGCCCAGGCCAGCGGCGCATTCCCCTTGCGCCACAGGATCCAGCCGGCCAGCGGGGCCAGCAGGCAGACCACCCAGAACGAGGCGGCGAACACGAAGCCCAGCCAGGCGACGGGGTTCAGCAGGTTTCCCGAGCGGTCGAAGACCAGCGGCGTGAAGATCGCCAGGATCCCGCCCAGCACGGCCAAGCCCAGGCATGCGCCCGTCGCCAGGACCATCAGCAGGACCTGTCGCGCATCGATCGTTCGTTTGCCTGACTTGAGCGCGATCGTCATGCGCCATAGCCTCCCGCCGCTGTTTGGAGCCGTCAATGCGTATAGCCACCTGGAACGTCAATTCGATCAACGCTCGCCTGGAAGGCGTGCTGGCGTGGTTCGAATCGGAAGCGCCCGACGTTGCGGTGCTGCAGGAGATCAAATGCGTCGACGAGAAATTCCCGACCGAAGCCTTTGAACGGCTTGGCTATAACGTCGTGGTCCACGGCCAGAAGACCTATAACGGCGTGGCCCTGCTCTCGAAGTATCCGCTGGAGGACGTCCGCAAGGGCCTGCCCTTCCTGTCCGAGGACGAGGTCGACGAGCAGTCGCGCTACGTCGAGGCGGTGATCGGCGCGCCGGTCCCGTTCCGGGTGGTCGGCATCTACCTGCCCAATGGCAATCCGCTGGGCACCGAGAAGTTCGACTACAAGCTGGCCTGGATGCGCCGGCTGCACGCCCACGCCCAGGCTCTGCTCGCCTACGAGGAGCCGCTGGTCATCCTGGGCGACTACAACGTCATCCCCGAGGCCGAGGACGTGGCCAATCCGGAAGCCTGGCTGGGCGACGCCCTGTTCCAGCCCGAGAGCCGCGGCGCGTTCCGGGCGCTGAAGAACCTGGGCTTCACCGACGCCTACATGCAGGTCGACGGCGCGCCGGGCGGCTACACCTTCTGGGACTACCAAGCCGGCGCCTGGCAGCGGAACCTGGGCATCCGCATCGACCACCTGCTGTGCTCGCCGCAAGCCTCCGACCGGCTCACCAACGTGGTCATCCACCGCGACGAGCGCGACAAGGAAAAGCCCTCGGATCACGTGCCGGTCGTTGGCCACTTCAAGGATGAGTGACCCTCTGGGCGGGAATCGGGACTCTCGCTAGCCTGCCCGCCATGAGCGAAGTCGCGCGTCTTTTGCTGTTCGTGGCCATCGCCGGATCGGCGGTGACGTTCCTGGGCAGCCTGGCCATCTGGTACGGCGACGAGGATCGTCGCATCCGCCGGGCCCTGCGCCATGTCCTGAAAAGCGAGCCCGAGGGCGTGGTCGTGGCGCGCGGTCGCGGACGCGGCGCGGGCTTCTCGTTTTCCACCAACCTGATGGCCGTGGCCTGGGATCGGGGCGGCTGGTGCCTGCTGTATCGGCTGGAAGAGCTGATGGGCGCCGAGCTTCTGATCGACGGCCAGGTGATGGGCCGGGTGTTTCGGGGCGAAGGCCGCCGGGCCATAGATCACGTCTCGCCCCAGGCCGAGACCGTTACCTTGCGCCTGGTCTTCGACGACCCGCGCCATCCCGACTTCGCCCTCGACCTGTGGGTTCCCGGCGACGAACTGCGCCGCGAAAGCCGCTCGCCGGCCGAGCTGGTGCAGGAGGCCAACCGCTGGCTGGCCCGTTGCGAGGCCATCGTCCGCCGTCCGCTGCCGCCGCGCGCCGCGCCCGCCGCCCCGGCTCCCGCCCCCGCACCGGCGCCGGCCGCCCCCCGTCCGGCCGCCGCTCCGCGGCCGACCGAGCCCTATCTGGACGACTTCGACGACGAGGACGACGGCGACTTCGAGGCGCCGCCCCCGCCCCTGCCCGACACCCCGCCACCCCTGCCGCGCCGCTCGTCGTTCGATGATGTCCCGCGCGCCGGCGCCGCCCGGCCGATCTCGCGTCCTACGACCCTGGCGCCCACGCCGGCCCCGGCGACGGCTCCGCCCCGTTCGCCAAGGCCTGGGCCGCCGCCGGCCGCGCCCGAGTTGGACATGTTCGGCGATCCTCCATGGGACGACGATGACGCCGTGCCCCTCCCTTCGCCTGAAACCGCCTTCAAGCCCGTCTCCAAGGCTCGCCGCGAAACGGCCAGCGATCAGGACGAGCTGCCGTTCGACCTGGACGACTAAGTCCCAGCTCGACGCCAAGATCACGGTTTCGGGAACGTCACCTTTTCGATTGCTGCGACGCAAACACGGGCGTAAAGCGCCGGCCGTCGGACCCGAGCCGACGCTTTGGAGCCTCGAGCTTTAGATGGCGGGTAAAGAACCCCTCGCCGCGTCCGACTCTGTCACCCCCACAATCGAAGCCTCCCACCACGGTCACGCGGCGTCGCGTTTCTGGCCGCTGGCGCTGGGCAGCGTGGGCGTCGTGTTCGGCGATATCGGCACCAGCCCCCTCTACGCCTTCCGCGACGCGCTGGCCGAGGCGGCCCGCGACGGCCTGGTCCGCCCCGAGATCATGGGCGTCCTGTCCCTGGCCCTGTGGGCGCTGATCCTGGTCGTGACGGTCAAGTACGTCCTGTTCCTCATGCGCGCCTCCAACAAGGGCGAAGGCGGGGTGCTGTCGCTGATGGCCCTGGCCCAGCAGGGCGCGGCCGGCCGCACCGGTCTGATCTTCGCCCTCGGCGCCATCGGCGCGGCCCTGTTCTACGGCGACGGCGTCATCACCCCGGCCGTCTCGGTGCTGTCGGCGGTCGAGGGCCTGAAGTCGGTCCACGGCTTCGAGCACTGGTTCGGCACCCAGGAAGTCATCGTCGTCAGCCTGGTGATCCTGGCCGCCCTGTTCAGCTTCCAGGCCAAGGGCACGGCCAGAGTGGCCGGCATCTTCGGCCCGATCATGGTCTGCTGGTTCCTGTGCCTGGGCGCCCTGGGCGTCTGGCATATCAAGGACGATCCGAGCGTATTGGCGGCGCTTTCGCCGACCTACGCCGTCTATTTCCTGACCCACCACGGCCTGACCGGCTTCCTGGTCATGGGCGCGGTGTTCCTGACCGTGACCGGGGCCGAGGCCCTGACCGCCGACATGGGTCACTTCGGCCGAGGCCCGATCCAGATGTCGTGGTTCGGCCTGGCCTTGCCGATGCTGGCCCTGAACTATTTCGGCCAGGCGGCCCTGGCCTCCAAGGCCCTGACCGCCGCCGAGGTCGCCGGGACCGCCCTGCCCAACGCCGACTGGTTCTTCCTGATGGCGCCGCACCAGTGGCGGCTGGGTCTGGTCCTGTTCTCGGCCGTCGCCACCGTCATCGCCAGCCAGGCGGTGATCACCGGGGCCTTCTCGCTGACCCAGCAGGCGATCCAGCTGGGCCTGCTGCCGCGCATGGACATCAAGATCACCTCCAAGACCGAGGCCGGCCAGATCTATGTCGCCCCCATCAACTGGCTGTTGTTCGTCGGCGTGGTGCTGGTGGTGCTGTCGTTCCGCTCGTCGAGCTCTCTGGCCCACGCCTACGGGATCTCGGTGACCGGCACCATGGTGGTCACCACCATGCTGGCCTACATCGTCGTGCGTCACGTCTGGAAATGGCGCCTGGCCACGGCCCTGGCCCTGATCGTGCCGCTGCTGGTGCTGGACCTGACCTTCTTCACGGCCAACCTGCTCAAGGTGCTGACCGGCGGCTGGGCCCCGCTGGCCCTGGGCGCGGGCCTGTGCCTCCTGATGTCGATCTTCGTCACCGCCACCGAGCGGCTGCGGACCAAGCTCAGCAAGGACGGCCTGCCGTTCGCCGACTTCCGCGAGATGATCCTGCGCCGCCCGACCGCCTCGACGCCGGGCACCGCGGTGTTCCTGACCTCGGACCCCGACACCACCCCGCCAGCCCTGATGCACAGTCTCAAGCACTTCAAGGTGCTGCACGACCGCAACGTGCTGCTGACCATCGTCAACGAGACCCGGCCCTACGTGCCCGAGGCCGAGCGGATCGAGACCAAGGCGCTGGACGACCGCTGGTGGCTGATCTCGCTGCGCTACGGCTACATGGAAAGCCCGAACATACCGCAGGCCCTGGCCGCCTGCCGCAAGCAGGGCCTGAAGTTCGACATCATGAGCACGTCGTTCTTCGTCAGCCGCCGCACCATCGTCCCCTCGACGGCCAGCGACGCCCTGCCCGCCTGGAAACGCAAGCTGTTCACCTTCCTGACGCGCAACGCGGCCGATCCCACGACCTTCTTCCACCTGCCGCCTGGGCGGGTGGTGGAGCTTGGGACGCAGGTCAGCCTCTAAGGCGCGTCTCGAAAGCGATCCAGGCGGCGGTGGCCAGCAGGGCGACGGCGAAGATCCGCCGCGCCCGGACGCTGTCGCCGATCGCCGCCACGCGACGGGCCAGGCCATCCGACGACAGCACGATCGCGACATGCACGAGGAGCGCGACCAGGATGTGGGTTCCGCCCAGGATCAAGGCCTGCCTCGCCGGCGAGGCGTGCCCCGGCTGGACGAAGCCCGGCAGCAGGGTGACGTAGAACAGCGCGGCCTTGGGGTTCAGCAGGTTGGCCAGCAAGCCCTTGCGGAACAGGGTCCAGTCGCTGGCCCCGCCCGACGCGGTCTCGCGCGTCTCGCCGCCGCGCCAGGCATCGACCGCCAGCCAGGCGACATAGGCCACCCCGGCCCAGCGCAGCAGTTCGTAGAGCGGACGGCTGACCCGCAGGACCTCGGTCACCCCCGCCACCGAGGCCAACATGTAGACCAGGAGGCCGCAGGTGATCCCAGCCACGGTCACGAAGCCGGCTCGGCGTCCCTCCACAGCCGACAACCCGGCCAGGTAGCCCATGTTGGGCCCAGGGGTCAGCTCGATCAGGACGGCCGCCGCCAGAAAAGGCGCGATGGCGCCGGGATCGACGGGCCAGGCCTCGTGCGGCACGGCGGCGCCTAGGCCTCGGCCGCCTGCTCGACCGCCAGCGCCAGGTCCAGGGCCCGCGCGGCTTCCTCGCCGGTGACGACCGGACGGGGGGCCTCGCCGCGCACGGCCTTCAGGAAGCCGGCGACCGACAGGCCCAGGGGGTCCTTGCCGGCCGGAGTCTCGGTGAAGTTCTCGATCAGCGGGAACGGGGTGGTGTTGCGGAAGGTGCGCTGCAGGAAGTCGATCTCGACCTCGCCCGAGGGATAGACGACTTTCATGGTCCGCTCGCGGACCTCGGCGACGCGGGAGCTGTCGAAGACGGCGGTAAAGCCGTTGTCGAACGTGGCCTCGGCCTTCACCCAGTCCAGCGAGGTCGAGCGGGTGATGGCCCCCTCACCTTCCACCGCGATCGGCGCGCCGTCGCAGAGGGCCAACGCCAGGTCGATGTCGTGGATCATCAGGTCCAGCACCACCGAGACGTCGAGATTGCGGTCCGAGGGCGTGCCCCGGCGGACGGCCTCAAGACGCAGCGGCTGCTCGGGGATGTCCAAGAGGCCCATGGCCTGGAACACGACACGCTCCTGGTGACCGCAGGCCAGCGGCAAGCCGGCCTTGGTGGCGGCGGCGACCATCTTGTCGGCGTCCTCCGGCGTCACGGCGATGGGCTTTTCGGAATAGACCGGCTTGCCCGCCTTCAGCGCCGCCAGGGCGGGCGCGGCGTGGTGGACGGCCGGCGCGGCGACCGTGACCACGTCCACCTCGGCCAGGAAGGCGTCGATGTCGTCGAAGGCCTTCGCGCCCAGCGGCCCCGCCAGGGCCTCGGCGCGGGCCAGATCGACGTCGTAGACGCCGACCAGGGTCACCCCCTCCAGCTCGACGTACTTCTTGGCGTGATAGCCGCCGAACACACCGGCGCCGACGACGCCCGCCCTGAGGGAGGATGGAAAGGAGCGCTCTTGGGTCATGCCGGCTGTCTACTCCGCTTCGTCGCCGCATAGAAGCACTGGAGCCTTCCGTAAGGGCGCGCTAAACATCCGTTTAAATTAGCAACGCTCCACGTGAGCAAAGGGAGGAACACCATGACCACCTCGCGTGAGATCCGTCTGAAGAGCCGTCCCGTGGGCCTGCCCAAGGCCTCGGACTTCGAACTGGCTACCGTCGAGCTGCCCGCGCCGGGCGATGGCGAGGTCCAGGTGAAGAACCTCTGGATGTCGGTTGACCCCTATATGCGCGGCCGGATGTACGATCGCCCCAGCTATGTGCCGCCGTTCCAGATCGGCCAGGCCCTGCAGGGCGGCGCGATCGGCGAGGTCGTGGCTTCCAACGATCCGGACTTCAAGCCGGGCGACATCGTCAACTCGATGTTCGGCTGGCGCGAGGCCTTCAACGCCCATCCGAAGTCGCTGGCCGCCGCCGGCATGGGCGCGATCACCAAGATCGACACCCAGGGCGTGCCGCCCCAGGCCTTCCTGAGCGTCGTGGGCATGCCAGGCATGACCGCCTATGCCGGCCTGCTACGCGTCGCGGCGCTGAAGGACGGCGACGTGGTGTTCGTCTCGGCCGCCGCCGGCGCCGTGGGCTCGGTCGTCTGCCAGATCGCCAAGCTGAAGGGCCACACCGTCATCGGCTCGGCCGGCGGTCCCGAGAAGGTGGCGTTCCTGAAGTCGATCGGCGTCGACCACGTGATCGACTACAAGGCCACCCCCGATGTGGTCGCCGAACTGGCCAAGGTCGCCCCCAAGGGCATCGACGTCTATTTCGAGAATGTCGGCGGCGTGCACCTGGAAGCAGCCCTGAACTCGGCCCGTCCATTCGCCCGCTTCGCTCTGTGCGGGATGATCTCGCAGTACAATGAGACTGGTAAGCCCGAAGGCCCGCCCAACATCATCCTGGCCGTCGGCAAGAGCCTTCGCCTGGAGGGCTTCATCGTCTCCAACCACTACGACCTCTATCCGCAGTTCGCCAAGGACATGAGCGAGTGGATCAAGGCCGGCAAGATCACCTGGAAGGAGACCGTCGAAGAGGGCGTCGAGCGCGCCCCCGACGCCTTCCTGAAGCTGTTCTCGGGTGAGAACCTGGGGAAGATGCTGGTGAAGCTGGGGTAGGCTTCTATTCGCCGCGGGGTTCGAGCTTCGACACCTCGAGCCCCGTCGGCGTCTTCTTGAACTGGAACTTCACCCGCGCGCCCGGCGTGATCGGCGCCTCGGCGATCACGTCCGCATAGACCTTGAACTGGTTGCGTCCGGGCTTGAGCCCCGCCGCGCTCGCGCCGTCGTGATCGAGCGTGAGAATCTGGCCCTCCAGGCTCGAAACCACCCCCTGGGCGTCATAGGCTGGAAGGGATTCCGTCGACGGCATGGCCTCGACCACGCCCGGAATTGAACGCCCCTCCTGCGAGGCTTTGCCGCATGCGGCCAAGCTCAGAACAGCGAAGGTGGCAACAAAATATCGAAGATTCATAGCCTTACCGAAATTCTCCAGATCGGCGAGCACCGCTCGCGCGACACGGTTCGCATGTTTTTTCTCGCAACTGCGAAATCAGCGTGATTTCCGGTAGCGAATTTGTGATCGAAGTTTTACTGTAGGAAACACCGGCGGCTCTCCACGCCGGAATTCGCCGTCACAGAGCCGTCACACACCCCATCGCCGCTTCCCTAGCGGACGCGCGGCGGGGCGGGAAGAGGCTCAGGGCGTCGAAACGCGCGGAGAGAGCCCGGCTCGCCGGAAAAGTCCGAGATCTGACGATATGAGCGATCGCTCCGCCCTCTTCGACGTGCGCTCCTCCACGAGCGTGACCCTCGATCAGGTCGTTCGCCGTGACACGGTCGAGATCCCGGCGGAAGTTCCGCTGGCCATGCCGGTCCAGCCGCTGGGCTTCTGGCAGGGCGGTTCGCGCCGCGCCACCGCCCTGGTGGCCAACATGACCATGCGCCGCTGGATCGTGGCCCTGGCGACGATCGTCATGGGCTTCGCCGGCTGGAAGGCCACCTTCGACACCATCGCCCTGGGCGGCGTGACCCGCCTGGAAGGCGTCGTGCTGGTGCTGCTGGCCCCGCTGTTCCTGGCCCTGTCCCTGTGGTTCTGCACGGCCGTCGCCGGCTTCGCGATCCTGCTGGGCAAGCCCAAGGATCCGCTGGGCATCGACGGCGAAGCGCCCATGCCCAAGCTGCACACCCGCACGGCCATCCTGATGCCGGTGCACAACGAGGACGCCGCCGGCGTCTTCGCCCGCCTTCGCGCCATGGACGCCTCGATCGCCGAGACGGGCATGAGCCGCCACTTCGACATCTTCGTCCTCAGCGACACGCGCGACGCCCAGGTGGCCCTGGCCGAGCAGGCCTGCTTCGCCCGCTTCCGCCGCGAGGCCCACAGCAACGTCTACTACCGCGTCCGCAAGGAAAACGTCGGCCGCAAGGCCGGCAACGTCGCCGACTGGGTCCGCCGCTGGGGCAGCGCCTACGAGCACATGCTGGTGCTGGACGCCGACAGCCTGATGACGGGCGAGGCCATGGTCCGCCTGGCCGACGCCATGGAGCGTCACCCGGGCGCTGGCCTCATCCAGACCATGCCGATGATCATCAACGCCCAGACGATCTTCGCGCGCACCCTGCAGTTCGCCACGCGCCTGTACGGCCGCATCGCCTGGACCGGCCTGGCCTGGTGGTCGGGTTCGGAGAGCTCGTTCTGGGGCCACAACGCCATCGTCCGCACCCGCGCCTTCGCCGAGACCTGCGGCCTGCCGCACCTGGGCGGCCCCAAGCCGTTCGGCGGCGAGGTGATGAGCCACGACGCCCTGGAAAGCGCCCTGCTGCGCCGTGGCGGCTGGAGCGTGCACCTGGCCCCCTATCTGGAAGGCTCGTACGAGGAGAGCCCCTCGAACCTGCTGGACTTCGCCACCCGTGACCGTCGCTGGTGCCGCGGCAACGTCCAGCACGTGCCGCTGGTCGCCCTGCCCGGCCTGCATTGGATGAGCCGCCTGCACCTGGTGATCGGCGTGCTGAGCTACGCCCTGTCGCCGCTGTGGTTCATAGCCCTGTCGGCCGGGATCACCTCGCGCGCCCTGATGCCCGAACTGAAGAAGGCGGCCTTCACCATGGCCGACCTGCAGGCCGCCGCCCACGCCCTGATCGACTGGCGCGAGATCCAGGCCACCGCCTGGGCCATGATCATCACCTTCGTCCTGCTGTTCGGCCCCAAGATCCTGGGCTCGATCCTGGTCTTCTCGCGCAAGCACGAGATCCGTGGCTTCGGCGGCAAGCGTCGCGTCGCCGCCGGCCTAGCCATCGAGATGCTGCTCTCGGCCCTGGTCGCCCCGATGCTGATGTTCACGCAGACCCGCGCCATCGTCGAGATCCTGGCCGGCAAGGTCGGCGGCTGGGCCACCCAGCGCCGCGACGCCGACAAGGTCGCCTTCAAGGAAGCCTCGGCCGCCATGGGCTGGATCAGCGTCACGGGCCTGGTCCTGGGCGGGATCTTCTGGTTCACGCCCGACCTGTTCACCTCGACCGCCCCGATCCTGCTGGGCCTCGTCCTGGCCGTGCCGCTGACCATGCTGGGCGCCCATAAGGTCGCCGGCCTGAAGGTCAAGGCCAACGGCCTGTTCATGACCCCGGAAGAGCGCCGCCCGCCGGCCATCGTCCGCGCGGCCCTGGGCCCGGCGTGCGAACCGCCGATCCGCTGGTTCGCCCGCGAAGGTCGCCCGATCGGCCCCGTCACCAAGATCCGCGACGCGGCCTGACTATCGGCGCGTCAAGCGCTTTCCTGGTCTCGCCTTAAGGCTCTCGGGGGAGTAGAAGCGCGGCTTCGTTTCTCTCTCGGAGCTGCGTGCCGTGTCGCGTCTGTTCAGCGCCTATGTGATCGTCGACTGGAGCGCCGCGGCCAAACCGACCACGGGCGCGGACTCGATCTGGATCGGCGTGATGAAGCGCGACGTGCGCTTCCGCCTGACCTTCGAGAGCTACAACCCCGCCACCCGCGCCGAGGCCGAGACGCGCCTGGCCGCCATTCTCGATGACCTGAAGAAGCGCGGCGAGCGCGCCCTGGTGGGCTTCGACTTCCCGCTGGGCTTCCCGCGCGGGCTCGCGCCGGCCTTGGCCCTGCCGGGCGAGATCCGCTGGCGCGCGGTCTGGGACCAGCTGGCCAAGATGGTCAAGGACAAGGCCGACAACACCAACAACCGCTTCGGCGTCGGGTCTGAGATCAACCGGCGCCTGACCGGCGGCCCCTTCCCGTTCTGGGGTTGCCCGCCCAAGGACGCGCTGACGACCCTGCAGCCCAAGCGCCCGCGCGAGCATGGCGAAGGCGACCTGCCCGAGTTCCGGTACGCCGACGAGGCCGCGAAAGGCGCGCACTCGATCTGGAAGCTCTACTACAACGGCTCGGTCGGGGGTCAGGCGATCGTCGGCATCCCGGCCGTCCGCCGCCTGAAGGATGGGCGCGGCGACGCCGTGCGCGTCTGGCCGTTCGAGACCGGCTTCAAGACCCTGACCGAGGTCGACCTCGAAGGCGTCGCGGTCGTGGTGGCCGAGGTCTACCCGTCGATGATCAAGGCCGTCCCCGCTGCCGGCGAGGTCAAGGACCTGGCCCAGGTGCGGGGGCTGTCCGAACACTTCGCCAAGCTGGACGAAGCCGGCAAGTTGGGCGCGATCTTCGCCGCGCCCAAGGGCCTGGCGGAAGAGGCTCTGGCCTCGGCCGAGACGGAAGAGGGCTGGATCCTGGGAGCCTAAAGCTGCTCCCCCAGAGGGGGAGGCGCTAGACGCTTGTCCCGCCAGTCCAGCATCCGAAACCGCGTCAGCAGGAAGCCGGCGGCCAGGAAGCTGGTGATGATGATCGAGATCAGCACGCCGTTCAGGCCCATGCCGCGCGGGATGGCCAGCCACCAGGCTAGCGGACCCATGACCAGGGCGTAGCTGATCAGATGGGTCACGGTCGGGATCCACACCTCGCCCCGCGCTCGCAGGGCCTGGGCCGCCACCACCTGCACCGCGTCGGGGGCGAAGAACAGGCAGGCCAGCGCCATGGCCGGCAGGATCAGGGTCATGGCCGCCGGGTCGGTCGTATAGGCCAGGGCCACCCAGTGCTTGGCCGGATAGAGCAGCAGGCCGAACAGCGTCCCGATCACCGCGATCACGGCGAAGGCGATCCAGCCGGCGCGCTTCATGCCTTCAGGGTCACGCGCGCCATAGGCCCGGCCGACCTGCACGGCGGTGGCCGTGGCCACGCCCAGCGGGACCATGAAGACGATGGCCGAGACGTTCAGGACCACGGTGTAAGCGGCCACGGCCAGGCTGCCGATCCAGCCGCAGATCAGGTTCATGCCGGCAAAGGCCGAGACCTCGAAGAAGTTCGACGCGCCGGCCCCGTAGCCGATCTTGCGCTGCTCGGCCTCGGCGGCGCGGTTGCGGACAGGCTTGTCGAAGACGCCCAGGGCGCGGGAATCCTTCATGCGCAGGACGTAGACCGCCAGGGCCAGCGCCAGGGCCGTGCGGGCCACGAAGGTCGACCAGGCGCCGCCCACCGCGCCCAGGGCCGGCAGACCGAAGGTCCCTGGCACGAACAGCAGGTTTGCCGCCAGGTTCACGACATTGGCCAGCCACATCATCACCGCCCCCGGCGTCGGTCGGGCCAGGCCCTCCAGCCAGAAGGTCAGCACCACCGAGACCGCATAGACCGGCAGGGACAGCGAGAAGACGATCAACGGCGCCGTCGCCCCGTCGGCGAGACCGTCCTTCAAGCCCATGACATGCAGGAACAGCGGCCCGAACAGGGCCAGCACAGCCGCCGAGCCCACGCCCAGCCACGCGCCGTAGCTGAGACCCCGACGCAGCACCGCACCCGTCTCGTGCGGCTTGCCGGCCCCGATGGCGCGGGCGGTCATCACCTGCACCCCGACCAGCAGGCCGACCGTGGCGGTGACGAACACCGAGGTCGGCGCCCAGGCCATGGCGTGAAAGCCCAGCTGGCGGGCCGAGAAGTGGCCGACGACGATGGCGTCGGTCAGGCCCATGACCATGATGCCCAGGCGCGACAGCACGACCGGCCCCGCCAGGCGGAGCAGTTCGATGAGGTCGGTCAGAATGGGGCCGCGCGGCCGCTTCGGGAGAAGCGCCGTTCCGGCCGCGTCGCGCGGCATGGTCGTCACCCCAAAACGCTAAAAAGAAAGGGGGGTCAAAGAAGGCGCGCAAGGTGGCGCATGCCCGTTTTCCGGGCAACCCGCATTTAGCGACGCTTGGAACATCGCGCCACCCCAGTGGTTTTCGGGGCTCAGTCCTTCAGGAGAAGCGTGATGGCCGAGACCGAGACCCCCGAGTTCGAACAGACCGGCGAACGCGTCGCCCAGGCTTACCGCGACATCCAGGCCCCGCTGGACGCCAAGGAGCAGCGCTCGTTCGCTTCCGAGGAAGAGGACGGCAAGAAGAGCCACGCCATGCAGGCCGGCGCGCGTCCCTACCCCGCGCCGCCCTTCCCCGAGCAGCACCAGGCCAAGCCGGGCGAGGAGTACCGGCTCGACCCCGCCCCGATGTACGACGCGCCGTTCTACAAGGGCTCGGGCAAGCTGGAGCACAAGGTCGCCCTGATCACCGGCGCCGACAGCGGCATCGGCCGGGCCGTGGCCGTGCTGTTCGCCCGCGAAGGGGCCGACATCGCCATCGGCTATCTGAGCGAGGACACCGACGCGGCCGAGACCAAGGCCGCCGTCGAGAAGGAGGGCCGTCGCGCCATCCTGTTGCCGGGGGACGTCGCCGATCCGGCCTATGCCAAGGCGGCCGTCGAACGGACGGTGGCCGAGTTCGGCCGTCTGGACATCCTGGTCAACAACGCCGCCTTCCAGGAGCACGTCACCGACTTCGAGGACCTGACCGAGGCGCATTTCGACCGCACCCTGCGGACCAACCTCTACGGCTATTTCCACATGGCCAAGGCGGCGGTGAAGCACCTGCCCAACGGCGGCTCGATCATCAATACCGGCTCGGTGACCGGCCTGCTGGGCAACAAGGACTTGCTGGACTACTCCCTGACCAAGGGCGGCATCCACGCCTTCACCCGCTCGCTGGCGACGCACCTGGTCGAGAAGGGCATACGAGTGAACGCCGTCGCCCCCGGCCCGGTCTGGACCCCGTTGAACCCGGCCGACAAGCTGGGCCCGCAGGTGGCCGAGTTCGGAGCCAAGACCCCCATGAAGCGGGCGGCGCAACCCGAGGAGATCGCGCCGGCCTACGTCTTTCTCGCCTCGCCCCAGACGGCCAGCTACATCACCGGCGAAATCCTGCCGATCATCGGGGGCTACTCAGGAGGCTAGTGTGGCCACACCTCGGCCAGCACCTTGGCCTGGCCGTTTTTGAGGCTGACCTCCATCGACGGCTCGTCCAGCTTGCCCTTGGCGAACAGCTCGTAGATCACCCTGCCGTCGGCCTGCTTGCTCTCGATAACGCGGACAGGCGTGATCGCCTTGCCCGAGGCGGCGGCCGTGTCGCGCACCAGCTTGGGCGCGCTGGCCCAGGCGATGTCGCGCTGGGTCTCGACGATCTCCCAGGCGCCGCTCTTCTCCAGAAGGTCGAACTCGATCTCCGAGCCGTCGGGCATGACGCCCTCGACGTCGTAGTAGCGGCGGTCGGCGCGTTCCTTCAGCTCGGCTTCCTGGATGGTCATGGTCGGCGCGGCGGCCTTGACCACCGCGACCACGGCGGCCGGAATATCCTTGACGGCGATCTCGGTGACCTTGGTCTTTGGTCCGTCCGCCAGAGCCGGCAGCGGCGCGACGGCGAGGGCGGCCAGGGTCAGGATGAGGGGGCGGTTCATGGCGTTCTCCTTTGGGGGCTGGGGAGGATGCGCGAAGGTCTAACGCCTCGACGCTGACAACCGCCTGACGCGTGCTATGCATCGGCTCCCAATACGGAGTCGCAAATGGCCCGCCGCGTCGCCCTCGTGTCCCTGCTCGTCGCCGATTACGACGAGGCGATCGCCTTTTACGTCGGCAAGCTGGGCTTCACCCTGGTGGAAGACACCGACATGGGCCACGGCAAGCGCTGGGTCGTGGTCTCGCCCGGGACCGACGGCACGGACTTCCTGCTGGCCCGCGCCACCGGCGACCAGGCCCAGGCGATCGGCCAGCAAGGCGGCGGCCGGGTCTGGCTGTTCCTGCACACCGACGACTTCGCCGGCGACCACGCCCGCATGAGCGCCGCCGGCGTCACCTTCCTGGAAGAACCCCGTCACGAGGCCTACGGCACGGTGGCGGTGTTCGAGGACCTGTCCGGCAATCGCTGGGACCTGCTGCAACCCAAGAGCTGAGAACAAGACGATGGCCCGCCTGCTGACCCTCATCGCGGCGGTGGCCGCGCTCTCCGCGCCTGTCGCTGACGCAGCCCCCCCAAGGACGGAACGGGCCAAGATCCGCGTGCTCTATCTCGACCAGTCGGTCGGCTTCGTGCACCGGCCGGTGGCGCGGCCCAAGAACAGCAACGGCCCCTCGCCCTCCGAGATCGCCCTGGCCGAGATCGCCGCCAAGACCGGCGTCTTCACGGTCGAGTCCACCCAGGACGCTCGCACCATCACGCCGGAGAAGCTGAAGGACGTTGACGTCCTGGCCTTCTACACGACCGGCGAACTGCCGATCTCGGCCGAGAACTGGGCGGCCATCCAGAAGTGGGTCGAGAGCGGCAAGGGCGGCTTCCTGGGCCTGCACAGCTCGACGGACACCCACTGGGACTACGCCGGGCCGGGCCAGACCTACACCGCCTTCATCAACGGCAAGTTCGCCGGCCATCCGTGGACCCAAGGCACGCCGATCACCGTCCAAGCGCTGGGCGGCAAGGATCCGCTGAACACCGCCTGGCCGGACCGCTTCGCCTTCGCCGAGGAGATCTATCAGTACTCGGACTATGACCCCGCCAAGGTCCGCGCGCTGCAGGCGCTGGACTTCACCGAGACGCCGCTGAAGCGCCCTTGGTTCGTGCCGATCACCTGGACACGCCAGCTGGGCCAGGGCCGCCTCTACCACACCAACCTCGGCCACACGCCCAGCACCTGGGACGACCTGCGCTACCGCGCCCAGCTGGTCGACGCCATCCGCTGGACGGCGCACCGTGCGCCCTTCCAGGCAAACGGGGGCTCCGCCAAGCCCAACGCCGACGAGCAGGCCCTGTGGGCCCTGCGCTCGCTGCTGGCCTATGACGGTCGCCCCAAGGCCGAGGTCGAGGCGCGGGTCGCCAAGCTGGCCAAGGCCGATCCGGCCTGGCTGCGCGACGCCGCCGCCCGCACCGCCGCCCTGCGCCCGCTTTGGCCGGCCAAGCCCGACAGCGACAAGGCCCCGTTCGAGACGGCCTACAAGGCGGTGCTGGACGAGGTCGTCGCCCGCTCCAACTAGGCTATGGCCAACTAGCGGCTCTCCACCACGTCCCCGCTGTCGATCGCGCCGATCGCCAGCGGGGTGCGCGTCTCGCCCCGCACCCGGGTCAGGCCGGCGAAGGCGCTCGGAACCCCTTCCGAGGCGAACGTCGGGCCATCCATCAACTGGTAGTGCAGGTGCGGGAACATCGAAGTCCCGGAATTGCCGACGGCGGCGACCGCCTGCCCGGCCTTGACCATGTCTCCCGCCTTCACGGTCACACTGCCCTGCTTCAGGTGCCCCAGGGCGCTGAACATCCCGTCGGCGTGGCGGATGATCACGTGGTTTCCCAGCACCAGGTTCGGCCGCGCCTTGAAGGTCGAAGGATCAAACTTGCCGTCGTCGGTCTGGCCGTTCTCGATGGCGACCACCACGCCGTCGGCGGGCGCGCGCACCGGCAGGCCAAAGCTCAGGTGGTTCTCGTTGCGGGCCGGATCGCCGACGACGCGCCGCCCCTCCCCGTCCACGCGCACCAGGTCGTACGAGTAGCGCATGGCGTTGCTGGAGAAGCCGAAGCCCACCAGGGCCGGATGGCTGTAGTCCCAGCGCCGGTGGTGCGAGAGCAGGTCGTGGCCGTCCCAGACCAGCACCTTGCCGGCCAGCGGCAGGGTCAGCTTGAGGGCCGAGGCCGGCGGCGCGCGTAGCTCGGCCTTGGCCGCCCCGGTGACCGAAGCCCCCTCGCCCTTGCTGGGCGACAGCTCGACCTCGACCCGGACCGCGCCCGGCCCGATGTCGGCGGGAACGACCGGGAACGGATTGAAGGCCAGCCGCGCCTCGCCCGGCTTCAGGGGCGCGAAGGCCAGGGCCTTGATCGAGGGGGCGACGCCGTTGCCGTCGACGCGGCGCTCCATCATCGCGCGGCCCGAGCCGTCGAGCCAGTGGACCCGCAGCTCGGCGACCTCCAAGGGCTTGTCGCCATCGTTGCGGATCAGGATGTCGAAATTGGCGCTGGGCCCGGCGGCGGCCGGCTCCAGCCAGGGCCGCTCGGGCAGGATCTTGACGGTCTGGGCGGCGGCGGCATTGGCCGTGGCGGCGAGCAGCAGCGCCAGGGCGGCGGCGGTCTTCTTGATGTTCATAGGGTCCCTCCCGAGCCGGACCCTGCCACGCGTCCTGGCCGCGCGCCGCTTAAACCTGCGTCATGTCCGGGCCGAAGGCCTCGGCGGCATAGGTCCGAAGCTGGGCGGCGACGTCGGCCGGCCAGGCCTGGATCCGCGCCTCGAAGCCCGCATCGTCGCCGGCGAACAGGGCCCGCATGGCCTCCTCGAAGTCCGGCAGGTTTCCGCCGATCGCCGAGGCGAAGCGGTAGGCCGCCTCGCGCGCGGCGCGGATGCGGTCCGGCCCCTCGCTCTCGCGGCGGGCGGCCTCGACCAGCTTGCGCAGCGCCACCGAAGCCCCGCCGGGCTGGCTGGCCAGCCAGTCCCAGTGGCGCGGCAGCAGGGTCACCTCGCGGGCCGTCACGCCCAGCTTGGGCCGGCCCCGTCCGCGCGGGGCTTCCTCCGGCGGCGCCAGGCGCGCGGCCAGGGCCTGGGGCCCGCCGCTGAGGTCGAAGTCGACGCCCCGGCCGTCGGGTCCGAAGATCAGGACGCCCATCTCCCCCGCCAGCCGCTGGGCCGCCAGGGCCGCGTCCAGGCGCGAGCCGACGGCGACGCGGTCCTGGCCGTGAAAGACCACGAACAACTCTTCGCTCGCGTTTTCTGGCATCACATCAATCCCGTGGCGTTCAGCGTCGCGATCCAGTGCTCGCGGCGGTCCTTCAGTCGGCTGTCACGCCCGAACCTGTCCAGCCCCTCGGCGTCGATCGCCTCCATGGCCTCGAACACGAAGGCGTCCGGGCCGTGCGCATTCCAGGCCGCCTGCAGGCTCTTCTCCCGGTGCGAGCCCAGGCGCAGCGAGAACCACACGCCGTTCTGGCGGGTGGACAGGTCCGGTGTCGCGCCGACCCAGGCCTGCCCCGTCGCCACGCAGCGCACCGCGTAGATCCCGGCCTCGACCTTGCGTTCCTTGTATGCGCGCAGCAGCGCCTTGCGTCCGGACATGGCGAACCTCCTGAAGGTCGCCTTTTACCCGGACGAAAAGAAGAGTCAATAATGCCCGGGTAAATTACCCTTGGGCGGGCCGGTACGCGATATAGCCTCGCTCGACCATGCGCCGGGTGGCCTCGTAGACCGCCGACAGCTCCTCATAGGTCGAGCGCAGGTGGGTCAGGCGCGCAACCTGGGCTTCGGACAGGGTGGTTCCCGCCTCCGTCATCGACGCGGCCTCGGCCACCCACTTGGCGCGGGCGGTGGCGGCGGCCACGGCCAGGCGCTGGAAGCGCTCGCCGTCGACATGGGCCACGGTCGCACCCAGTACGGCCTTGTTCGAGGCGAAGGCGGTGTAGTCGATCTGCTCGAGATAGCCGCGCAGGCGGCGCTGGACCTGGGGATCGACGTCGCTGGGCTCGAAGTGATCGCCCGTGCGGCGGGTGCTGGAAGTCATGATCGCCATGACGGCCTCCGATCCGGCCGAGACGGCCGTTCCGAAAACAAGCCTGCGCCCGACAGCTTAAGGACGGGTTTAGAGTAAAGAGCGCCCGCTAACGCGGAGGTTGATTTGCGGCCCGGGTGGTCTAGCCTGGGCGCGAACGGAGACGCCGCATGCGCCTGATCGCCTCCCTGCTGGCCCCAATGCTCGCCTTGGCCCTCACGGCCGCGCCGCTGCCCGCCCTCGCCGAGGCCAAGGCCGCGGCCATGGTCTACAAGTCCTCCGACCAGGAGAACCAGGATCGAGCCGTCGTCACCAAGGCCCTGCACGCCGCCTCGCTACAGGCCGCCATGGCCTATGAAGGCGAGCTCGCGGAGGTGTGGCAGCATGCGCCCGCCGTCTACCCGCAGATCGAGAAGCGCGGCGATACGACGATCCTGCGCACCAACGCCAGCGACGGCAACATCGCGCCAGCCTCGCTGATGGCCCTGATGAGCAGCATCAAGCAAGGCCAGTCGGCCTCCGCGGTCACGACGTTCAACACCTATGCGATGGCCGTCCTGCTGCTGGGCTCGATGGCCAACGAGCGTCGCGACCCGCGCGGCGCGATCGCCTATCTGGACAAGGGCCTGGCCCTGCAGCCCAACAACCTGATCCTGATCACCGAAAAGGGCATGGCCCTGACCGTGTTGCAGCGTTTCTCCGACGCCCTGGACCTCTACCAGGCGGCCGAGCGCATCGACGACGTCAGCAAGATGCTGGATCCCGGCGGCGAGGCGCGGCTGCTGCGCAGCAAGGGCTTCGTCCTGATCGAGCTGAACCGCCTGGACGAGGCCGAGACCGCCTACCAAGCCGCGCTCAAGCTCGAGCCCGACCACGCCGGCGCCAGGGGCGAGCTGGACTATATCCGCAAGCTGCGGGCCGGCGGTCCGCAGTCGGCGATCGGCCTGTTCACCGGCGACAAGGCCAAGGCCGGGGACGCCGCTGGCGCCGTCCCCGTCAAGCCCTAACAGGAGGGAAGCCCTAGCTGATCAGCTTGCGGAAGCTGATCCGCACGGTGCGGCCCAGCGGGTCCAGATAGTCCTTCTGATAGGCCTGGGGCGTGGCGCCGTTCTGGTCGCGGACGGTCTGCTTGGCGTTGAGCAGGTTGTCGAAGTTCAGCGACACCTGCGCTCCCTTCAGGATCGGGAACTTGTCGACCGCCTTCTTGCGCGCCGGCGCGTTGAAGCTGGCGAAGACGTTCACGCCCACCGTGGCGAGGTCTGAGAAGTACAGGGTCTGGCCGCCGGTCGCACCGCCATTGACCCAGGTCGAGGCCTTCCAGCTGCCGTTGAAGCGCATGCCCAGGCCGTCCTTGAAGTAGCCGCCCTGGAGCTGCACCTCGTGCCGCGCCTGGCCGGTCCGCGAACTGATCGCCGAGCCCTCCAGCTGGTCCAGGACCGGCAAGCCCTTGCGGATGGTGACTTCGTCGGTCAGGCGCCAGGTGTGGTAGATCGACAGCTGGAACATGCCCTGCCCCGGCCGCATCATGCCCGGAGGCGGGCCGCCGAAGCCGCCGCCAGGACCACCGCCCCCTGGGCCGCCACCGCCGCCGGGCGGCCCGCCGAAGCGCATGCCGCCGCCGCCACCGCCGAAGCGACCGCCCCCGCCCGGGCCGGGACCGCCGAACGGATCCGTCGGCGTGGGCTTGCCCACCGCCTTGAACAGGTTGAAGCCCCAGCGGATGTTCTCGCTCTCGGCGCTGGCGAAGTTCACCGGCCGGGCGTCGATGGCCAGCAGGCGGCCCGTGGCGTCGCGCGTGAAACGCTCGGGGAACGCAGCCTCCAGGTCCGGCGTGATGGCCGGGAAGGAGGAGATCATGTTCTTGGTCTGCGCCCGCGTGTAGGTGGCGTTGAAGGTCAGCTCGGTCTTGTCGAACGGCTTGTAGTTCACGCCCAGCTTCTGGACCTGGCGGTTGTCGTTGCGCAGCGCCGCGTTGCCGCCGTCGATGCGCGAGATGATCACCGTCTGGCCGGTCGTGAAGTCGAACACCGAGACGTTCGGGGTCACCACCAGCGGATCGTTGATCTGGTTGGTCGAGGGCGCGCCCTCTTCGTCGGTGTAGCTGGCGATGAAGCTGATCTTCTTGATCGGGCTCCAGTTCAGGCCGCCGCCCAGGGTGGTCAGCCCGCCCAGGTCCGACAGGTTATCGTAGCCGACGTTGAAATTGGCCGAGAGATCGCCGGCCTTGGCCAGGAAATTCTGGCGCGTGCTGGTGAGCGGCAGGTTGAAGCTGCTCTGGAAGCTCTCGGTGGTGCGGGTGATGTCGCGCGTCGTGGTCACGCCCGAGCGGACGGTCTTGCTGTCCAGGCCCTTGCTGTTGGCCCCGACCTTGAAGGTGGTCTGCACTGGGCCGGCCGGCAGCTGAAAGGCGTTGCCGTTCAGCACCAGCTCGGCGCTGGCCGAGGTCGAGATCGAGTGGGCGGTGTCGGCTGCGGCGTACTTGTAAAGGCTGGGCGAGATGTAGCCGAACGGATTGACCGTCGGGTCACCCGCCGCCACCGCCGCCTGAAAGGCCGAGGCGTCCAGGCCGCGCCCGGTCGTGGTGTCGGTGACGGTGCGATCGAAGTCGCCGGTCAGGTTCCAGCGCCAGTCCTTGACGCGGCCGTTGGCGGCGGCGCTGACCTGGGTGCGCAGGGTGTCGACGTCGCGCGACATGGCGCCCGGCAGGTCGATGAAGCGATAGCCGGTCACGGCCTTGGAGAATGGCGAGAACGGACTGCCGGCCGGCAGGGTGAAGGTCACGCCCGGCAGGCCCAGCAGGGCGCGGCTGCTGGTGTCCTCCAGGTTGCCGCTGATGGTCAGCTGGGTCTGCTTGTTGAGGTCGCGGCTGTAGGCCCCACGCACCGTGGCCTTGTCGACCTGGGACATCAGCGAGCGGTCGCGCGTCAGATCGCCGGTGTTGTAGCGATTGGCGCCAGAGACGTAGTCGGAGAGGCCTGCCCGGCCGATCAGGGCCGAGCTGGGCACGCCGGCATAGGTCACCGGGCTTCCGGCCGCCGCCGACAGGGCCGGATCGATCTCGGCGCCGCCGATGCCGCTGACATTGCCGACCAGGTCGAACGGTTGGCCGTTCGGCGAGCGGACGATGTCGCGGTCCTTCTCCAGCAGGTACGGGTCGTGCTGCAGCTGGATGTCCATGTTCCATCGGCGGTCGCCGTCGATGTGCACCCGATTACCCCCGGCATTGGGCACGACGCGGCCGCCGTCGGTGGCGACCGTGGCCGCCGCCTGGGTCTGCAGGGCGTTGTAGTTCTTCTTGAGGATGATGTTCACGACCCGCTGGTCGGCCTTGTAGCCGTAGCTGAGCGCGACCTCTTCCGGCAGCACCTGGAACTTCTCGATCGCCTCGGGCGGGATCCCCTGGATCTCCTGGAAGCCAGAGATGCGGCGGCCGTTGACCAGAAGCACCGGGCCGCTGCTGCTATCGCGGCCGCGCGTGCTGGTGGTCTGCGGGGTCAGCGCGGTCAGCAGTTCGCCGATGCTGGCCGCGCCGAAGCTCTGGATCTCGGCCTCGTTCAGCTCGATCTCGGGCTCGATATTGCCCTCGACCTTGCCGCGCGGGTCGGCCTGGACGGTCAGGCCCTCGACCTCGTTGGGGCCGTCGTCCTTCACCTGCTGCTTCTTCTGCCCGTCGTCGTCGGCGGCGACCTCGGCCGAGGCGGCGGGCGGCGCCAGCGGCGCGGCCGCGACAGCGGTCGTGGGGTCGAGCGCGGCGGCGGCCAGCCCGTAGAGAAGCACGGTCGAAAGGGTCATTCAGGCCCACGAAACAGGAGTGACGGAAGACATCGACACGCGCCGACGCCAACGCTGGGTTGCCGCTCCTTACGGGCCTGGGCCCCACCTCGCAACGCCCCCCGGCGTTAAGAAGAGGCAATGCAGCATAAAGCGCACACTGGTGTGTCTTCGAACGCCGATATCGCGCCCGGCGCATTGAATTATCGTCACATTTTCGGCAACAGCGTGTTGCAACGGAAATGATGTTACAAATAGGAAACAAACATCGCCGTGGCGCCGCGACCGGGATGGCGGGCCCGGAATCGCGCGCCGCTCGCCGGAGCTTCCGGACAAGCGACGCAACCTCCGCGTGCTAGCGCTCCAGGAAGGCCTGGAAGCCGCCGTAGATCATCCGCTTGCCGTCGAACGGAGCGTTGTCCATGGCGCCCTTCAGCCGCTCGTCGGCCATAACCTTGGCGTTGACGGCGTCACGGATCTCCCGGTCCTTGTAGGTGATCCACGAGAACACCACCACCTCGTCCTCCTTGGCCATCACCGCGCGCGGGAACGAAGTCAGCTCGCCATAGGGCGCGTCGTCGGCGAAGCATTCCACATAGGACAGCGCCCCGTGCTCCATCCAGACCTCACTGCCCAGGCGGGCCATCTCCCTGTAGGCGTCCAGCTTGTCCTTGGGGACCGCGAGTACGAAACCGTCGACATAGGCCATGACGTTCCTCCTTGATCGTCGTTGACGGACCAAGGACGTTCGACGGGCCTTCGTTCCGACAGCCTAGTGTCGAATTTTCTCGATCAGCGCCTGGATGGCCTTGGCGTGACCGCCGTTCAGGTCGTTGGCGGGGAAGACGTCCAGCGGCATGTCGGGCGCGAGGCCCCTGCCCTCCAGGTCCTCGCCCTTCGGCCCCTTGTACAGCTCGGCCGGCAGGGCCAGCGCCCAGCCGTTCGGCAGCGGCTTGGGCAGCTGGTCCGAGAACGCGCCGCGCGTCGTCGCCCCCACCTGCTTCACATTGGGCAGGGCCTTCATCATCAGGGCGAAGGTCTCGCCGGCGCTGACCGTGACGTCGCTGGTCACTAGATAGACCGGACCAGTGAAGCGCGCGCCGGTGGACGGCTCCACGCGGACGGGCTGCGGCGCGGCCTTGGCACCGACCGCGACCTTGGAATAGGCCAGCCGCGACTGGTCGGCGAAGCGCGCGGCGACCCGGGCGCTGATGGTGTCGTAGCCGCCCCGGTTGTTGCTGACGTCGACGATCACCGCCTTGGCGCCGGCGAAGGCGGCCAGGGCCTCGTCCAGCACGGCGTCCAGCGGCCGGGGATCGTCCGGCGCGGCGTTCTTGGCGAAGGCGCCCATGGTCACCAGGTTCAGATAGCCGATGTCGTCGACCCGCCCCCAGAAGACCCGGTTATTGGCCGCCTGCCGCCCGCGCCCCTGCAGCACCTGGGTCAGGATCCCCTCGCGATAGGCCTGCAGCCAGGCCTTCTCGTCACCGGCCGGATCGGCCGCGTGGACCCGGACCAGGGTCGGGGAGTCGCCGGGCTCCAGGTCGCGCTGAGACCCATCGACCATGCCGTGCAACTCGACATGCGGATCGTCCAGCCCCGCCAGCAGGCCCGACAACGCGGCCCATAGCTGGAAGTCCGTGGCGGTCGGCGAGACCTTGGCCAGCGCCTCGGCCTTGCGCGCCTTCCAATCCCGCCCCCGCTCGGTCGAGCGCGGATAGACCTCGGCGAAGGTGTCGGCGGCGAAGGCGACGATGCGGTCGGGCGTCCAGCCGGCGGCGCTGATGCAGGCGGTCGGCAGGTTGGGCAGGCGGTCGAACAGGTAGCGCGCGCCGCCGTCCGGATCGCCGGTCAGGGTGATGGCCCCCTGCCCCTCGGCCCGCCACGAGGTCAGCACGCCGTCCGGATCGGGCTCGCGGCGCGGATCGGGATAACAGGCCTCGCCGGCGGTCTGGAACAGCTGCGCGCCCTCGGGCCCGAACTGCACGATCCAGCCATAGCCCCGCGCCTTCCACGCCCCGTTCAGCTCCGGAGACACCGCCCCGCTCTTGGCCTTGACGGGCCAGAACGGGCTCTCGGCGAAAGCCGGCGCGGCGACGGACAGAACGGCGGCGGCCGCCAGGAGACTCAGACGTTTCATGGCCGCGACGGTGGAGATGTCCCCGCCGCCGCGCCAGTGAAATCGGCCTTACTCGGTCTTCAGATAGATCTCGGACCCCTGTTCCTTGAACTTCTCGCTCATCTCGGCCATGCCCAGTTCGGCGCTGTTGGGCGCCTTGCCGGCCGCGAAGTCGCGGACTTCCTGGCTGATCTTCATCGAGCAGAACTTGGGACCGCACATCGAGCAGAAGTGAGCGGTCTTGTGCGCTTCCTTCGGCAGGGTCTCGTCGTGGAACTTGCGGGCGGTCTCGGGGTCCAGGCCCAGGTTGAACTGGTCCTCCCAGCGGAACTCGAAGCGCGCGCGGCTGATGGCGTCGTCCCACATGGCCGCGCCCGGGTGGCCCTTGGCGAGGTCGGCGGCGTGGGCGGCCAGCTTGTAGGTGATGACGCCGGTCTTGACGTCGTCGCGGTCCGGCAGGCCCAGGTGTTCCTTGGGCGTGACGTAGCAGAGCATCGCCGTGCCGAACCAGCCGATCATTGCCGCGCCGATGGCCGAGGTGATGTGGTCGTAGCCAGGCGCGATGTCCGTGGTCAATGGGCCGAGGGTGTAGAACGGGGCCTCGTGGCAGTGCTTCAGCTGCTCGTCCATGTTGGCCTTGATCTTGTGCATGGCCACGTGGCCCGGCCCTTCGATCATCACCTGGACGCCGTGGCTCCAGGCCACCTTGGTCAGCTCGCCCAGGGTGCGCAGCTCCGAGAACTGGGCCTCGTCGTTGGCGTCGGCGGTCGAGCCCGGACGCAGGCCGTCGCCCAGCGAGAACGACACGTCGTAGGCGCGCATGATCTCGCAGATCTCGTCGAAGCGCTCGTAGAGGAAGTTCTCCTTGTGGTGGGCCAGGCACCACTTGGCCATGATCGAGCCGCCGCGCGAGACGATGCCGGTGACCCGCTTGGCGGTCATCGGGATGAACGGCAGGCGCACGCCGGCGTGGATCGTGAAGTAGTCGACGCCCTGCTCGCACTGCTCGATCAGGGTGTCGCGGAACACCTCCCAGTTCAGGTCCTCGGCCACGCCGTTGACCTTCTCCAGCGCCTGGTAGATCGGCACCGTGCCGATCGGCACGCTCGAGTTGCGGATGATCCAGTCACGGATGTTGTGGATGTTGCGGCCGGTCGACAGGTCCATGACCGTGTCGGCGCCCCAGCGCGTGGCCCAGACCAGCTTGTCGACCTCGTCGGCGACGGTGGAAAGCACCGCCGAATTGCCGATGTTGGCGTTGATCTTGACCAGGAAGTTGCGGCCGATCGCCATCGGCTCCAGCTCGCCGTGGTTGATGTTGGCCGGGATGATGGCGCGGCCGCGGGCCACTTCCTGGCGTACGAACTCGGGCGTCACGAAGTCGGGGATGCTGGCGCCGAAGTCCTCGCCATCGCGCACGCACGGACGGTCCTGCTCGCGCCGCAGGTTCTCGCGGATGGCGACATATTCCATCTCGGCCGTGATGATCCCGGCGCGGGCGTATTCCAGCTGGGTGACCAGCTTGCCCGGCTTGGAGCGATAGATCTTGCGGCCGGTGTCGGGGAACTCAGGGGCCAGGTGCTTGCCCTGGGCGAAGCCGTTGTCCTCGGGCTTCACCAGGCGGGGCTCGCTCACCAATTCCACATCGCCGCGCGCCACGACGAAGGCCTCGCGGGTGCGCGGCAGGCCCTTCTCGATGTCGATGCTGACGGCCGGATCGCTGTAGGGACCCGAGGGGTCGTAGATGGTCACCGGCGGCTCGTTGGCCGACGGGTGGACGGCCACCTCGCGGAACGGCACGCGCAGTTCGGGGAACAGCGCGCCGGCCTGGTAGACCTTGCGCGAGCCGGGGATCGGGCCGGTCGAGATGGTCTCGGCCACGGCCTTGATGGTGGTCTGAACGTTCATTTCGGGCGCTCCTCAGGCGTTAAGGAGACCCGGACGTGTCGTGCTTGAGTCGGTTTACGGACGGACGCTAAGCCCTGATCCGCGTTCCCTCCCTTCGCCGGCATGACCCGGATCAGGTTCTACGGGTCAGGGCCTTCGCCCAATCTCAGCCGCCTAAGGCGACCCCCCGGTGAACAATGGGCGGACCCTAGGCTCATTCACCGGGAGGTCAAGCAGGACTAGAGCCGCCCCGCCGAGAAAGTGTCGCACGCCGCCGGGTCGCCCTGGTCGTAGCCGCGCGTGAACCAGCGCATGCGCTGGGCGCTGGTGCCGTGGGTGAAGCTGTCGGGCACGACCTGGCCCTGGCTGCGCTTCTGTATGGTGTCGTCGCCGACCGCCGCCGCCGCGCCCAGGCCGTCCTCGATGTCGGCGCGATTGATGACGATCTGGCCGCCCGAGGCCTCGTTGGCGTGGGCCGCCCAGACGCCGGCATAGCAGTCGGCCTGCAGCTCCAGCCGCACCGAACCGCTCTCCTCGCCGCGCGCGCCCAGACGGCGGGCCTGCTGGTCGGCGCCCATCAGATGCTGCACGTGATGGCCGATCTCGTGGCTGATCACATAGGCGCGGGCGAACTCGCCCTTGGCGCCGAAGCGGCCTTCAAGCTCCTGCCAGAACGACAGGTCCAGATAGACCTTCTGGTCGGCCGGGCAATAGAACGGCCCCATGGCCGACTGACCCGTGCCGCAGCCCGTTCCGGTGGCCTGCTTGTAGAGGACGATGGCCTCAGGCGGCCGGTACTCGACGCCTTCGCGGCGGAAGATCGGCGACCAGACCTCGCGGTTCGAGGTCTCGATCACGTCGACGAACTGGCCTTCCTTGTCGCTGACCTCGCCGCGCTGCCCTTCCTGCTGGGCGGGCTGCTGCAGTCCCTGCGTCGCCTCCATCGTCGTGCGCGGGTCGATGCCGAACACGAAATAGCCGATGGCCGCCAGGACCACCGCCCCGATGCCGCCGCCGGCGATGCCGACAGGCCCCAGACCGCGCCGGTCCTCGATGTTGCCGGACCGGCGGCCGCCTTCCCACTCCATGGGTGTTCCTCGCTGTTAGCGTTGCTTGGGTTCGCTGGCCGGCCGGATGGCCCGCATGCGCGCATTGCTCTCGGCCAGGGCGGCTTGGGTCAAGCGCTCAAGCTGGCTGGCCGAGGCGGAAAGTTCGGCGTCGCGGCGGCCCGGCTCCTCGATCACGCGGGCCGACGGAACGGTCAGGCCGCGCAGGCTGGGCGGCGCGCGCTGGGCGTCCAGTTCGCGCAGCCGCAGCTGCGTCCCGGCCCGCTCGTTGGCGTTGCTGGCCTCGATCTGGCTGGTCAGCAGGTCGCGGCGGGCGTCCTCCAGGGCGTGAGCGGCGGCGTTGCGGGCCTGCAGGGCGCGCAGGTCCTGCGCCTGAACCGCCCCACCCAGGGCCATCAAGCTCGCCGACACCAGAAGAACGCCACGCATCATCGGACCTGGACCTCGTCACGGACGGCCCGATGATAGACAGAGTCTCAGGGCCGCTTGACCGTGAAACGCGCGAGCTCGCTCTTCGGCGCCGGCCAGTCGGGCTTCAGCTCGGCCGCCCGTGAATAATCCTTGTAGGCCGCCCTCAGGTCGCCGAGGCCTTCATTGGCCAGGCCGCGATTGAAGAAGGCCTTTTCCGGATCCTTGACGCCCAGGGCCAGGCCCTTGTCGATCTGAGCGACGCCCTCGGTATAGCGCTCCTCGCCGACGAAGGTCGCGCCCCGGTTCACATAGGCCTCGCCCAGGTTGGGATCGATGCTGGCGGCCTCGTCGAAGTCGGCCCGCGCGGCCTCGAACTGCCGCTGACGCATCTGCAGCACGCCCCGGTTCACATAGGTGCGAGCGCGATCGCGGAAGTTCAGGGTCTCGACTTCCAAGGCCGTCGTGCAGGCCAGCACCGCCCGGCTGTCGTTGCGGCCATTCTTGGCGGCGTCGGAGCATTCCTGCGCCGAGCCGCTGCCGATTATCAGGGTCGAGGCCTGGGCAGCGCCAACGGCCAGAAGCGCCGCCGCGCTCAGCGCGGCGAACGGGATCATACGGGTCATGTCGTCCTCCCGTGTCGGCCGGTCTCATTGGCCAGCCGTCCATGGGGGGATCATAGCACCACGCCGCCCAGGCCGACATGGTTTCCGCGCAACCCGCGCGAGCCTCCGTCGCTAAATTCAAGGTTGCGAAGGCGACAGCAGAGGTTCACGATCCGCCAGCCTCAAGGAAGCGCCGTCATGTGGCTTCTCGCCCTCGCCTCACTGCTGGTCGTCCAGGACGCGCCCGCGCCGCCCGATGCGAACGTCGTGGACCCGCTGGTCATCGAGGGCCGGAAAATCCCGACGGACCACGAGATCGCCACTCAGTTGAACGACCTGCTCAAGCGCGAGCCCAACCGGCAGGTATGCTTCCAGCGGACGCCCACGGGATCGCGTATCCCGCGTGTGGAGTGCAACACGCTGGCGGGCTGGTACAGGTTCCAGCAAAATGTGGGCTACCGCGAAGGCCCGCCCGAGACGATCCCGCCTACCGAACTGGTCGCCGCCATCCAGGCGCAATATGTCCGCAAGGCCACTGAGCTCCGGGCTCAGCGCGAGCAACGCCCCTGACATGCTGGTGATCGCGATCGCCGCCTTGCTGACGCTCCAGGCTTCCGGCCAGCCGCCCGAGAACAATCTCGTCGATCCGCTGCTCATCCAACCGAACCGGACGGCGCCGCCCCCGCCGTCGGTGGGCGAGATCATTTCGCAGTGGAACAGGCTGGCCAAGACCCAGCCGGACCGTGTGGTCTGCGTCCAGCGCGCCTCGACCGGCTCGCGGATCCGCCGCCCGCAATGCGACACCCTGCGCGGCTGGTACCGCGAGCAGTTCGCGCGCCAGCAGCAGCATGGCGAGGCGCCGCTGGACGAGCCGCCGACCGAGCTGATCGACCTGATCACCGACTATTACGCCAAGTCTGCCAACCGCCTGCGCGCCATGGACCGGGCCCTTGAGCGCCAGGAAGCCGAGGCGACGACGCCCTAGCTCCCGCTTTGCCCGGAGCGTGCTAACAGAGGCGGCGAGTCCTTTGAGGAACCCGTGTCTCATGCATCTCGCCCGCTTCCCCCGCGCCCGTTTCGCCCACCTGCCGACGCCGCTGGAGCCCCTGCCCCGCCTGGGCGCGGCGCTGGGCGTCGACCTCTGGGTCAAGCGCGACGACTGCACGGGCCTGGCCGGCGGCGGCAACAAGACCCGCAAGCTGGAGTTCCTGGTCGGCGAGGCCCTGGCGCAAGGCGCCGACACCCTGGTCACCCAGGGCGCGGTCCAGTCCAACCATGTGCGCCAGACCATCGCCGCCGGCGCCCGCTTCGGCCTCAAGACCGAGGTGATCCTGGAAGAGCGCACCGGCTCCAAGGCGTCCGACTACATGGGCAACGGCAATGTGTTGCTGGACAAGCTGATGGGCGCGGCGATCCGCTACGTCCCGGGCGGTACGGACATGGTCGCCGAACTGGAGAGCACGGCCGAAAGCGTGCGCCGGCGCGGCGGCAAGCCCTATGTGATCCCCGGCGGCGGCTCGAACACGGTCGGGGCCCTGGGCTATGTCGACTGCGCCCGCGAACTGGTGGTGCAGGCCGACCAGATGGACCTGAAGATCGATCGCCTGGTCACCGCCACCGGCAGCGCCGGCACCCATGCCGGCCTAGTCGCCGGCTTCGCGGCCCTGTCGGTCGACATCCCGATCCTGGGCTTCGGCGTGCGCGCGCCCAAGCCTAAGCAGGAAGAGAACGTCTTCAACCTGGCCGTCGCCACCGCCGAGACCATCGGCGCGGCCGGCCGGGTCGAGCGCGAGGCCGTCGTGGCCGACTGCGACTATGTCGGCGAAGGCTATGGCCTCGTGGACCAGAGCGTGATCGACGCCCTGACCCTGGCCGCGCGCACCGAAGGCCTGCTGTTCGACCCCGTCTATTCGGGCAAGGCGCTGAAGGGCCTGATCGACCAGGCCGGCAAGGGCGCCTTCAAGGGAGAGCGGGTCGTGTTCCTGCACACCGGCGGCGCCCAGGGCCTGTTCGGCTATCAAAGCGTGCTGGAGCCCGCCCTCTGATGAGCAAGCCCCCCCAAAGCAAGGTCTTGGGCGTCCTGGGCGGCATGGGTCCGGCGGCGACCCTGGATTTCCTGGCCAAGGTCCAGTCGGCCACGCCGGTCAAGCGCGAGCAGGATCACCTGCGGGTGCTGGTCGACATCAATCCGCACGTGCCGGACCGCAATGTCGGCACGTCCGATCCCGGCCCCGTGCTGGCGGCCATGGCGGCGGGCCTGCGCGACGGCGGGGCCCAGGTGCTGGCGATCGCCTGCAACACCGCCCATGCCTATGCCGACAATGTCCGCGCGTCGGGCCTGCCGCTGGTCGACATGCTGGAGACGGCCGGCCTGGCCGCCCAGGCCAAGGGCGCCGGCGTCGTCGGCGTGCTGGGCACCGGCCTGGCGCTGTCGCTCTACCGCGACCGCTTCTCGTCCATGGGGCTGGAGGTGGTGATGCTGGACGACCACGAGCAGGTCGAGTTCATGGCCCTGCTCTATCGGATCAAGCAGGGGCGCCTGGGCGCGGATTCGCGCGAGACCATGGCCGCCCTCGCCCACCGCCTGGTCGGCAAGGGCGCGCAGTGCGTGGTGGCGGGCTGCACCGAAGTGCCGCTGGTTCTGGGCGCGGCGGATCTGTCGGTTCCATTCCTGGACGCGACGGAAGAGCTGGCCAAGCGGTGCGTGGCCGCCTGTCTGGAAGCTTGAGAGTCCTGAAGCTTAAGAGCCTTGAAGCCTAGCTGTTCAGCGACTTCAGCGGGAGGTCGTCGTTCGACGCCTCGAACATGCCCAGCACGGCCGCGGCCCCCCTCGAGGCCTGAGCCATGCGCAGCAACGCCGCGCGGGCGTGGGCGCTGTCGGCGATCTCGGCCTGTCGCTCGAGACGCTCGGCTTCACTCAGGTGATCGTGTCGGTTCGCCATGCCCCAAACGTTTACAGGACATGAACGGCGCCGCCATGCGACCGCTGGACGCACACCGTTCGTTAACCAAGGTTCGGCGCGCGCCAAATTGTCACAGAATGTTAAATTTCAAGCATAAGCCAAATGAAAACGCCCCCGGACCTTTCGGTCCGGGGGCGTCGTCCTGTTCCCCAACAGGACGGCGTCGGCTGCGCTGAACACGAGCGCGGCGGCGTCGCCTCGAAACTTGATGACGCCCATTTCGCCGAACGGGGATCGGCAGGCAACGCGTCCGGCTGTCGCAGGCCCCATTTTGAGGACATGGTCAAGCTAGAAATCGTTTGCAATCAAGGGCTCAACCCGAAATGCCGATTTCGCCCGCGACGAGCCGCCGCAGTTTTTCCGCCGAAATGAGACCGGTGGCAAAAATGGATGGCCAATCGATGACACCGGTAGCAAGCTGAACCCAGATCGTCGCTGCAAGACGACGGGGCCCTCATCGGCCCGGGAGGAATGCTTGAAGCATGCCCCTTCCGGACGGCTGTCGGCTCCGCGTCCGTCGGAGTATCCCATGCCGCTCAGCCCCATTTCCCGCCGCCGCCTGATGGCCAGCTCGGCCGCCGCCTTCGCCGCCGCCGGCGCGCTCAGCCCGCTGAAGGCCCTCGCCCAGACCACCAGCAAGGCCCAGGCGCTGGACGTGATGAAGAAGGCCTCGAGGTTCATGGTCGAGAAGGCCGCCTACAAGGGCGGCTACGTCTGGAGCTACCTGCCCGACTTCTCGCGCCGCTGGGGCGAGATGGAAGCCTTCCCGACGATGATCTGGGTGCAGCCGCCCGGCACCGGGACCGTTGGCCACCTGTTCCTGGACGCCTATCACGCCACCCAGGACGAGTATTACTACGACGCCGCCTGCAAGGCCGCCGACGCTCTGATCGCCATCCAGAACCCGGCCGGCGGCTGGAACTACATCGGCGACTTCGCCGGCGAGGCCTCGCTGAAGAAGTGGTACGACACCATCGGCAAGAACGGCTGGCGCCTCGAGGAATTCCAGCACTACTACGGCAACTGCACCTTCGACGACGAAGGCACCGCCGAGTGCTGCAAGTTCATGCTGCGCATGTACGTCGAGAAGAAGGATCCGAAGTACAAGGCCGCCTTCGAAAAGGCCCTCAAGTTCGTGCTGGAAAGCCAGTATCCGGTCGGCGGCTGGCCCCAGCGCTATCCGCTGAAGGACGAGTTCCACCACCACGGCAACCCGGACTACACCAGCTTCATCACCTTCAATGACGACGTGGTCGGCGAGAACGTCGAGTTCCTGATCATGGTCTACCAGGCCCTGGGCGACAGATCCGTCCTGGACCCCATCCGCCGGGCCATGGACTGCTACGTCGCCTGCCAGCAGCCCGCGCCGCAGGCTGGCTGGGGCCTGCAGCATACCGTCGCCGACCTGAAGCCGGCCAGCGCCCGCACCTACGAGCCCAAGGCCTTCGCCACCCACGCCTCGGCCAGCTGCGTGTCGCAGCTCCTGACCTTCTACCAGCTGACCGGCGACACGAAGTACCTGGCCCGCGTGCCCGAGGCTCTGGACTGGCTGGCCTCGACCCGCCTGCCCGACGACGTGATGCCCAAGAAGGCCCGCTACCCGACCTTCGTCCAGATTGGCACGAACAAGCCGCTGTACGTGCACCGCACGGGCTCGAACGTCGTCAATGGCCGCTACTATGTCGACGAGAACCCGGAGAAGACGGTCACCCACTACTCGTCGTTCCGGAACGTGGATGTCGCCGGCCTGCGCGCTCGCTACGAGAAGCTGAAGGCCACCCCGCCGGGAGAGGCCAGCAAGCGCTCGCCGCTGATGGGCCAGCGCCCGCTGCCCAAGTACTTCATGGTCAAGGATCTCTCGGTCGATGACCTGACCGTCGGCGGCGATCTGTCGAGCTCGGCGACGAAGGGCGTCAAGGCCGATCCGGAGAAAGTCGCCAAGCTGGCGGCCGAACTGAATGCCGAGGGCTGGTGGCCCACGCCCCTGACCTCGACCAGCCAGCCCTATATCGGCGACGGCCCGGCCACGCCGACGCCGGGCGACTTCTCGGAGACCAAGGTCGGCGACAAGTACGACACCTCGCCCTATCCCGATCCCAACCCGGCGATCGGCATCTCGACCGGCGCGTTCATCGCCAACATGGCCACGCTGATCAAGTATATCGACGCGACCTGAGGCGACCTCAGGCGATCAGGCGCGTCTCGGCCGGCGTCACCTCGGTAAGCAGCCGGCCGAGCGCGTGCTGGTAGATCGCGATGTCCTTCTGGTTCTGCGACAGCAGCCGCCGGAGGGCCTTCGGGCTCAGCGCCGCTTCGCCGTCGTCCTCTGCTCGGGTGACGTTCAGGCGCTCGACCCTCGGGAATCGCCCCTCGAAGGCTGTGTCGGCCCAGGCCAGGGACTCGTAGGGGTGCTCGCAGACATAGAACCAGACCATCTCGTCGATCACGTCCCGCGCCGTCGCCAGATCCTGCTCGTAGACCGGCGCCCAGCCCGAACCGGTCAGTTGGCGGAAGTGGTGGTCGTAGGTGTGCAGCACCACCGCCGGGTCGTCGCAGGTGACGAAGTCGTCCAGCGACAGCCGCTTGGCCAGGCTGACCGCCCGAAAGCGCGGATCGCAGACCTGCTGGTCGGTGATCTCCACCACGTGCCGGAAATAGCGATAGACCGAGACCACCCGGTCGACCGGCCAGCGGAAATTGGTCGCCGCCGGCATCCCTCGCCCCACGGCGCGGTAGATGTCGAGACCATAGTGCCCGGCATAGAAGTCATAGCCGGCAAAGGGGTCGTAGCGCCCTGCCAGCCTGGCGTGCTCGGTCGCGTCATCCTCGATGCGTGGACAGCGCCGCACGGATGGGAACAACCGGCTCAGCGCGCCCAGCACCGACGTCCCGCCGGCCTTGGGGTTGTGAAAGAAGAACAGTCGCTCGACCACGCGCGCCTCGACGCTGAAGAGGCGCCATCCCGGACGCCTCAAGCCATCGAACGACTAAGCGCCGCCATTCCGTCGCCAATCCGGCGGAACTTTATGAGAAACCTAGATTTTTGTATCGCGCCCGAAACATCCGCATCGGAACGAACACACTCAGCGTCCGTGACGTCAGGAGTCCGCGCGTCTCAGGGCCGCGCGCACCACCTCGGGCGCATGGTCGATGACCCGCAGATAGGCGGTCAGGGCCGCGTCGGGCCGGGCGTCGCCGTGCTCCAGATCCTCCAGCAGGGTCAGGTCGATGTGGAAGACGCGGGCGAAGTCGGCCTGCGAAAGCCCGGTGCGCCAGCGCACCGCCTGGACCAGGGCTCGAGCCGAGCGCGCCCGCGAGGGGGCGGCGGCTTCGTCGATCGCGGGGTCGGCGGGTCGGGTCATCATGGGTACGCTCCTGGAACTGGCGGCCTCCCCTGTGACCGTGTTTTAGGACGTCCTGATTGCGGAAATTCGACGGCTTTGAGTCACAGCATGGCTCAAGCGGGTTAGGTGTGAGCGGCCAACCCGCCCGAACGCGCGCTGGCCCCAAGAAGATGGATCCTGTCAGGATCTATCGGGGGGCGGTCATCGCCCGGGCCTTGGCGTCGACCTGATCGACGCCGCGCAGGGCGTCGCCGGAAGCCTCCAGCATGGTGTTGAAGACCTTCAGGTCGCCGGTCGTGATGTGCTTGACCTTCTTGTCGCGCGACCAGTCCAGGCCGATCAGCTGACCCAGGCGGCAGGCCTTGGGCAGCAGGGCCAGCTGCTCCTTGGGACCGCCCTTGACCAGCAGCTTGCCCACGACCTCGTTCCAGTTCGGCGCGCCCGGGAAGCACAGGGCCAGGTGATCGCACTCGCCGGTCCAGAAGCGCTTGTACCAGCGGGCATGCTCGGGCGTGTCGTACTTCAGGCCGGTGCTGGGCGTGACGACGCTGCGGCAATCGCCGCGCACGAACTCCTGTCCGCTGGAAGCAGCGTTGGCGGCGCCCGCGACCAGCAGGGCCGCGGCGAGGATGGGACCAGATAATCGGATCAAGTAGAAAGAACCCCGAAACAAGCGGCGCTGTTTAGGCCTGATCCTTCGACAAAAATGCGGCGGTGGCCTCGATCGCCTCGACCAGGCTTACCCGTTCCAGGGTCACCCCCTCCGGCAAGCTCGAGAACAGCCGCGTCGGCGCGGCCGCGTCCAGCATCACGAACACGCCCCGGTCGTCGGCCCGGCGGATCAGGCGGCCGAAGGCCTGGCTGATGCGGGCGCGGGCGACGGCGTCGTCATAGCCCTTGCCGCCGAAGCGCAGGCGGCGCGCCTTGTGCAGCACGTCGGGACGCGGCCACGGCACCCGGTCGAAGACCAGCAGGCGCAGGCTGCGCCCCGGGACGTCCACGCCGTCGCGGATGGCGTCGGTGCCCAGCAGGCACGCATCCTCCTCGGCCCGGAAGATGTCGACCAGCGCCCCGACTTCCAGTGGGTCCACGTGCTGGGCGTAGAGGGCCAGTCCGTTGTCGGCCAGTGGCGCGGCGATGCGCTCGTGCACGGCCTTCAGCCGGCGGATGGCGGTGAACAGGCCAAGGCCCCCGCCCCCCGCGGCCAGGAACAGCTCGCGCATCGCGGCCGAGACCTGGCGGGGGTCTTCCTTGTTCACGTCGGTGACGACATAGGCCTTGGCGTTGTTCTCGTAGTCGAACGGCGAGACCAGCCGCAGCACCTTGGGCGCCGACGGCAGGCGGGCCGCGCCCGTACGCATCTCGGCCAGGGCGAACGGGTCCTCCAGGGCCGGGTCGACCAGGGTGGCGCTGGTCACCAGCACCCCGTGGGCCGGCGACAGCACCGCCGCGCGCAGCGGCTCGGTCGGGTCCACCCAGTGACGCCGGCAGGCGGCGTCGACGACGCGGCCGTACAGGAACGTCGCCTCGAACCAGTCGACGAAGTCCGGATCGGTCTCGGTCGGCTCGATATCGTCGTCCTCGATCGCCTTCAGGATCGAGCGCCATGCCGGCAGGGTCATGCGAGCCCGGCGATCCAGGCCCCGCAGCGCGCCTTCGATGCGGGCGCGTTCGGAGGGCCCGAGGTGCTCGGCGTCCTCGTCCAGCACATCCTCCAGGGCGCGAGCGAGGGCCAGCAGCGGGGCTTCGATGGCGGCCAGGGCCTTGGCGGCTTCCGGCGCGCGCTCGCGGACCAGGTCGGTGGCCGGGCGGGCGTCGCACTGCAGGCCAAGCTCGGCCCCGCCCCGCTCGCTGGTCCGGGCGCGAAGTTGCTCGATCACCGCAACCAGGAAGTTCTCGATCGGCCCGATCGGATTGATCTGGCCGTCCGGCGGCGCGACCCGGCCCGACCAGCCTTCGCCCGGCAAAGCCGCGGCGGCCTGGATGACCTGGTTCATCGCCCCCCGCGCGCCCTCGCGGTCGCCCAGGATGTCGAGCAGACGCGCTTCCAGGCCCCGGCCCCGGCGGCCGCGGCCTTCGGGACCCCGGATCCAGCGGCGCAGCTCGGCCGCCTCGGCGCCGGACAAGGCGGCCGAGAAGGCGCTGTCGGCGGCCTCGAACAGGTGGTGGCCTTCGTCGAAGACGATGCGCTTGAGACTGGTGGTCTCGTTGTCGCCCTTCAGCCCCCGCGCCGTCCGCGCGCCATCGAAGGCGGCCTGGGTCAGGACGAGGGCGTGGTTGGCGATGACGAGGTCGGCGCGCTTGGACGCCCGCACGGCCTTTTCAATGTAGCAGATGCGATAGTGCTGGCAGCCGGCGTGGATGCACTCCCCGCGCCGGTCGACCAGGTTCGAGGGACTGGCCTGGGCCGAGGGCGGCACGGCCGACAGCGTCGGCAGCCAGGCCGGGAAGTCGCCGCCGGTCATGTCGCCGTCGCGGGTGGCGCGGGTCCAGCGGGCGGTCAGGGCCAGGCCGATCAGATCGCCATTGCCCAGCTGGGCGCCGTTGATCTGCTCCTGGAAGTTCAGCAGGCACAGATAGTTCTCGCGCCCCTTGCGGACGACGGCCTTCCTGGCCCGCTCCTTGGGGTCGGGATAGATCGACCGGCTCTCGCGCTCGATCTGGCGCTGCAGGGCGCGGGTATAGGTGCTGACCCAGACCGACGGCCCATTGGCCTCGGCCCACAGCGAGGCCGGGGCCAGATAGCCCAGGGTCTTGCCAACGCCGGTGCCAGCCTCGGCCAGCATCATGCGCGGCTCGCCCTCGCGCTCGCGGGGCTGGAAGGCGTAGGCGGCTTCCTTGGCGAAGGTCGCCTGGGCCTCACGCACCTCCTCCAGGCCCGAGCGTTGCAGCAGCTGGGCCAGGCGCTCGCCGGCGCGTTCCGGATCGATGGGCCGCGAACCGGCCTCGCCGGGTGGAGCCTGGTCTTCCCACTCCAACAGGCGAGCCCAGACATCGAGCCCCGAGCCCCGGAAGTGATTGCTGACCGGCACCGAACGCAGCGCGCCGATCGCGGCGGGGCCCCAGGACCAGCCGGCCTTGGCCAGGGTCTCGGCCACGGCCAGAGCCTCTTCCCGCGAAGGGACCGGCGTCAGGGCCAGTTCGCGCAGCAGGGCGTCGGCGCTCTCGCGCAGGCTCTGGGCCTGCTCGGCCGCGCCGTGCGGTTCGCGCAGGCCCAGCGCCATGGCCAAGCCCACGGCCGACGGGGCGCAGAAGGTCGCCGGGCGGACGAAGGCGTAAAGCTCCAGCACGTCGAACAACCGCGCGTGACGCAAGGGCGGCGACAGGTTCAGGCGCCGGGCGGTCATGGCCGCGTGGGCCACCAGCACCGGGCCGTGCTCGAACAGGTCGCGGGCGTCCGGCGGCCGCAGCATCCGGCCCTCGCCCGCGCCATCGGCCACGCCGGCGCGCGGCCCCGGCAGGACGACCAGGGCGGGGGCGAGATCCAGAGTCGGCGGGAAAGCGGTCACGCGAGTCTGTTAGCAAAAACCGGCGCGAAACAGAATAAGAACAGCGATGATCTAGCCGATCGCGCCGTCGTCCTCGTCGTCATCGAAGCCCAGCAGCCGATTGACGGCCTTCTGGGCCTTGCGGCGCAGGTCGGCGTCCTTGCTCTCGGCTGCCTTGCGGTACATGGCCAGCGCCAGGTCGTCGTCGGCCTTGATGCCCTGCCCGCGCTCGCACATGATTCCGAGATCGTACCAGGCCTCCAGATAGCCCCGGTCGGCGGCCAGCTGAAACCAGTGCATGGCCTCGGTGTAGTTGACCGGCACGCCTTCGCCGTTGTGGTGCACGACACCCAGGTTCGACATGCCGGCCGCAAGATCGTTGCGGGCCGCAGCGGTGTAGAAGCGCAGCGCCTCGTCGTGGTCCTGCTTCATGCCGGTCCCGTCCGAGTGCAGCCGCCCCATCTCGTTCATGGCGTCGGCCGAGCCCATCTCGATCGCCCGGCGCAGCATGGCCACGCCCTTGGCGATGTCGACCCGCGTGCCATAGCCGTCCAGATAGGCCTCGCCGGCGCTATAGGCCCCGCGCGCCAGACCGCCGTCGGCCGCTTTCAGATACCAGGCGAAGGCCAGGCGCGGGTTCTCAGCGATGCCGCCGCCGCCCTCGTGGACGACGCCGACATTGTACATGCCGTTGGGATCGCCCAGCCGTGCGGCCTGGCCATAGAGCTTCAACGCCGCGCGCCGGTCGACCGGCACGCCGTCGGCCCCGTCGTAATAGACGTTGCCCAGCTCGACCATGGCGTCGGTGTCGCCGCGCGCCACGCCCTTGCGCAGCCAGGTCATGCCCTGGGGCACGTCGCGGGTCACGCCCTCGCCGTCCAGATAGAGCTTGGCCAGGTCGACATAGCGCGCCGCGTCGCCGGCCTGGGCCTCGCGCAGGGTCGCCTCGAACGTCGCCCTGGCTTGGGACGTGGCGGCCCGGGATGCGTCGGCGTCGACCCGCGCCACGGCCACGCCGCCGGTCATCGACAGCGCCAAGGCCAACACCACGGGCAACACTCTGGTACGCATCGGGTCCCCACCGTGTCCCGATCGTCGCATCGACGGGCGGGGCGTCAAGCCAGACACCCTTGCTCAAGCTTGCGCGCAACCGGACTCGCCCGCTACGGGTTCAAAAGACGGGTGAAACAGAAAGGGAACATGCTATATCGCGATCAATGCTCGCGGCTGACGCCCTTCCTCCCAAGTTTCGAGACTGGTTCGCCGCCCGTGGCTGGAGCCCGCGCGCGCATCAGCTGGCCATGCTGGAGAAGGCCCGCGCCGGTCGCGGGGCGCTGCTGATCGCCCCGACCGGCGGCGGCAAGACCCTGGCCGGCTTCCTGCCCAGCCTGATCGAGCTCTCCGAACGCCCGCCGCGCAACACGCCGGCCGGCGTCCACACGCTCTACATCTCGCCGCTGAAGGCCTTGGCCGTCGACGTCGAGCGCAATCTGCTGACCCCCATCCGCGAGATGGGCCTGCCGATCGTGGCCGAGAGCCGCACCGGCGACACCGGCGAGAGCCGCAAGGCGCGCCAGAAGGTGAGACCGCCGGACATCCTGCTGACCACGCCCGAGCAGCTGGCCCTGTTCTGCGCCTGGGAGGGCGCGCGCGAGTACTTCGCCGACCTGCGCTGCGTGATCATCGACGAGGCCCATGCGATCTGGCCGTCCAAGCGCGGCGACCTGCTGGCCTTGGGGCTAGCGCGGCTGCAGCAGTTCGCGCCGGCGATGCGCCGCGTGGGCCTGTCGGCGACGGTCGACGATCCGGACCTGGTGCGCAAGTGGCTGGGCGCCGGCGAGGCCGTAGACCTCGTCCTGGGCTCGGGCGGCGCCCAGCCGGTCGTGGAGGTGCTGGTCTCCGGCGGCCGCGTCCCCTGGGCCGGCCACACGGCTGAGCACGCCATGGCCGAGGTCTATGAGATCATCAAGGCGTCCCGGACGGCGCTGATCTTCGTCAACACCCGCTTCCAGGCCGAGTTCGCCTTCCAGCGCCTGTGGGAGCTGAACGACGAGGGCCTGCCGATCGCCCTGCACCACGGCAGCCTGTCGGCGGAGCAACGCCGCAAGGTCGAGGCGGCCATGGCCAAGGGCGCGCTGCGGGCCGTGGTCTGCACCTCGACCCTGGACATGGGCATCGACTGGGGGGACGTGGATCTGGTCATCCAGCTGGCCGCGCCCAAGGGGGCCTCGCGGATGGTCCAGCGGATCGGCCGCGCCAACCACCGCCTGGACGAGCCCAGTCGCGCCCTGTTCGTGCCCGCCAGTCGCTTCGAGATGCTGGAATGCCGCGCCGCCGCCGACGCCATCCTGGAGAACCACCTGGACGGCGACCCGCCCCGCGTGGGCGCGCTGGACGTCCTGGCCCAGCACGTCATGGGCTGCGCCTGTTCCGAACCCTTCAAGCTGACCGAACTCTATGACGAGGTGCGCTCGGCCGGGCCCTATGCGGAGCTCAGCTGGGAGGACTTCGAGACCGTCGTCGACTTCGTCTCGACCGGCGGCTACGCCCTGCGCACCTACGACAAGTTCCGGCGCATTGTCCGCAACGAGGACGGCCTGTGGACCGCCCGCAACGCCCAGGCCCGCCAGCAGCACCGCATGAACGTCGGCGCCATCGTCTCGCCGGGCATGATCAACATCCGCATCGGCGGCGGCAAAAGACCGATGGGCGGGCGCAAGATCGGCGAGGCGGAAGAAGGCTATTTCGAACAGCTGACACCGGGCGACACCTTCATCTTCGCCGGCCAGGTCTGGCGCTACAACAGCCTGGTCGGGGCCGACGCCTTCGTCAGTCCGGCGCCGAACGAAGATCCCAAGATGCCCAGCTGGGGCGGCTCCAAGTTCCCGCTCTCGACCTATCTGGCCAGCCGCGTGCGCCAGATGATGCACGACGAGCGCGAATGGATCGCCCTGCCCCCCGACGTCCAGGAGTGGTTGTCCTGGCAGAAGATCCGTTCGGCCATTCCCGACGAAGGCGAGATGCTGCTGGAGACCTTCCAGAGCGGCAAGCGCTTCCACATGGTCTGCTATCCGTTCGAGGGACGCCTGGCCCACACCACCCTGGCCATGCTGCTGACGCGCCGCCTCGACAGGTTGGGCGTCGGGCCGCTGGGGTTCGTCTGCAACGACTACGCCCTGAACCTGTGGTCGCTGCGGCCGATGGACGAGCTGGACCTGGACGAGCTGTTCGCCCAGGACATGCTGGGCGACGACCTGGAAGCCTGGCTGGACGAGAGCTTCATGATGAAGCGGGCCTTCAAGCACTGCGCCCTGATCGCCGGCCTGATCGAACGCCGCCACCCCGGCGCCGAGAAGTCCGGGCGGCAGGTGACCTTCTCGACCGACCTGATCTACGACGTGCTGCGCAAGCACCAGCCCGACCACCTGATGCTGCGCTGCGCCCGCCACGACGCGGCCACTGGCATGCTGGACATCGCGCGGCTGGGCGACATGCTGACCCGCGTGAAGGGCCGCATTCGCCACATGCCGCTGGACCGCGTCTCGCCATTCGCCGTGCCGATCATGCTGGAGATCGGCCGCGAGCGCGCCCCGGGCGACGCCGCCGGCGAGATGATCCTGGCGGAGGCCGAGGAAGACCTGATCGCCGAGGCCATGCCGTGACGAGTTTCAAGCCCTCAACCTGCGGCGGCCTGCGCATCGCCCTGGCCAATGTCGAGGTCATGCTGCGCTGGTCCGGGGCTCTGTGGCTGGAGCGCGAAGGCGCCCTCGTCGTCGCCGACCTGCACTTCGAGAAGGGCAGCAGCTACGCCGCGCGCTTCGGCCAGATGCTGCCGCCGTACGACACCCGCGAGACCCTGGACCGCCTGGACCGCGAGATCGCCCTGCTCTCGCCCGCGCGGCTGATCTTCCTCGGGGACAGCTTCCACGACGGCGCCGGCGAGGCGCGGCTGGCGGCGGACGACTACAAGCGGCTGGAAGGTCTGGCCCTGGGCCGCGAACTGGTCTGGGCGGTGGGCAACCACGACGCCGACGGGCCCAAGGTCTTGCCCGGCGAGGTCATCGACGAAGCCCAGATCGCGGGCCTGACCCTGCGCCACGAGCCCCAGCCCGGCGTCCAGCTGGGCGAGGTGGCCGGCCACCTGCACCCGGCCGCCAAGGTCTCCAGCGGCCGGGCGACCACGCGTCGCCGCTGCTTCGTTACCGACGGCCAGCGCCTGGTGCTGCCGGCCTTCGGGGCCTTCACGGGCGGGCTGAACATCCTGGACGAGGCGTTCTCGAACCTGTTCGCCGGCCCGATGCTGGCCGGCGCCCTAGGGCCCAGCCGTGTCCATGCGGTGGGGATGAAGTCACTGCGGCCTGACTAGTCCTGGTGCAGGATGCTCTCGTAGTCCTGGCCGCCGTAGAAAATGCCGACGATGACCACCTGACCGCCCTTCACGGCATAGGTGATGGTCACGCGCCGGACGGAAGCGTACGCAAGCCTCGTCGCACGCCGAACCGGGGCGCGCCGCGCTCGGGAAAATCACAGAGCGCTTCACAGCGTTCGACGATCGCATCCGTGAAGCGGGCCGCCGTCGCCGGCGACGCTTCGATAGCCAAGTAGTGATAGAGCGCGAGAAGCTGAGCCTCCGCTTCCGGCGTATAGATCGAATAGCCGCTCATCAGGCCTTGGTGGCGCGCTCGTGCGCCGCGGCTAGGGCCGCTCGGACATCCTGGCTGGAACGCCCTCGTGAAGGATCGGCCTCGAAGGCGTCGTAGGCCTTGGCCGCTTCGCCGTTCAGCCAGGCTTCAAGAGCCCGTTCCTGGGCCTGGAGCGCACGGAGACCTTCGCGGATAACTTCGCTCTCACTGGCGTAAGCGCCGGACTCGACCTTGGCCCGGACCTGGGCCGCCATTTCATTGGGAAGGGTGACGCTGAGCTGCTTTGTAGATCGCATGAGGGCCTCGGATCTGGGTAGGATTAAATCCTATCGGCCGACCACCGGCAAGCTAGGCCCGCCCACCTCACATGTGCAGCGCCTGCTCCAGCGAAAAGGCCAGCGAGATGGCCGCGCCGGCGGTCAGCAGGGTGCGCATGCGCGGACGCCAGGTCGGGCCGTCGTGGTCGGTGACGTCCCAGACCCATTGCAGCAGGAAGACGAGCAGAAAACCCGACAGCTGCCAGGCCGGCTCGAACTTGAGCTCCCCCAAGAGCAGGCCGAATCCGGCCAGGGGGAACAGCAGCGAGATCCCCAGCACCGACCAGCGCGGACTGGGGTTCTCGATCTCCAGCCCGCTGCGTACGCCCCCGAAGTACGAGACCATCGCCGCCGAATAGGCCAGCAAGGCCAGCAGCGACGACTTCTGGATGGACGGCGGGCCGTAGCAGAACAGGCCTGATGCGATGAAGAAGGGAATGATGGTCGACAGACCAAAGACCCATACCGCCGGCGGAACCGGCGTCCGCTCGCTCGCGGACTCGCTCATGACTCAACTCCTTCGGAAGGCGACCGAAGCCGCCCACCCTGCCCCGAGCGCGACTATTACCGACACGAGCCCATAGGTCCACGGACGATCTTTCGCGAACAGGTAGAGCGCGCGCTCGGCGCCGGCCTTCTCGACCACCAGGGTCCGGTCGCGGATCGAGACCGGCTTGCCGTCCTGGAAGAGGACGATACGGGCGGTGTACTGGCCGATCGGGGCTTCGGCCGGCAGATCCAGCTGGGCCCGGAACAGGCCCCTGTCGACGAAGCGGACGCCCTGCGGGTCGGCGGCGTAGAGACCGGCCTTCTCCTTCAGGCGCAACACCGCGCGACGCCAGTCCAGGTAATCCGCGCCCAGGCGGCTGACCACGACGTCACGGACGCCGTAGGTGGTCTCGACCCGCTGCTCCAGCGGCGCGGCAATGGCCAGGTGCTCCAGCCCCGCCCCCAGGTGGCGCAGGGGCGCGAAGCCGGCGATGTCCTGAAGCCTACGGGTCGAGGCCACGCGGTAGAAGCCCGGCGCGCCGCGGAACACCACCGGCCGGCTGTTCAGCCACAGGCCCGCGACCTGGGTCTTGCGGGCGATGCGCAAGGGGGTGTCGGGACCGCGCACGATGACGACGATGTCGCTGGGCCGGTCCCTGGGATCGAAGACCGCGCCGTACAGCACAATGCGCGCGCCCCGGAAGCCCGAGCTGACCCGAATCTCGGTGTCGGTCAGCGCGGCCGAGACCGCCGGGGCCGCCTGGACGAGAGGCGGCGCTTCGACCAGCGGGATCATCGCGAGACCCCCGTCATCAGGACGAAGGCTTCCTCGGGCTTGATGAACAGGTCCGCGCCCATGCGCAGGCCGACGGCCAGCACCAGCAGGGCCAGGAGCGCGCGCAACTCCTCGGCGCGGAAGCGTCCCGAGGCCCGCGCGCCCAGCTGGGCCCCGATCACCCCGCCGATCAGCAGCAGGGTCGCCAGCACGATGTCGACGGTCTGGTTGCGGCCGGCCTGCAGCACGCTGGTCAGCGAGGTGGTGATGACGATCTGGAACAGGCTGGTGCCCACGACCACGGGCGCAGGCATGCGCAGCAGGTAGATCATGGCCGGCACCAGGATGAAGCCGCCGCCCACGCCCATCACCGCCGACAGGACGCCGACGAACACGCCCAGCAGGACCGGCGGAACGACGCTGATATAGAGCCGCGAGCGCGGGAAGCGGACCTTGAACGGCAGGGCGTACAGCAGCAGAGGCCGGCGGTCGCGGCGCGGCTTGGGCGGCTGGCCGCTGCGACGGCGCAGGATGGCGCCGATCGACTCGGTCAGCATCAGCCCGCCGATCACGCCCAGGAACAGCAGATACGAAACCGAAACGGCAAGGTCCGCCTGGCCGATCAGGCGCAGCCAGCGGAACACCTCGACCCCAAGGAACGAGCCGATCGCCCCGCCGCTGGCCAGCACGCCGCCCATCCGGAAGTCGACCGCGCGCTTCTTGCTGTAGGCGATGACGCTGGAGACCGACGACGCGGCGACGTGGTTGGCCTCGCTGGCCACGGCCACGACCGGTGGGATGCCCATGAACACCAGCACCGGCGTCATCAGGAAACCGCCGCCGATGCCGAATAGTCCCGAGATGAAGCCCACGAGCCCGCCCAGCACCACCAGCAGCAGCGCGTTCACCGAGACTTCGGCGATGGGAAGGTAGAAATGCAAGCTAGCGCGGCCCTTGCGGCGTCAGGGTTTTCCCTGATTGCCGGCTAGGCGCGCGAAGGTCAATCAGCGCGCGTAGACCGACAGCTTGCTCAGGGTTTCGCCATCCACATTGCCCGAGGCCGGCAGGCCCTGGTCGCGCTGATAGGCCTGGATCGCCATGCGCAGAGCCGGCGAAGCGACGCCGTCGCGCGGGCCTTGGTAATAGCCCAGTTGCGACAGCACCCGCTGCGCCAGGCCCAGATTGGCGTTGGCGGCCGGAGCGGCGCTGGTCGACAGGCTGGCCGTGGACTGAGCCTGCGGACGGAAGGCCTGGGCCGAGCGGTCGGCGGTCTGCTGCGCCTCGGCGGTCAGCTGGGCGCGCAGGGCCGTGGCGCGGCTGCGCGCGGTGGCGTCGCCGGCGCGACCGGCGATCACGTACCACTTGTACGCCTCGGCCGGGTTCTGGCTGACGCCATAGCCGCCTTCATAGAGCTGGGCCAGGTTGAACTGGCTGTCGACGAGCCCCAGGTCCGCGGCCTTGCGGAACCAGGTGGCGGCGGTGGTCACGTTGCGCGGACCGCCCTCGCCCTTGAAATAGTAGAGCGCCAGGTTGTGCATGGCGCGCGGGTCGCCGCCGGTCGCGGCGCGCTCGCTCCAGCGGCGGGCCTCCGGCATGTCCTGCTTCACGCCGCCCTTGCCGCTCTCGTACAGCTTCGAGAGATAGAACTGCGCGGCCGGGTAGCCCCCGTTGGCGGCCTGCTTCAGGGCTTCGAGACCCGAGCGGTCGCCAGTCTCGATCTTGCGGACGCCATCCTCGAACTGCGCCTTGGCGGTGTCCGAGGGCTGGGCCGGAACCACTTCGGCCTGGACCGGAGTGGCCTGGCCGGCGGTCAGGGCCACTGCGGCGCGCGGCGCGCCCGGCGTGGTGTCGGCCTCGGGACCATTGACCTCGACGTCCGACTGGCGGCCGGCGATGGCCGCGGCGACGCGAGGCGGCATGGCGCCCGAACCGTCGCTGTTCATCAGCACCAGGCCGCCGACGCCGGCGCCCAGGGCCGAGGCCGTGCCGATCGCGACGGCGACCGTGGCCACGGTCGCGCCCAGGCGACCCTTGGACTTCTTGCTGGAGAAACCGCCGAAGCCGCTGAACAGCGACGAACCGGACTTCTCGCCCTTGGCCTTGGTCTTCTTTTCCGGCTTGGCCTTGCCAGCGCCCTTGGCGTCTGCGGCGGCGGCAGCCCGGGCGGCGGCGCGGGCCTGCTCGATGATGTCGCGGGTCGACATGGGACGGGCCGGCTCGGCGGGCGCGAAGTCCGAGATCTCGGGCTCCAGCTCGTAGCGCGGAGCTTCCGGCTCGAAACCGTCGGCAATGGCGTAGTCGTCGTGACCGAAGCCGCGCTCTTCCGGCTCGGCGGCCGGGAACTCGGCGACGTCATAGTCGTGCGCGGCGGCCTGAGCCCGCGAGGGCGGCGGCGGCGCGTCGAAAACGTCGTCGACATCGTCCAGGTGGTCGTCATGACCGCTGAACGAAGCCGCCTGGCTGAAATAGCTCTCTTCGAAGGGCGAGACCGGCGGCGGCGCGGCGCGGGCCGGCGCGGGGGCCGGCTGAGCCACCGGCGCGGGAGCCGCGGCCGGTTGCTCCAGCTTGCGGGCGGCGTCGTGCAAACGCGTGTCGATCTTCTCGCGCGCTTCCTCCAGCATGCGGAGCGTGCGCTCCTCGCTCTGGCGGATGCGGTCGACCAGCTCCTGGCTGGAGCGTTCGTGGCGTTGGTTCAGGCGCTCGGTGACCCGGGCGACCTGCTCGCCGACATCGTCGATGGCCAGGGCGTTGCGGCGTTCGGCGCTGCCGATGCGCTCGGCCAGCTTCTCGGTGATGCGGGCGATCTCGCCGCCCAGCTTCTCCAGGGCTTGAGCCTGGACGCTGTCGTTGCGATTCAGCTTGTGCTCGACGGTGGCGGCGATGCGCGCCACCTCCCCGCCGACCTGTTCGATGGCCGAGGCGTTGCGCTGCTCGGCGGCCTGGACGCGGCGGTTGAAGGCGTCGGCGACTCCAACGAACTCGCGGCCCATGCGCTCAATGGCCTGGGCCGAGCGCTGCTCGGCGGCCTGCACGTGCGCGGCCATCTCGCCCAGCTTGCGCTCCATGCGGTCGAAGCGGCCGTCGGCGGTGTCACGCAGCTTGGCGGCCATCTCCAGACGGGCGGCCTCCATCTTCTGGGTCAGGGTGGCGGCCAGGCTGTCCAGGCGTTCCTGGACACCCGCGGCCGGGTTGGCGCCCTCGACGGCGCCCAGGCGCTGGTCCAGCGCCGAGAACGAGCTGCCCAATTCGCGCAGAGCCTCGCTGGTGCGGTTTTCGGCATTCTCCAGGCGCTCGCTCAGGCGGGCCACGACGGCCTCGACCAGGGCGTTCGGATCCTGCGGAACGGTGGCGTTTTGTTCGTTCAGGCGAGCTTCCAGCGCCGCGATCGCTTCGCGGGTCCGGGCCTCGCCGTCATAAAGATGGCTGGCGACCTTGCCCAAGGCGCCTTCGAGCGCGCGCAGGGCCTCGGCCGAACGCGGCCCGGCCGCTTCGGTCTCGATACGACGAACGCGCTCGGTCGCGCGGGCCTGCTCGGTCTTAAGCTCGTCCACAGCGCCTTCGAAACGAGCGGCGACGGCAATCTGTTCACGCTCGGATTGTCCCAAACGCGTGAGCGCGTCGCGGACCGAGTGGTCGATGCCGGAAATGGCGGCGGCGTTGCGGCCTTCGGCGGCCTCGATGCGCTGGGTCAGGCGGTCCAGGGCGATGGCCACGCGGCCGACCTCGTCCGCCGGATGCTCGGCGATTTCGATGCGCGAGGGCGCGTCGTCCTTGACGATCTCGAGATAGGCGCGATTGGGCGCGCTGTCCGAACCCGCCTGCTGATCCGAGCCCTGACCATCACCCTCGATGATCATGCGATTGAGCCACTCGCCCAGAGTCATACCGGAGCGACGCGCGAGGTCTTTAGCGACCTCTCGTGCCTTGGGGTCGATCCCCTTAACGCTCCATGGCGACGCCGCAGTCATTGCGAATCGATCTCCTCGCATCTGAGGAAAACGCTAGTCACCGATTCCTGGGGTGTAAACGCGACCAAAACGCCAGATGTAGTGGCCGGGCGATTCACTGTGGAGGAATCGGAACGGAGTCCCAAGGTTCTGTAGCGTGGTTAAAACGCAAGAGGGTTAACGCGGGTTAACCATTTGCCAGGCGTATTGTCGCAGGCCTAGAAGCGGCCATGGATCTGCCTGTGACCATCGCCGCCGCGGCCGCGTTTCTTGTTCTTGCCGTGCTGTTCGGCTGGCTCGGCGCCCGTCCCATTAACGTTTTAAAGGGCCCGCGCATGATGCCGTGGCGCCCGATGATGATGGTCTGCGTGATCGGCCTGATGCTGATGATGGTGCATCTGGTGAACCTCCTGGGGGTCCAGACTGGCAACCAGCAGCGCTACTAGGTCGCAGGCGTCGCAGGGGCCTTCTTCGGGCGTTTCGTGAGCCCCGAGACCCCGCCCGAGGAGAGCAGACCGATGTCGGCGAGCAGGAAAGGGATCGCCCACTTGTGGGGCGCGGCAATGTAGCGCGGCTGCCAGACGGGGTCGTACTTGTCCTTGTACCGGCGCACGCCCTGGAAATTGTAGATCTCCTCGCCGCGTTCGTAGAGCAGGCGCCCCACCCGCGACATGATCGGGGCCAGGGGGCGATCCTCCAGGCCGGCCAGCGGCGCCATGCCGAACTCGAACGCCTGGTAGCCCTCGTCCTTGCCCCACTGCAGGAGCTCGACGAACAGGTAGTCCATGACGTTCTTGGGCGCCTCGTCGGAGTAGCGCATCAGGTCCATCGAGAAGGCGGTCTTGCACGCCGTCAGCCACAGGGTGGCGAAGGCGACGATCTTGCCCTCCTCGCCGCGCACCACTGCGACCGGGAACTCGGCCACGTAGCGCGGATCGAAGCCGCCCATCGAGAAGCTCTTCTCGCCGCCGGCGTGGTGGCTGAGCCAAGCGTCGGAGATGGCCTTCAGCTCGTCCATGATGCCGACGGCGGCGCCGACCGGCAGAACCTCGAAGGCCGCTCCGCCCTCCCCCGCCTTGCGCCAGTTGCGGCGCAGGACCTCGCGGCGGCGGCCCACCAGGCTGAAGGCCTCCAGCGGCACGGCGGCGCTCTCGCCGGTCTTCTGGATGGCCAGGCCCAGGTCGACCGTGTCGGGCAGGTCTTCCGGGCCCAGCCCATAGAAGCCCGCGCGCGCGGCGTGGGCGTCGGCCAGTTCGCGGAAGCGCCAGAACAGCTCCATCCGCTCCTCGTCCTTGCCGACCGGCGCGCCCAGGGCGATCCACGAGCGGCCGCGCACGCCGAACATCAGGAAGCTCTCGCCCGAGGCCGAGAACAGGAAGCGCTTGTCGCCCAGCAGGGCCAGGTTGGCGCTGGGCTCGGCGTCCTGGGCCTTGGCCAGGATGGCGCGGACGCGGTCGAACTCGGGATCGGTGTCGTCGACGACGGCGGGCGTGGCGGCGGTGGCGATCAGGCGCCAGACGCCGACGGCCAGCAGCACGATGGCCGCGGCCACCGACGAGCGGATGGCGCGGGCGGCCTCGTCATGGTCCTGCAGGACGCGGATCCAGGACTTGTCGGCGAATTCGGTGTGGTTGAACGACCACCAGCCCAGCAAGCCCGCCCCGGCGACCACGGCGGCGGCCGACAGCAGCCAGCCCGGCGTGATCTCCATCTTGGTCAGGGCCGCCTTGCGCGGGAAGGCGTCGTGGAACGGGATGATGGCCAGGAAGCAGACGGTCAGCATCGCCGTCTCCTCCCAGTTCAGGCCCTTGAAGATGGCCAGCACCGCCGAAGCGGCCAGCACCATCAGCGCCGCCCACCAGGCCGCGCCCAGCCGCGCGCGCAGGCCGAACGCCAGCAGGAGCAGCACCAGGCCCAGGATCGACGAGAAGAAGTGGCTGATCTCGATCAGCAGGTCAGGCGCGAAGGCCAGGAGCAGCAGGAAGCGGGTCGGCTCCGACGGCGTGGCCCCCGAGGCCAGCAGCATCACCCCCGCCGACGCGGTCAGGATCGCCGCCAGGGTCGGGGCGATCGCCAGGGCCGCGGGCCTGAAAACTGTCGAGGACATCCAGATCCCGGAACGACGAATCCCCAGCGGGATTCAGCAGTGGCCCCTCGTATAGCGCGCAAACCGTGACACGGTCGCGGCTCAAGATGCGAACAATTGTTTGAATCGACTTGCCGCCGCCGTCGGCAGGGGTAGTGTGGGCGGCGACAAGGCCCATGGGGCAAGACGTCCGAATTAGGGAGATGAGACGATGGCCGATTTCGGGGGAACCGAACTCGACGCCTTCCGCGCCGAGACCCGCGCCTGGCTGGAGGCCAACTATCCGAAGTCCCTGAGCGCCCCGATGGGCGAGGACGAGGCCCCGTGGGGCGGCCGCAAGATGGTCTGGAAGAACCCGGACGCGAAACTCTGGCTCGACCGCATGGCCGAGCGGGGCTGGACCGCGCCGATGTGGCCCAAGGCCTACGGTGGCGGCGGCTTGTCCAAGGCCGAGAACAAGGTGCTGGAGCAGGAGCTGCGTCGCCTGAAGGCCCGCCCCGCCCTGATGAGCTTCGGTATCTGGATGCTGGGCCCGGTGCTGCTGGAATACGCCACCGAGGAACAGAAGCAGCGCTTCCTGCCCCAGATCGTGAAAGGCGAAATCCGTTGGTGCCAGGGCTATAGCGAGCCGGGGGCGGGCTCCGATCTGGCTTCCCTGCAGACCAAGTGCGAGGACAAGGGCGACCACTACCTGATCAATGGCCAGAAGGTCTGGACCAGCTACGCCGACCAGGCCGACTGGATCTTCTGCCTGGTGCGCACCGACACGACCAAGAAGCACGAGGGCATCTCGTTCGTGCTGTTCGACATGACCTCGCCCGGCGTCGAGGCCCGGCCGATCAAGCTGATCAGCGGCTCCTCGCCCTTCTGCGAGACCTTCTTTGACAATGTGAAGGTCCCCAAGGACCAGCTGGTCGGCAAGCTGAACGGCGGCTGGGATATCGCCAAGCGCCTGCTGCAGTACGAGCGCCAGAACATCTCGGCCTCCGGCTTCGGCGGCGGCGGCGGCCTGTCTCCGGTCGACGCCGCCAAGAAGGAGATCGGCGTCGACAGCGAAGGTCGGATCGCCGACGGCGACTTCCGCGCCCGACTGGCGGCCCACTCGATGGACGCCCACGCCTTCATGCTGACCGTGCGCCGCGCGGAAGCCGAGTCCAAGCAGGGCTCCGGCCCCAGCGCCGCCGTCTCGATCATCAAGTACGCCGCCGCCAAGATGAACCAGGAGCGCACCGAGCTTCTCGTCGAGGCGCTGGGCCTGCAAGGTCTCGGCTGGGAAGGCCAGGGCTTCGCCGCCGAGGAGCTGGCCGCCCCGCGCGCCATGCTCCGCGCCAAGGGCAACTCGATCGAGGGCGGCACCAGCGAGGTGAACCTCAACGTCGTCGCCAAGCGCGTCCTCGGCCTGTTGGACCACCAGTAAGATCATGATCGAATTCTGGTACGAGTTCGCCTCGACCTACTCCTATCCGGCGGCCATGCGCATCGAGCGGCTGGCAGCCGACCGGGGCGTGGCCGTGGCCTGGCGGCCGTTCATCGTCGGCCCGCTGTTCCATGAGCAGCAGGGCCTGACCGACAGCCCGTTCAACGTGGTGCCAGTCAAGGGCGAGTACATGTGGCGGGACCTGGAACGCGTCTGCGACGCCGAAGGCCTGCCGCTGCGCCATCCCAGCCAGTTCCCGCGCAACAGCCTGCTGGCCGCGCGCGTCGCGCTGGTCGGGCTGGAGGACGGCTGGACCCCGGCGTTCAGCCGCGCGGTCTATCAGGCCAACTTCGTGGACGACCTGGACATCGGCAGTCCTGACGTCCTGGCCCCGCTGATCGCCGAGGTCGGCGCGGGTCCCGAGCACGTCCTGGCCGCCGCCCAGTCCGATCCGATCAAGGCGCTACTGAAGGATCACGTCCGCATGGCCAAGGAGCGAGGCCTGTTCGGCGCGCCCAGCTTTCTCACCGCCGACGGCGAGCTCTTCTGGGGCAACGACCGTCTGGAACAGGCCCTCGACTGGGCCGTCCGTCATCAATCCAGGGAGCACGCCTGATGGCCGTCCTGACCGAAGAACAGACGATGCTGCGCGACGCCGCCAAGGGCTGGACCAGCGAAAGCGCCCCCGTGGCCGCACTGCGCAAGCTGCGCGACGGCAAGTCCAAGCAGAGCTTCGACCCGGCCGCCTGGGCCGAGATGGGCGAGATGGGCTGGGCAGGGGTGATCGTCCCGGAAGACTATGACGGCTCGGCCTTCGGCTATCTGGGCCTGGGCCTGATCCTGGAAGAGACCGGCCGCACCCTGGCCGCCTCTCCCCTGCTCTCCACCGCCATGATCGGCGCCTCGGCGCTGCAGTTGGGCGGCACGGACGCGCAGAAGTCGGCCTGGCTGCCCAGGATCGCCACCGGCGCGGCCGTCGCCACCCTGGCCATCGACGAGGGCTCGCACCACAACCCGGCTCGCACGGCCCTGACCGCCACCAAGGGCGCTTCGGGCTACGTCCTGAACGGAACCAAGACCTTCGTGCTGGACGGCGAGGCCGCCGACCTGCTGATCGTCGCGGCCCGCACCAGGGGAACCGGCATGGATGGCCTGACTCTGTTCCTGGTCCCCGGCGACGCGCCGGGTGTCACCCGCACGCACCTGTCGCTGCTGGACTCGCGCGGCGCGGCCCAGATCGCCTTCGACGGCGTCGAGGTCGGGGCCGACGCGGTGCTGGGCGAGGTCGACAAGGGCTGGGCAGTGCTGGAGCCGGTGCTGGACCGCGCCTATGCGGGCCTGGCCGCCGAGATGCTGGGCAGCGCTTCGGCCGCCTTCGACATCACGCTGGACTACATCAAGACCCGCACCCAGTTCGGCCAGGTCATCGGCACCTTCCAGGCCCTGCAGCACCGCGCCGCCAAGTGGTTCACCGACATCGAGACCACCCGCTCGTGCGTCGAAGCCGCCCTGGAGGCCCTGGACGCCGGCAATGACAGCCGCGCCCTCGCCTCTCTCGCCAAGGCCAAGGCGTCGGAACTGGTCCATCTGGCCAGCAACGAGATGGTCCAGATGCACGGCGGCATCGGCATGACCGACGCCCACGACAGCGGCCTCTTCATGAAGCGCGCCCGCGTCACCGAGGCCCTGTTCGGCGGCGCCAGCTTCCACCGCGATCGCTACGCCCGCCTCATGGGCTTCTAACGAAAAACCGAGACCCCTCTTGGGTTTGCCGATCCCAAAGGCCGCCGATCTTCGGCGGCCTTTCTTCTTGCCGAAACCAGATCACCTTAAGTTGAGATTTGACTTCAATGAGTAGTTATGTCGGGAACCCGACAAACTAACGGCATATCAAATGATGAGCCGCAACGGCGAGTTTCAAGGACTCTCCTATTTTTGCGACGCTCCTGACTGGATTGTGTCGGCTAAGCGACGGCGCATATTCTAAGGCCCACCTATAGCTTGCAACCCTTGCCGTGAGACGGCGTTCGATTCGGCATGACTGGGCCGTTAGCGACCTTGAAGAACCGTCTGCTTTCCGCACTTCCGTCCGAAGACAGGGCCCTGCTCACGCCTCATCTGTCCACGGTCGAACTCGAGAAGGGCCGCCTGCTCTACGACCCGGGCGACCTGATCGATCACGTCTATTTCCCGAACGATTGCCTGATCTCGCTGCTGACCCTGATGGAGAACGGCGCGGCCATCGAATCCGCCACCATCGGCCGCGAAGGCGCCCTGGGCGTGATGGCCGCTGTCGCGCCGCGGCAGTCGCTGAGCCGGGCGATCGTCCAGGCGCCGGGTTCGGCCCTGCGCATCGCCTCTGGTCCGCTGCACGAGGCCTGGAGCCGCAGCGCCGCCCTGCGCGACCTGATCGACCGCCATAACGAGGCCCTGTTCGGCCATGCGATCCAGTCGGTGGCCTGCAACGCCCTGCACGCGGTCGAGGCCCGCTTCTGCCGCTGGCTGCTGTCGTGCCACGACCGCATCGACAGCAACACGGTCAACCTGACCCAGGAGTTCCTGGCCGACATGCTGGGCGTCCAGCGCACCACCGTGACCGCCGTGGCCGGCTCGATGCAGGCCAAGGGCCTGATCCGCTATCGCCGGGGCGTGGTCGACATCCTGGACCGTCCAGGCCTCGAGGCCATGGCCTGCGAGTGCTACGGCGCGGTGCGGCGCGGCTACGAGCGGCTGCTGCCCGCCTCGTTCGGATAAAGAAAATCCCGAGCTTTCGCCCGGGATCTTCATTCCAATCCTACCGCCGGCGCGCCGCCCCGGGCGCATGGGCCAGGCGCAGCAGGTTGGCCGCCCCAGGCGCGCCGAACGGCGTCCCCGCCACGACCAGCAGGCGCTCGCCCGGCGCGACCAGACCCAACTCCAGGGCCTTGTTCGAGGCGTCGGTGGTGACGACCTCCAGGCTGTCGGGCTGGGCGCTGACGCGGGGCTCGACGCCCCAGCACAGGGCCATGCGGCGCACGGCGTTGATCTCGGGCGACAGGGCCAGCACCGGCTGCAGCGGGCGCTCGCGCGACAGGCGGCGAGCGGTGGCCCCGGTGGTGGTGAAGGCCACCAGGCACTTGGTCGAGCCGGCTTTGGCCGCGCCGGCGGCGGCGACCACCAGCACGTCGGCGTCATCGTCGTCGTGCTTCTGCTCGGCCTGCATCAATTCCGGCCAGCGCGGGTCGCGCTCCACCCGCTCGATGATGCGGTTCATCATCGACACCGACTCTTCGGGATATTCGCCGGCCGCCGATTCCGCCGACAGCATCACCGCGTCCGCGCCCTCATAGACGGCGTTGGCCACGTCCGAAGCCTCGGCGCGGGTGGGCGTGGGCGAGCTGATCATCGACTCCAGCATCTGGGTGGCGACGATCACCGGGATCCCGCGTTCGCGCGCCGCCCGCAGGATGACCTTCTGGGCCACCGGCACCTCTTCCGGGGCCATCTCGACGCCGAGGTCGCCACGCGCCACCATGACGCCGTCGCAAAGGTCGAGGATCGGACCCAGCACCTTCAGGGCCTGGGGCTTTTCGATCTTGGCCAGCACGGCGGCGCGGCCTTCGACGATGCGGCGCAGTTCGGCCATGTCTTCCGGGGCCTGCACGAACGACAGGGCGATCCAGTCCACACCGAGACGCAAGGCGAAGGCCAGGTCCTCGCGGTCCTTGGCGGTCAGGGGCGACATCGGGATGACCACGTCCGGCACGGCCACGCCCTTGCGCTCGGACAGCTTGCCGCCGTTGACGACGGTGGTGTTGGCATAGCCCGGACCGGCCTCGGTCACGGTCATGCGCAGCTTGCCGTCGTCCAGTAGCAAGGTCGCGCCCGGCCGCATCGCGGTCAGGATTTCCGGGTGCGGCAGGTGCACGCGGGTCTCGTCGCCCGGGGTCGGGTCGCTGTCGAAGCGGAAGGCCTGGCCTGCCTGCAGGATCACCGGTCCGTTGGCGAACTTGCCGACGCGCAGCTTGGGACCTTGCAGGTCGGCCAGGATGCCCAGCGGACGCCCGACGGTCTTCTCGGCCTCGCGGATCGCCGCATAGACGGCCGCGTGGGTCTCGTGCGCCCCATGGCTGAAGTTCAGGCGGAACACGTCCGCCCCGGCCTTGGCCAGGGTGACGATCATCTCGGGCGAGCTGGAGGCGGGCCCGATCGTGGCGACGATGCGGGAGCGACGGGCGCGGATCATGCCGTCGCTCCTTCGAATAGGGTTAGGGACAGAAGGCGTCGCCCTCGTTGGAGGCGAGCCGGAGTTCCGTGAACGTGAGCGTCATGCGCCCGGTCGTGGACAGCGAGAACGGGGACGAAACATGCGCCACGTCCGCGCCCTTGGCCTTGAAGCAGGAAAGTTTGATCTTGGCCGTACGCCATTCGCCGAGTTTCGCACCTGACAACGTTGACGTCACGTCTACCGCCGCGCCGCAGGATTCGCCACAGACGATCCCTAGGGAAACGGGTTTCTCTGGGGACGCATCGACGCGGTAGCGGATCATGACCGCCATGTCGCCCGTGGTCTGGCGCGACAGGTCGACGGGCTGACCCAGCACGCTCAACGCGCCGAAGCCCTCCCCGCTCCACACCGCCTGGCGCGCGTTTTCCTGAGCGCCGGCGTCCACGGCCTTCACCGAGACCGCGCCGGCGGCGTTCATGGTCCATGGCGCGGGCACGTGTCCGGCCACGAAATAGCGGTCGACATTGACCGCCGCGCCGGCCGTTCCGGGATTTTCCGATAGCTGCGCCACCTTGCCCGGCTTGGCGTAGCTGAGGCCATAGCCATAGGCGAACAACGGATCGTAGCCCGGGTCGCCGACATTGATCGGCTCCTGGTCCGCGCGCTTGGGCCAGCTGAACGAGAGCTTGCCCGTGAAGTCGTTTCGCGGCTTGCCGGCCGCATCACCGACCAGCACGTCGGCCACGCCGCCGCCTTCCGAGCCCGGCAGCCAGGCCGCGACGAAGGCGTCCGAGGCGTTGATCTCGGGGTTGGTCCACATCGGCCGGCCGCTCAGGAACACCGACACCACCGGGATGCCGGCCGCCTTCAGCTTCTTGAGCAGGGCCAGGTCTGTCTTGTCGCCCGGCTGGTACTCGGTGCTGGCGACGTCGCCCTGGAACTCGGCATAGGGATTCTCGCCGAACACCACGATGGCCACGTCGGGCTTGGTCTTGAAGTCACCCGAGACCGACAGCTCGGCGCTCCCGCCGCCGGCCTTCACCGCCTGGGCGATGCCGCCATAGATCGACTGGCCGTGCGGGAAGTCGCTGTTCTTGTTGCCCGTGCCCTGCCAGGTCAGGGTCCAGCCGCCGGCCGCCTTGCCGATGTCGTCGGCGCCGTCGCCAGCCACCAGCACGTGGGCCGAGCTCTTCAGCGGCAGCACGCCCTCATTCTTCAGCAGGACCAGCGACTTGCGGACCGCCTCGCGGGCCACGGCGCGGTGTTCGGCCGAGCCCAGAAGTTCGTACTTGCCCTCCAGCGGACGCTTGTCGGCGAAGAGGTCGGCCTTGACCTTGACCCGCAGGATGCGGCGCACGGCGTCGTCGATCCGCGCCATCGGGATCTGGCCCGACTTCACCTGGGCCAGGGTGTTGTCGTACAGGCCCTTCCAGCTGTCGGGGGCCATGATCATGTCCATGCCGGCCAGATAGGCCTGGGCGCAGTTGGTGTTGGTGCAGCCCTCGACCTGGCCGTGGGCGTTCCAGTCGCCGACCACGAAGCCCTGGAAGCCCAGGCGGCCCTTCAGCACGTCGGTCAGCAGGCTCTTGTTGCCGGTGTGCTTGACCCCGTTCCAGCTGGAGAACGAGACCATCACCGACAGGATGCCGGCGTCGATGGCCGGCGGATAGCCGGCGGCGTGCAGGCGCACCAGGTCGGCTTCCGAGATCTTGGCGTCGCCCTGGTCCTTGCCGCCTTCGGTGCCGCCGTCGGCCAGGAAGTGCTTGGCCGAGCCGGCCACGTGGCCCGGCGTCAGCGGCTTGCCGGCGACCAGCGGCCCCTGCAGACCGAGCGTCATGGGGCCAGAATAGCTCTTCACCACCTCCGGATCCTCGGCATAGCCCTCATAGGCGCGGCCCCAGCGCTCGTCGCGCGGCACGGCCACCGTGGGGCCGAAGGTCCAGTCGGCGCCGGTGGCGGCCATCTCTTCGGCCGTGGCCTGGCCGATGCGGCGGATCAGGTCGGGATCGCGCGTCGCGCCCAGGCCGATATTGTGCGGGAAGATGGTCGCGCCCACGACGTTGTTGTGGCCGTGCACGGCGTCGACGCCGAAGATGATCGGGATCTCCTGGTGGCCGCCCTGCTTCTCAAGCGCCGCGGCGCGGAAGGCGCGGATCCACTCGACCCAACGCTGGGGCGTGGCGCGGTCGTTGCCGTCCGGGGCGCTGTTGCCGCCGACCAGAACCGAGCCCAGCCGATATTTCCTGAGCTCCTCGGGGGTGATCGAGGCGCCGTCGGCCTGGATAGTCTGGGCGACCTTCTCCTCGACGGTCATCTGGCTCATCAGGTTGGTGATGAAGGCCTCGGTCTTGGCGTCGGTGATGGCGGCCGGGCTGGCGGCCTTGGGCCAGGCTTCCGGATTCGCAGTCGCGGACGAAGAGGCTTGGGCGAGCGCGGCTCCCGTCAGTCCGCCGGCGAGAACGAGGGCCAGGACGGAAGCGGCGGCGAGACGACCGGATGCGGACATGGTGTTTCCCAGGATACGCCCGCCCCCCGGCGGACCATGTGAAATGGCGAGAAAAACGCTCGGCGCGGCGCTTGCGGGGTGACCGCGCCGAGCGAAGAGAAGCGGTCAGAACCGCTTGGAGGGGAGTGATCGTGCGCACAGGATGGCGCGACGGACACCAGTCCGGTCAGGCGAGGTCATGGCGTTTCCTCCTGACGCCGCCTTACCGTGGGCGACCGTCTTGATCATCTTGATCTCACGTTGATTGGACAGCGCTGTCAAGCATAATTGATTGCGGTAACATGGATGGCGCAGATCGGATCGTCCTAGTGAGACGCCCTTCCGGTGGATTCCCGGACCACCAGCTCGAAGTCCAGCAGGCGCGAAGGCGGCGGTCCGCCCTCCTCCCGCTCGACGCCGGCCATCAGCATGTCGGCGGCGGCGCCGGCCATGGCGTGGATCGGCTGGCGCACTGTGGTCAGCTGCGGCCAGGTGATCTTGGCCCCCGGCGTATCGTCGAAGCCGGCGACCGACAGCTGGGCCGGCACGTCCAGGCGCAGGCGGTTGGCGACCGCCATGACGCCCAGCGCCATATCGTCGTTCGAGGCGAAGATCGCCGTTGGCCGATCGGCGCCGCCCAGCAGCTTCTCGGCGGCTTCGAAGCCCGAGCGGAACGAAAACCAGCCCTGCTCCACCCGATCGTCGCGAACGGCCAGGCCCGCGTCGCGCATGGCGTCGACGAAGCCCGCGTGGCGGCGATGCGAGGCGCCGTGGTCCGGGTGGCCGATGATGAAGCCGATGTCGGTGTGACCCAGGTCGATCAGGTGCCGGGTCATCTCGTAGGCGGCCAGGCGGTCGTCCATGCTGACCCACGGGGCGCGGTCGATCTGGTCGCCGGGGGCGATGCGGACATAGGCCACCCCTTCCCGCTCCAGGGCCGCCAGCACGATCGGATGGTCGCTGAGCGGCGGCGTCAGGATCACCCCGTCCATGCGCAGGGTCTGCAGCATCGGCGCGACCTGATCCTCGACGTCGGCGGTCGAGTCGATCGGCTCGACGATCAGATGGAAGCCCTCCTGCCGGCACCGGGCGATGGCGCCCAGCTGCACGTCGGTGACGTAGCCGGGGCTGGGGTTGTCGAAGAAGACGCCGATCAGATAGGCCTTCGAACCGGCCAGGCTGCGGGCCGAGATGTTGGGCCGATAATTCAGGGCCGCCACCGCCGCCTGCACCCGGTCGCGGGTGTCGGCCTTGACGTTGGGCTCACGGTTGAGGACCCGCGAGACCGTCTTGATCGAGACGCCGCTCTCGCGCGCCACGTCGTGGATCGTGATCTTGGCGCTCAATTCCGTCCCTCACCGCCCCGATTCTCTCGGTTTGGCGGATACTAAGCCATGACAACCTTGTCATGGCGATCCCTTTATCGCCGCGCCCCAAAACCGCCCATGTCGCCCCCGAGGTCATGCTGCACGGTATTCGGCGCGGCCGGAGGGGTTGCTGGAATGAAACCACAAGATCTGCTGGCCGCTTTGGTCGCGGGGCTTTTCGTCTGTGCGTCAGGCCAAGCCCTGGCCCAATCGTCCCCGATCCCTCCCGAGACCGCGGGGCGGCTCAACGTCTTGGGACGCTTCGCCGGCGATGCGCCGTTCTGCGAAGACCTGGGATACACGCGCATGGACCGCGACGGGAGCGTGTTCTCCGGCGAAATCGCCAAGCTGGCCGATCGCGTGGGCGTCACCGCGCGGGACGCCGAGGCCGCCCTGGCGATCGCCAGGACTCGCGAGACCAGCGAACTCCAGGCCGCGCGCGACCGCGTCCGGGCCAATCTGAAGGATCCCGGCGGCGACCGGGCGCTGCGGGAATTCGCCGACAGCCTATCGGTCCGATGCCGCAACGCCATCGACGATCCGGTGGGCTCGGTGCTGATGAAGCCGCCGCTGGGCGCGGTCAGCACCATCTCCTTGCGCTATGTCGACAGCCTGCTTGCGCCCTATCAGCGGGCCGGCTGGCAGTCGGCCTACGTCCTGGCGGGTGGGGACCTGGCCGAGGCGACAGGACAGTGCGAGGGACGCGTAGGCCGCGCCCGGGCTCGGTCCTATATCGCCGCGCTCAGGGACCCGACGGCCTTCTCACCCGACATCAACGACACCATCCAGGCCTGGCTGGACACGCGGATCGCCCACGGCCGGGAGATCGCAAAAAAGGCCGCGCCCAGCGCTGCCGGGTGCGGCCAACTTTTGGCGAAACGCAAGCGGGCCCTGGAAAAGGCGCCGACGGACTGACGACTACGAGACGGACGCCCGGCCTTCCGGCGTCAGGGCCACCGCGGCGCCGATCAGGGCGGTGTGCGGGTGCAGGATGACGTGGGTCGGGATGTCCTTGGTGAAGCCCGACAGGCGCCCCTTGGCGTCGAAGCGCTCGCGGAACGGGCTGGCTTCCAGGATGTCGATGATCCGGGGCGCGATGCCGCCGGCGATGAACACGCCGCCGCGCGCGCCCAGGGTCAGGGCGATGTCGCCAGCCGTCGAGCCCAGCACCGCGCAGAAGCGGTTCACCGTGGCCAGGCTGTCGGCGCAGCCCTCGACCGCGCGCTCGGTGATCTGCTTGGCGGTCAGGGTCTCGACCTTGCGGCCCTCGGCCTCGCCCAGCGCCACGTGCAGGTCTTCCATGCCGGGACCCGACAGGATGCGCTCGACCGAGACGCGACCGCCGTTCAGCTGCTTGGTCAAGGCGCGCAGCACCTCGATCTCGATCTCGTCCAGCGGGGCGAAGGCGACGTGGCCGCCCTCGGTGGCCAGCGGGATCTCCTGGCCGTGACGACGCACGAGGCCCGCGACGCCGAAGCCCGTGCCGGGCCCCAGAATGGCCAGATCCCCCTCGCCCGAGGTCGGCAGCGGGCCGATCTGGCGCAGATCCTTGGGCGACAGGCGCGGCGCGGCCAGGGCCTGGGCGGTGAAGTCGTTGATGAGCTTGGCGTTGCGGAAACCGCCGGCGCGACGCAGGCCGTCTTCCGAGATCCGCCAGTCCAGGTTGGTCATGTGGACCTGGCCATGGTCGATCGGACCGGCCACCGCCACCACCGCCTGGTCGGGATGCTTGACCCCGACCTTGTGCAGATAGGCTTCGATGGCGTCCTCGGCCGTGCCGTAGTCCTCGCCCTTATAGGCTGTGGGCTCGATCAGGCGCGGGTCCTGACCGTCGAATTCGACCAGGGCGAAGCGGGCGTTGGTGCCCCCGATGTCGCCGACGAGGCCGAGCCCCCCGCTATGATTGCCGTCCATGACCTGGCGCCTCCTCAGGCGAAGACGGACGCGCCGGCGTCGGCGGCGCCGACCCCTTGCCGCATCCATCCGAACAGTTCCCTACCAAAGCCCGGCTTGGACGCCGGGACGTTCGCCGGCGTCCGGGCGCGGAAAGCCGCCTCGTCCACCAGGATCTTCAGTTCGCCGGTCTCGGCGTTGACGCTGATGACGTCGCCGTCCTGGACATAGGCCAGCGGCCCGCCCTTGGCCGCTTCCGGCGTCACGTGGATGGCGGCCGGCGTCTTGCCCGAAGCGCCCGACATGCGGCCGTCCGTGACCAGGGCGACCTTGTAGCCGCGATCCAGTAGGACCGAGATCGACGGCGACAGGTTGTGCAACTCGGGCATGCCGTTGGCCGACGGGCCCTGGAAGCGGACGACAACCACGACGTCGCGGTCCAGCTCGCCGCGCTTGAAGGCGGCGATGAAGTCTTCCTGCTCCTGGAACACGGCGCAGGGCGCTTCGATCACGTGGTGCTCGGGCTTCACGGCCGAGATCTTCATCACGCCGCGACCCAGGTTGCCGGCGAGCAGGCGCAGGCCGCCCTCCTTGCTGAACGGGTCGGAGACCGGACGCACGATGGCGGTGTCCAGGCTCTCGGCCGCGCCTTCGCGCCACTTCAGGACGCCGTCCTCGAGGTGCGGCTCCTGGGCGTAGAGCGACAGGCCCGCGCCGGCGATCGTCTGGACGTCCTCGTGGACGAGGCCGGCCTTGAGCAGCTCGCGGATCACGAAGGCCATGCCGCCGGCGGCCTGGAAGTGGTTCACGTCGGCCGAGCCGTTCGGATAGACGCGGGCCAGCAGCGGTGTGGCCCTGGAGATGTCGTCCAGGTCCTCCAGCGTCAGCTGGACGCCGGCCGCGTGGGCCATGGCGATGATATGCAGGGCCAGGTTGGTCGAGCCGCCGGTGGCCATCAGGCCGACCACGCCGTTGACGATCGACTTCTCGTCGATCATCCGGCCGACCGGGATGAATTCGTTGCCCTTGTTGGTCACCGCGGCGGCGCGGCGCGCGGCTTCCTTGACCAGGGCCTCGCGCAGCGGCGTGTTGGGATGCACGAAGGCCGAGCCGGGCAGATGGAAGCCCATCAGCTCCATCAGCATCTGGTTGGTGTTGGCCGTGCCGTAGAAGGTGCAGGTGCCGGGGCCGTGATAGCTGGCGCTCTCGGCTTCCAGCAGTTCGGCGCGGCCGACCTTGCCCTCGGCGTAGAGCGCGCGGATGCGGGCCTTTTCCGAGTTGGGCAGGCCCGAGGTCATCGGACCGGCCGGCACGAACAGGGCCGGCAGGTGGCTGAAGGTCAGGGCGCCCATGACCAGGCCCGGCACGATCTTGTCGCAGACGCCGAGATACAGCGCGGAGTCGAAGGCGTCGTGGGTCAGGGCGACGGCCGTGGCCATGGCGATGACGTCGCGCGAGAACAGCGACAGCTCCATGCCCGGACGGCCTTGGGTGACGCCGTCGCACATGGCCGGCACGCCGCCGGCGAACTGGGCGGTGGCCCCGACCTCGCGCGCGGCGGCCTTGATCAGCGCCGGATACTCTTCCAGCGGCTGGTGGGCCGACAGCATGTCGTTATAAGCCGAGACGATGCCGATGTTCGGCGCGTTCGGGTCCAGGGCGCGGACCTTGTCGACGCCCGGCGAGGCGGCGAAGGCGTGGGCCCAGTTGGCGCACGACAGCTTGGCCCGGCCGGGCTGGCTCTCGATCGCGTGTTCCATGTTGGCCAGATAGGCGGCGCGGCTGTCCTTGCTGCGCGCGACGATACGGGCGGTGACTTCGGCGATGACCGGGTTCAGGCTCATGGCGATCTACTCCGCCCAGAGGATGCGGACCTTGGCGCGGTCCTGCTTCAGGATGGCGGCGACCGGCAGGGCCGGATCGACGTCGCCTTCCAACAACGCTTTCTTGGCCGCGCCGGTGACCAGCAGCACGATCAAATCCGTGCGAGTCAGGGCGGCCAGGGTCAGGCTGAGGCGCGGGATGTCCGGAGCCGGATCGCCGGGCGGCACGGCCAGGACCAAGCGCTCGGAGGCCAGATCCAGGCCCCGCGCCAGCACCGGATTGCCCGGAAACAGCGACGCGAAATGGCCGTCGGGACCGACGCCCAGCACCACCACGCCGAATGGCGCGGCGGCGTCGACGCCGGCCTCCGCCTGCTGCGCGCTCTCTTCGTGGCTGACGCCGTCGATGAACAGCGGCGCGAACGAGGCCTTGGCCGCCTCCCCGGTCAGCAGGTGGCGACGGACCAGGCCTTCGTTGCTGCTGGGGTCGGACGGCGAGACGAAGCGCTCGTCGGTCAGGGTGACCGTGATCTTGTCCCAGGGCGCGGTCATGCCGGCCATGCGGTCATAGACCGGGGCCGGCGTCGAACCGCCGGTGGCGGCGAAGCCCGCCTTGCCATGTGTGGCCACGGCCGTCGTCAGCGCCCCGACCAGGATCGAGGCGGCGGCGTCATAGAGGGCTTCGCGCGAGCCGAAGGCTTCCAGCTTGGCCATCCTACGCCTTCCAGGCCCGGCCGCCGGGCGAGATCAGCCCCTGCGCCGACTGCGGCCCCCAGGTGCCGGCCGCGTAATGGGCCGGCTCGATGCCGGCCTCGGCCCAGGCGGCCGAGACGGCGTCGATGAACTTCCAGGCCTGCTCGACCTCGTCGCGACGCACGAACAGGGTGCGATCGCCGCGGAAGGCGTCCAGGAACAGCTTCTCGTAGGCGATCCGGCGACGGCCGCCGCTCTGGCCGAACGACAGCGACAGGGGCAGCGACTGCAGGCGCATGCCCTCTTCCGACAGGCCCGGACGCTTGTTCATGATCGTCAGCGAGATGTCTTCGTCCGGCTGCAGGTCGATAACCAGGCGGTTGGCGCACAGCTCGCCGTCGGTCGCGGGCCCGAAGATGTTGTGCGGCAGGGGCTTGAACTGGACGACGATCTGGGTGCGGCGGTCGGGCAGGTTCTTGCCGGTGCGCAGGAAGAACGGCACGCCGTCCCAGCGCCAGTTGTCGATCGCCACCTTCATGGCCACGAAGGTCTCGGTCTTGGTGGGCTTGCCGACTTCCTCGACATAGCCGGCCCGCGCCCCGCCCTCGACCACGCCGGCCACGTACTGACCGCGCACGGTGTCGTGGGCCACGCTCTCCTTGGTGAAGGGGCGTAGGCTGCGCAGAACCTTGACCTTCTCGTCGCGGACGGCGTCCGGGTCGAAGCCCGACGGCGCCTCCATGGCGACCAGGCACAAGAGCTGCAGCATATGGTTCTGCACCATGTCCCGCAGCGCGCCGTATTCGTCGTAATAGGGCCAGCGATCGCCGACCTTCTCGGTCTCGGCGATGGTGATCTGCACGTGGTCGATCGTGTTGCGGTCCCACAGGGGCTCGAACAGCACGTTGGCGAAGCGCAGGGCCGTCAGGTTCTGGACCGTCTCCTTGCCCAGATAGTGGTCGATGCGGAACACTTGGCTCTCGTCGACCACGGCGGCGACGGCGGCGTTGGTGACCTTCGAGCTCTCCAGGTCGCGGCCCAGGGGCTTTTCCAGGATCAGGCGCGACTTGGGCCCCGTGAGGCCGGCGGCTTGCAGCGCCTGGCAGGCCGGGCCGTACAGGCTGGGCGACAGCGAGAAGAAGATGACCAGCGAGCCATGCTCGCCGATGCGCTCGGCCAGCTTCCTGGTGTCGTCCTCGCTGGTGATGTTGGCGGGCACGTAGTCGAGACGGGCGGCCAGGCGGTTCCAGGCCGCCTCCTCCACCGTCGCGCGCTTGCCCAGCTGCTCGCGGACCAGGGCGCGATAGCTGGCGGCGTCGTGATCCGCGCGGGCCACGCCGATGATCCGCAGATCGTGCGGCAGCAGACGGTCAAGTTCGAGAAAATAGAGCGAAGGCAGCAGCATTCGCAGGGCTAGATCCCCGGCGCCACCCAGCAGCACCAGGACATCGCGGCCGTTCTCGCCGTCGTCTTTTTTCTTCACCAATGTCGTCCACCCTATGACAACGTTGTCATGACATGCCTGCGGCAGAAAGGCAAGCGGCTCCCGATCGCTCCCGCCATATGGGACGAGAACGGCCCCTAACTAGGCTAAACGTCTGGCGCCCGCCATAAGACCAATCGCGTTTCAGCGGGTATTTTTCGGCCGCGCGGAAGCGCTTCGGGGCCGGTCATGCCTCGAAATTCGACGGTTTCGTCCGAATAGGGAAATTCCCTGCCCTACTTCCCTGCGCGAGCGGGCGAACCGGCGGGCTGGCCGGTGCGGAACTTGTCCTTCATCCGGCCGATCCAGCCGTTGAAGGCCTCGTTGTCGGCGGTGACGCGACTGAAATCCGAGGCCGACAGCGATTCGACGCTCAGTCCTTGCAGGGCCACGCGCAGGCCGTCGGGATTGCCCGCTGTATCGATGAAGCCGGACCAGCGCTGGCGCAGGCGGGCCAGCGACTTGTCGTCGTCGGCCAGACTGTAGGCGACGGCCGACCGCAGAAGGCGCGCCTCGTCGCCGGCGCTCAGCGCGCCCGGGGTCTTGAAGCGGTCGCCCAGCGCGCGCTCGTACAGCGCCCCGGCGGTCGGCCAGGTGTGCTGCTTCCAGGCGATCTCGGCGCGGATCTCCTGGCCGTCGCGGCTGTTGTCCTTTTCGATCAGCTCCTGGGCGTCGTCGAAACGGCCCAGGCTCATCAAGGCGCGGGCGGTGGCCAGGCGGCGCTCGGCGTTCAGGGCCGGCGGCAGGATGGTCGTGCGCGTGTCGTTGATCGCGGCCAGAGCATCCTCCGGCTTCTTGTTCATCAGGTAGATCCAGGCCAGGTCGGTGGCGACCTGGGCCTTGGGCACGCCATTCAGACGGTTGTCGACCTGATACTTCAGGAGCTTGGCGGCGTCGTCCAGCAGGTCGACGTCGACCAGGCGGCGCACCAGGTTGCGGACCATCTGGTCGCCGTCGGCGCCGATCGGGGTCAGGTCCTGGAAGTCGTAGAACAGGCCCACGGCCTGGATCGGCTGCATGCCGTCGGCCAGGCCTTGCAGGAAGAGCTGCCGGAAGGTGTTGGACAGATCGTTCTGCAGCGCCACCGCCTCGGGGCGGTCCGGCAGCTGCCGGCCGGCCGAGCGCAGGATCTCCAGCGCCTCGCGATAGCGGCCCTGGTCGATGAACAGCTTGCCCAGCGCCCGGATGACCTCCAGCTCGACGCCATCGCCGCGCCAGCGATAGCGCAGCTGGTTCAGGGTCTCGGCGGCCTTGGCGGCGCTGATCTGGCCCTTGGCGTAGCCCAGCTGGGTGGCGTGCAGCAGGGCCGGCGCGGCGATCCGGTCGATCGGCGCGCGCGAGATGGCCTCGAACATGCGGCGGGCGCGGACCTTCTCGCCCTTGGCTTCGAAGATCCGGGCCTGGGTCAGGCGGATGTCCAGCTGGTCCTCGACCGGGACCTTGGGCTGGGCCAGGGCCTTGGTCACGAACTGCATGGCGCCGGTCAGGTCGCCGACGCCCAGGGCGGCCTGCGCCTCGGCGTGCAGGAAGCGGGCGCGCCACAACGGCGGGAACAGATCGAGCGCCCGGCCGCCGCCCGAGAATTTCGACCGCGCGTCGGCCCACTGGCCCTGCTTGGCCGAGATGTAGCCACGCCACAGGGCGCTGGACGGGTCGTCGCTGAGGACGGGCGAGGAGAAGTCGGCGTCGGCCTCGGTCAGGCGGCCGGCCAGCACCTTGGCCACCCCGCGCAGGCCGCGGAACTCGGCGTCGCCCAGCAGGGTCTGGTGCTTGCGGCCCGCGGCGTTGAGCACGCCGATGGCCTCGAACGACATCTGCGAGCCGACCAGGAAGCGGGCCAGCGCCATGCGGGCGCCTGTGTCGCTGTCCTTGCCGTCGCCTTCCGGCGCGGCGGCGATGGCGTTCTGCAGGGCGTGATAGCGGGCCAGAAAGCCGCCCGAACCGGTCTTGGGCCAGTTGTCCAGGTCGATCAGGGCCGGCATCGACATCGGCTGCGGCGCGCCGGCGGCCGCCTCCTCCGGCGGGGTCGAGGCCGAGACCGGCGACAAGACCAGGCCCTTGGGCCGGCCGATGCGCAGCAGGTCGCCATTGGCCTGGACCAGGAGGTCGCTGGCATAGGTCTCGATCGCCAGGCCCTGCACGGACTGCAGCAGCGCCATCTCGACATAGTCGCGACGCGACGGCAGGCCCTTGGACGGCGCCAGGGCCGGGGCGACGATCATCTTGTCGCCGACGGCCGGATCGTCGACCCACACCGCCTTGGTCACGCCCGAGACGGCGGCCGACAAGGTGGCGGGCTGGACGCTCTCGTCGCGCGCCACCTTGATGACGTCCGGGCTCTCCTGCGAGCCGGGGCCCAGGCTGATCTTCCACAGACCGCCCTGCCCTTCGGCCACATAGGGCGTGCCGGTCTGGGTGACGATGCGCAGCGCGGTGTAGTCAGGGCCCTTGAAGGCCTGGATCTTGGAATAACGGACGCTGGACGACGGCAGCTTGCCGATGTCGAGGCGCGCGGGCGTGTCGAACACGATCCACACAGCCTCGCCGCGGCGGAACACCGCGACGCCGGCCGGGGCGGCCCAGTTGAAGGCCAGCGTGACCTGCTGGTCCTGGCGCTCGAACTCGACCTTGACCACGCCGCCCGCGGGCATCGGGTTCGGACGGCCGACGGGCGCAGCGGCCACCGTCTGGCTGGCCGGCGGCGCGCCAGGGCGCGCGAAGATGTTGACGAAGTCGACGCCGTCGGCGTTGCCCAGCCGCGCATCCGCGTCGTCGGTCAGAGTCAGGACGATCTCGAGCACGCCGTTGACGTGACGAGCCTCGGACGACTTGATCCAGCGCGGCGGCGCGATCTTCAGCGTCGACAGATCGGGATTGGCGTCGCGGCTGAACCGCAGCACCAGGGTCTGGCCCTCGCGGTGCGAGACCATCCTCGCGCCGCCGGACCAGTGGAACTCGACCCGCGAGAAGTCAGCGGCCTGTGCGACCCGCACGTCCAAAGCGCCGCGCGCCGCGACCGGGGGCGGCGCGGCGTACGTGGACGGCGCCAGCGTCCCCGCGATAACCGCGGCGGCGACGCTGGAGCGCAGGAGCTGGCGAAGGGTCATGGGCCTCCCTTAACCGGCCTTCTTGGCGGGCGACTTGCCGCCCCCCTTCCCAGTTCTTGGGCCCGCGGCGGCCTTCGGAGCGGCGGGATCCGCGCCCGCCAGGCCGGCGTCGGCCTGCTGGTTCGGCGCGGCGCCCGCCGGAGCGGCGGCGGCGTTGTCGGCGATCGCGGCCTTGCCCTTTTCCACGGCCGGATTGGCCATGCGCGAGGCCAGGCGCTCGGTCAGGATCTTGGCTTCGCCCGGCGCCATGTTGGCCAGGATCTGCGACAGAGCCCGTTCCTTCATCTTCGCGGCGATCGGCAGGCGGACCTCGTCCGACAGCAGGGTGATGCGAGCGGCGGCGTCCTTGGGCTTCATGCCCTGATAGACGACGACCAGGCGATCGACCTCGGCCTGCTTCTGGGCGTCGACCTGGCCCAGCAGGCCCGAGATGTCGCCCTTCAGGCCGGTCAGGGCCTTCATCTTGGCGTCCAGCTTGGCCTCGGCGGCGGCCAGCAGCTGCAGCTGGACGTCGATGTCCTGCTCGCGCTGGTCCAGCTGGCCGCGACGCGCGCCCAGGCTCTGCAGCACGCGCAGCTCGGCCGGCGACAGGCCGGCTTCCTTGGCGAGCGCATCAGCCGAGGGGGCGCAGACGCGCGGCGGGGGCGCGTTGGCGGCGGCCGGCTGGCCCGCGGCTTCGGCGGAAGCGGCCTCCTCACCACCCTTGGCGGCGTCCTTCTTGGCGTCGGGCTTGGCGACGCCCTCGGCGAAGGCCTTGGCCCCGCTCAGCAGGTCGGGCACGGACTTGGCGCCGGCCACGGCGTTGATCGCCAGGACGCCGCCAACGGCGATGCCGACCAGGGGGAGGATGCGCGGAACGTTCTTCATCAGCGAGGCGCTCTGGGGTTGCTTCCCGGACGCGAGCTGTCGCCCGGCCCGTCGAAAAGATCATCATCGATCCGCGCCCGTGAACGCGGGGTTTCGCGGGAGGCGCTGGGGCCTCCCAGGTTGGGGCGAGCAATCGGCGGGAGACGGTCTTCCCGGTCCAACAGACGCTCGAAATCTTCAGCCTTCAGCCGGCGCTCCGGCTGGGCGGCCGGGGGCGGCGCGACTTCCGGCTCGCGACGGGCCAGCGCCGGACGCTCGACGCGCTCAGGGCGGGCCGCGCTCGGCGCCGGCAGCGGACGACTGGTCCGCTCTTCCAGTTGGGCCGCCAGGGCCTGGGCGCGCTCGATGCGCATCGCCAGGGTCTCGGCCGCCTCGTCGGTGGCCGCGCGCAGGTCGGCCAAGCCCTGCTCGGCGCGGGCCGCGGCCTGGTCCAGGTCCGCCACAGCCTTGGCGAAGCCCTCGTGGCTGTCGCGCAGGGCCTTCAGGCGGCGCTCGAGACGCCAGCCGAAGGCCAGCGCCGCGATCAGCAGCACCGCGAGGAACCCGTTCATGGCGAAGGCGACGAGGCTCATTTCAGCTTCTGCACGGCCTTCTTGGCGGCGGGGGTCAGCGGCGCCTCGGCCCGGACGGCGATCGAATGGTTGCGCCGGCCCATGCGGCCGCGCGTCAGCGGGATGGCCCCGGCGCGCAGCTCGACCAGGCTGTCGGGCGTGGCGTTCAGCATCAGGGTGTCGCCGACCTGCATGTTCAGCACGCGCGACAGCGGCACCTGCTGCTCGTCCAGGACCGCGCGGACTTCCATCTGGGTGGTCCACAGCTCGGTGGCCAAGTGGCCTTCCCAGATGTTGTCGCGGCCGAACTTCTCACCCATGAACTGCTGCAGCAGCATCTTCCGGATGGGTTCCAGCGTGGCGTAGGGCAGCAGCAGCTCGATGCGGCCGCCGCGGTCTTCCATGTCGATGCGCAGCTTCACCAGGATCGCGGCGTTGGCCGGACGGGCGATGGCCGCGAAACGCGGGTTGGTTTCCAGGCGGTCCAGCGAGAAGCCGACCGGATGCAGCGGCTCGAAGGCGCTCTTCAGGTCCTGCAGCACGACCTCGATCATCCGCTGCACCAGCACGCGTTCGATCGTGGTGTAGGGACGGCCTTCGATGCGCATCGCGGCGGTGCCGCGACGGCCGCCCAGCAGCACGTCGACGATCGAGTAGATCAAGTTGGAGTCGACCGTCAGCAGGCCGTAGTTGTCCAGCTCCTCGGCCCGGAACACCGCCAGGATGGCCGGCAGCGGGATCGAGTTCAGATAATCGCCGAAGCGGATCGAGCTGATGTTGTCGAGGCTGACCTCGACGTTGTCCGACGTGAAGTTCCGCAGGGAGGTCGTCATCAACCGCACCAGGCGGTCGAAGACGATTTCCAGCATCGGCAGGCGCTCGTACGAGACCAGCGCCGAGTTGATGATGGCGCGGATGCCCGTGCGGTCCTCGCCGCCGTCGCCGGAGAGATCGAAGCCCAGCAGGCTGTCGATCTCGTCCTGGTTCAGGATGCGCTCGGAGCCGCCTTCGCCGCCGCCGTCGTCCCAGCCGCCCATGCCGCCGGAAAAATCGCCGAATTCATTGGTCGCCTCACCGCCGCCGTCGAAGGCGCCGGGGGGATTTTGCTCGGCCCACTGGGCCATAGCCGCCTGATCGTCGAGTTCGTCCGCCATGATCCTCAACCCAACCGGCCCGAGGGCCTAGTTGATCAACAGCCCTTCGATGAGAACCGCGTTCACCTTGTTCGGCGCCGCGACCAGGTTGACCCGGCGCAGCAGCTCGGCTTGCAGCATGAAGGTGCCCTGGCTGCCGCTCAGGTCCTCGGGACGCAGCTCGCGCAGGAAGGTCTGGAACATGCTCTGCAGCCTGGGCAGATTCTCCGTCAGGACCTCGCCCGTTTCTTCATCGGGCAGCTCGAAGGTCAGCTGAAGCTTCAGGAAGGTCGACTTGCCGTCGGCCGTCTGCATGTTCACGACGATGTCGGGAAGAGTGTAGAAGTAGATCCCGTCGGGACCTTCCTTGATCACGGGCGCGGGACCGGCGGCGGCGGCGCCTTCGCCTTCCTTCTTCTCGCCGTGACCGCCCTCTTCCTTCTTTTCCTTCTTCTTTTCCTTCTTTTCCTTGCCGTGCTCCGCGCCGGCCTCGGCGTCCGGTTTCGGCTTCATCAGGAAAAACGCCGCGGCTCCGCCGCCGCCCAGGACAAGGACGCCCGCCGCGATCGCGATGATCAGGATCGGAGGCTTCTTCTTCGCCGGAGCTTCGCCCTCGGCGCCCTCTTCCCCTTCGGGAGCGGGAGCTTCCTTTTCCGGTTTCTTGGCCACGCGCGGGTTCCTTGGAATCTATGCCCGTACACATGCGGGGGACATGGTTAACGATGTGTTTTGGAAGCCATTCTGTCGCAGGCTGAATCTGCCCGGCAGACTCCTCCACTCACCCGCCCGTTAACCCTCCTATTTGTTGATTTATAACGCGTTTCAGGGCTGGCACGAAGGTTGCTTCTAGGGATGCGGCGCATTTGTCGCGCCAGCCGCCCGAGTTAACTCGTCATGGATAACGCGCTCTACGTCGGCCTTTCGCGCCAGATGACGCTTCGCCGCGAGCTCGATATCGTCGCGAACAACATCGCGAACGCCAACACGACGGGCTTCAAGGTCGAGGACCTGATGGTCCGCACCGAGCAGGCCAAGCCGGCCAAGACCCTGGACGGCGCGTCGCCCGTGAAGTTCGTCATGGACACCGGCGTGGCCCGCGACTTCACGCAAGGCGCGATGACCAAGACCGGCGGCGACTACGACCTGGCCATCGACGGCAAGGGTTTCTTCAAGATCCAGACCGCCGGCGGCGAACGCTACACCCGCGACGGCCGCTTCACGACTAACCAGGAAGGCCAGCTGGTCACCCAGAGCGGCTACACGGTGCTGGACGACGGCGGCGGCCCGATCACCATCGACCAGCAGCTGGGCCCGGTGAACATCGGCAAGGACGGCACCGTCAGCCAGGGCGCCGTGCGGGTCGGCAAGATCGGCCTGGTGCGACCGGATGACTTGGCCAGCTTCGCCAAGGATGGCGACAACCTGTACCGCAACACCGCCAACACCACCCCGCAGCCCGTCACGGACGCTCAGATCCAACAGGGCATGCTGGAATCCTCCAACGTCCAGCCCGTCGTCGAGATCACCAAGCTGATCGAGATCCAGCGCGCCTATGAGGGCGTCGCCAAGATGATGGACAACACCGCTGAACTGTCCCGCACCGCCGTCGAGCGGCTGGGCAAAGTCAATTAAGGAACGCTAGCCGATGCAAGCTCTCCGCACCGCCGCTTCGGGTATGGCTGCTCAGCAGCTGAACGTCGAAGTCATCTCGAACAACATCGCCAACATGAACACCGTTGGCTTCAAGCGCCAACGGGCCGAGTTCCAGGACCTGCTGTACCAGACGATCGAGCGCGCCGGCT